>JACCDX010301540.1_pt1 | contig 20184 bp, 15 predicted proteins | sample 7449681 | NCBI WGS metagenome assembly JACCDX01 (sample SAMN15323450, study PRJNA562643) | freshwater metagenome | isolation source: river surface water | place: USA:Blue River Watershed | collected 2017-08-18
GGCATCAATGCCAAGCACGTTGGCAATAGCCACTACTGATCTTGGAACAGCCCAGTCGTAGTCAGTTTGGTCTGGTGCGCCCCATTGCTCAGGCTGCATAGAAAGCGCATCAACCACAAGCGCCACCGGCGTTAGCAGTTGAAGCATTTCTAGGTCGCGGTTTCCCGAACCAAATGCATCGAGAACTATGCCTACCGAATGGCGGTCGATAAGTTCACGCGCCACCAGGCGGGATTCGAACGAGGCACTGGCACAAGACAGCACCAGGCTGATTGCCGCTGACGTGCCGGTCTGGCGGACTGCTTCTACCAAGCCAGCAATTCGTTCGCCATCTAGCCAGAAACTCTTTGGCAGCTTGAGCCATAATTCGTGTTGATGCTCCGCCGGGACTGTTGAAAGCCTTTCGGCAATCATTGCTCCTAGCCTTGCGGTGTCTGGCAGCCGCAACACTGTCTCGAGGGTGATCATCACGCCGCGAGCCTGGTTGGTTTCCAACTCTGAAAATTCAGTTGCTGACAGCAAATCGTCTGGCGTGGCCTCGGCATCTGCCTCATCAATATCTGGCTGCACCTCGATGCCGCCACCATCTTTTTTGGCGCGGTACATAAACATGTCGGCTTGGCGCAGGGCCTCGGCATAGGTGTCGCCCGGCTGCCAAAGTGCCACACCAATACTTCCGGTGCCTTTCCAAGATGATCCATTTGAATACTGGAATGGCTCTGAGACTGCTGCCCACAAACGCTTTGCCAAACCTTCAGCGCCTTCACGTGATGCAACCTCAGAGGCCACGATTACAAACTCGTCGCCGCCGATTCTGGCGAGCGCATCGGTTGGTCGGACCTGGCTAGAAAGTTGATTGGCAATGTGAATCAAGAGTTCATCACCAATGGCGTGACCAAACTGATCATTGACCTCTTTGAACTTATTTAGGTCAAGAAACAAAACTGCACGCAAGTTCTTTTTGGCAACCGGTGCCAATTGAAGCAACTGGTTCAAACCCAGGCGGTTCAGCAGACCGGTTAGCGGGTCGTGCGTAGCCCGATAGTGAAGTTCGGTGCGCACCCGTTCGCGAACCACCATCTTTGGCAACAGCAAAGACGAGGCATGCAAAAATTGCCGCTCGTCGGAGCCTAGTGAATTAGCTGATGGGGCAATAAAGACCAGACGCGCACTTGGGCGATTGTCAGCAATAATGTCTAGCGCAACAATGTAACGCACACCGGCTGACTTGAGCATTGGTGCCGTAGTTAGCCAAGTGGCCTCAGCCAGTGGCATAAGCGTTGGCTCGTGAAAATATTCGGTGGGAACCTGGGCAAGAGGGGCATCTTTCACAGGTGCGGTTAGCCGGTTCAAACTGGCTGGCGCATTTGCGTGCAGATGCCAGGTGCCGGGCTCAAGCCCGTTGGGCAAGTACCACCAAACTTGGCCTGCCCACCAGTCCAGGTTGCTCAGAGTCTCTTCCATGATCTCTTTGACGATCAGGGTGAGGTTCTCGTCGAAACGACCCTCGCTGACTCGAGTCAGAATCTGGGCATCACTCGGCGCTGCCGCCGCGGTGGAACCGTTATTTGAATCTTGCATACAGCAATCACCTCCCAGTTAGTATGAGTTTAGCTCGATGGGGGTTGTAGCGCTCCAGTCTGGCGAACCATACTTCACCGACGCACCGTTGAGCAGGCCATGCAAAAGAATCACAAGGACCCCACCCGGCCTTACGCACCTATGCCGTCGTCTGTGGTTCGCACTCGAATCCGAGTCGGCTCGTGGTTTCAGAGGCACCCTCGGCTAGGCCAACTCATCTCGGTAATCGCGCTCCTTGCCGGTGCCACCTACCTGACCTGGCGAGTGGTCTTCACGTTGCCAGGCTCTGAACCATTCTTTTTTTGGCCACTATTTTTGGCAGAGACTTTTGGCTACATCACGTTCATAACGTTGGTAGTCGAAGCTTGGCAGATTCCGTTGACACCAAGACTGCCTGCCCTTGATGTTGCAGTTGACATCATTATTGCTACCTACAACGAAGACATTGACATTATTTTGCCGACGGTGATTGGCGCCAAAAAAGTTCGTGGCAATACCACCATTTGGCTATGCGACGACGGCCGCCGCCCAGAAATGAAGCAGCTAGCCGCAGACTATGGCATTGAATACCAGGTTCGCGATGACAACCTTTATGCCAAGGCTGGAAACATCAACGCTGTGCTACCTAAGCTCAAGGGCGACTTGATTTTGGTGCTCGATGCCGACCACGTTCCATCGCCTGATTTTCTTGAAGCCACTACCGGCTATTTCTCTGACCCAAAGCTTGCCCTCGTTCAGACGGCCCATTCGTTCAGAAACCACAACTCGGTGATGCACGAGGAAGAAGGCCGCCACGAACAGTCTCTGTTTTTTGATGTCTTGCTACCGGGTCGTAACCGACTCAAGTCGGTGTTTTGGTGCGGGTCGGCCGGGCTGATAAGACGCTCGGCTCTGCTTGATGTTGGCGGCATGGCCATCAAAACTTCAACCGAGGACTTTGAGACCTCCCTGTCTCTGCAGGTTGCCGGCTACGAGATTAAGTACCACAACGAGCACCTGGTTCAAGGCTTGGCCCCCGACAACCTTGAGGCCTACACAATTCAGAGGTTCCGTTGGGCCCAGGGCACGATTGGTTCATATCGAAAAGGTGGTCGTAAGGCCTGGAACCCAAAGCTGAGCTTTGGCCAACGGTTCTCTTACACCGGCGGACTGATTTATCACATCACTCCGCTCCAGCGAATTGCTTACACATTTAGTGTTTTCGCAGTGGCCATTTTTGCCGCTAAACCGGTAGGTTATTCGGGCCAGTATTACCTCTTGTTCTGGGGCATCTGGGTGTTGCTGTCACTGATTGCCGTCGAGGCCTTGGAGCGTGGAGTTTCGCAACCATTTGAAGGTATGCGAAACCACCTGATTGTGTTTGAAGCCTTCCTGCGGGCTATGCCATCGATGTTTTCTAAGAAAGAAATGCGCTTTGTGGTCACGCCAAAAAACGAGGTGGACCTAGGAGGCTGGCAATCAGTCAAGCTACTGCGCATGCCGATTATTTTGACAACCCTGACCCTGATTGCCCTATCAATCCGCTGGTATGACACCTGGCAAAAGGCTGTCTACGGGCAGGGCTTCTTGGGCGACATTACCCCTGAGGGAATCATCGTTGCCAGCATCTTTGGTGTTGTTGAATTTGCGATTGTGGCAAGCCTGACCTCGCGAGTTTATAACCGCCGCCAGTACCGCAAGCTTTGGCGGTTTCCGGTTGACCTGCCTGCCAAAGTTGCCGGTCAGAAAGCAAAGTGTGTTGACCTCCACCATGCCGGGGCTGGCGTCGTGCTACCTAGCTCGGTGGTAACCAAAGATCTTGTTGAGGTGGGCTCAAGAATTACGGTGCACATTGAATGCCGTGCGCTAGACGGCACTTCTGTCTTGGCCCGCGGTTTCATGACGGTTTCTAACATTGGCCCGTTCACCGAGGGTGGCGCCACTGTTCGTCTTGGTGGGCCTATCGAATGGTACTCAGATGCCGATCGTGACATTGTGGTTGAGCACTGCTACGTGGTTGAACCGTACGTAGCCCGCAACAAAATTTGGGCCCGTCGTGCGCCACGTGTTCCGGTTTCGTTAGTTGCAGACATTGCCGGCGTCGAGGCAACCTGCGTTGACCTCAGCATTTATGGTGCCGCTTTTATGTCTGACACCGATGCCTGGGCAGTTGGTGATGTTGTGCCAATCTCGCTGACGCTAGAAGACGGCAGCAAAGTAAACGGCCACCTAGATGTTAAGAACGTGGTTCTCGGAGATGACGAATGGTTCCGTATTGGTGGAACTACTCAGTGGGAGGAAACATCTTGGTTGTTGAGATACACAACCTTGGCCATGGCTCCTTCAGGCAAGGCCGACAGCGCACTTCCGCCAGTCTAGGTAACGAGAAGTTTGCGGACCCCTAACGGACGGTTCGTAGCCTCAACGCATTGAGCACGACCGATATGCTCGAGAAAGCCATGGCCGTGCCAGCGAGCATTGGGTTGAGCAAACCAAGCGCGGCAACCGGGATTAGCACCAGGTTGTAGCCAAATGCCCAACCAAGGTTTTGTCGAATATTGGCCCAGGTTTTTCGTCCCAACGAAAGCGCAAATGGAATTGTCATCGGATCATCGTCGACGATTGTGATTGCCGCCGCCGACTGAGCGGCGTGAGTTCCCGAGCCCATGGCCAAACCAACATCTGCTCCGGCGAGCGCAGCCACATCGTTGAGGCCATCACCGACCATGGCAATTAGGCCCGGTTCAGACTCTGCCCGAAGCTGGGCAATAGCCCCTAGCTTCTCTTCAGGTGCAACCCCTGCCTTGTATTTCTCTATTGAAAGTTCTGCCGCAACCGCCGCAACTCTGGCTTCGACATCGCCAGAAAGCAAGATTGGCTGAATGCCCAATTCGTGTAACTTGGCGATTGTTGCAGGCGCCTCGGCACGAATGTCATCTTCTAGCCCAATTATCAAGATGGCTCGGTTATCTATCGAGGTTATGGCTAGAGACCGAGCCCCGGCTTGATCGATGGCGACTTGGACCTGGGCTGCGTTTTCGAAGGTTTCTGCAGGCCTGCGCGATACCTCAACTTTGAGGCCTTCAACCTGACCGACCACCCCAGTGCCGGCCGATTCAACAACACCCTCTGCGGTGAGTGAATTATCTAGCGCGGCAATTGCCTTAGCGATTGGGTGCACTGAATTGCGTTCGATGGCCGCTGCTAATGCAATGCCCTGGGTTTCATCGAAGCCGTCGATAGTAATAAATTTTGTTGCTCTAAGTTGACCAGTGGTGAGCGTGCCGGTCTTGTCTAGCAAAACGCTTTTGACCTTGCCTAGCAGCGATAGGGCATCTGGGTTGCGAATCACGATTCCGCGCTTGGCACCGATGGTTGTGGCCACTGCAAGACTCATTGGAACAGCAATACCCAAGGCACATGGGCAGGCAATCACCAACACGGCGATGGCAGCCCTGAGGCCGCTATCGAAATCACCCGCGACCAAACCCCAGGTGGCAAAAGTCACTAGAGAGGTTGCGATCACCGCGGGAACAAATACTGCCGAAATTTTGTCTGTCAGGCTAGTGATTTTGGCCTTGTGTGCAGTTGCCTCTCGCACCAGGTCGGCAATCTGTGCAATTCTGCTGTTGCTGCTGACGGCAGTGGTTTGAATGACCAAACTTGGGCCCACGTTCAGTGCCCCCGCGGCAACCAGCATGTTGAGGCCAGCCTCTTGCGGCACTGATTCACCGGTAATCAGTGAATTATCCACCTGACTGTGGCCTTCAATCACAACGCCGTCGACTGGAATCTTTTGGCCAGATGCAACTACGACTTGCTCACCCAATTTGACCTGATTGGTAGGCACTGTGATCTGAACACCATCGCGCCGAATCACTGCAGAATCTGGAATTGCTGAGAGCAACGCCCGGACCGAGTCTGTGGCTGAGCGGCGGGTGCGCACCTCAAGCCAGCGACCAAGCAAAACCACTGTGGGCACAACGGCCGCCACCTCAAAGTAGCTTTCCATTCCACCGGTAAGCAGCTCATACAAGCTGTATCCATAGGCAATGATCACGCCAAGCGAGACCAGGGTGTCCATCGTGGTGGAACGGTGGCGGAGGTTTTTGAATGCGGCCACGTGAAAAGGCCAAGCCACATAGGCGGCCACCGGCAACGTTGCCAAAGCGGCAATCAGGTGCCAATTTGGTGGCATCAGCTCGTGAACCATACTGATAAGAGCAACCGGCGCTGAGATTAACGCACCAACCCAGAGGCGCACGAGTGTGCTTTTGAGTTCGTTGCGCTCTGAGCCAACCGAATAGCCGGCGTCTTCAACTGCTGCGACAAGCTGCTCGCGAGTTACCGAGGATGAGAGCGTGACGTGAGCCTTTTCAGATGCAAAGTCCACGTAGGCACTCACGCCTGCGATCTTGTTGAGGTTCTTTTCGACCCGTCGGGAGCAAGCCGTGCAAGTCATGCCCTCGATGTCTAGATCTAAATCCTTGACTTCAGGGCCCATGGTGGCTCCTAGCTAACCGAGATTAGTTTGTAGCCAGCCTCGTCAATTGCTGCTGAAAGCTGGTCTTGGGTAACCGCATCGGTGGCGTTTAGCTCTGCCGACTGACTGGCAAGGTCTACCGAGACATCGCTGACACCGTCGATCTTTTGAAGTTCTTTTGTGACCGATGCCACACAGTGACCGCAGGTCATGCCCTCTAGTTTTAGGGTTTTGTGCTCAGCCATTTTTGCTCCTTATTTGGCCTCGGCAATTACCGGAAGTTCTTTGCGAAGGTTTGGGCAGCAACCCACTGCGCAGGCATCAACCCATGGGCCCAGTTTAGAAAGGGCTTTGCGTTCAGCGCCAGCCTGGCGCTCAAGAATTAGGTCGGCAATGCCATCTACAAACTCTGGGGCAACGCCTGAGGTGACCACGCGAGCAAACTTTAGGTCACGCTCTTCGGCGGTTTCTTTGGCCTCGTTGTCGAGATCCCAGATCACCTCAACATGGTCGCTGACAAAGCCGATTGGCACAATGATTACACCCTTTGACCCAGCGTCAGCGGCAGTGTTGATTGCGTCATTGACATCTGGCTCTAACCATGGCACCGATGGCGAACCAGAGCGCGACTGGTAAACCAGTGACCACGCTGGCAGATCAGCACCGATTTTTTGGGCAACCTTTTTCATAGTCTCTTCTGCGGCGGCCAGGTGCTGAGCAGCATAGGCGCCACCTTCGCCGGCGAGTTCGGCAAACTCTTCGCGGCGAGACTCTGGGCCTGAACTAACACCCATGGCAGTCGGAATGGAGTGGGTAGCAAACATGATTTGGATGTCGCCAGCGGCTAGACCGTCCTGGTACATGGCTGAGATCTGGTCGGCGAGGTCATCGGCAATTGGCGCAATGAAACCTGGGTGGTCAAAGTAGTGACGCACTTTATCGATGTTTAGTTTGCCCTCAAGGCCGGTTTCAATCAGGGCAACGGCAAGGTTTTCGCGGTACTGGCGGCAGCCAGAATAAGACGAATAGGCGCTGGTGACCCAGGCCAAGATGTTGCGGTGGCCATCTTCATACATTTGCTTTAGAACATCGGCAAAGTACGGCTCAGAGTTGCGGTTACCCCAATAGATAGGAATGTCGATGCCGCGAGTTGGAAAGTGGCTGCGCATGGCTGCGAGGAGTGCACGGTTTTGCTCGTTGATTGGGCTAACGCCACCCAGGGCCAAGTAGTGGTGCGATACCTCTTCTAGGCGCTCGCGTGGAACACCGCGGCCAGCAGTCACCCGCTCTAGGTAAGGCATGACCTCGTCTGGGCCCTCTGGGCCACCGAATGAGGTTAGAAGAATTGCGTCATAGGTCATGCGAAAGTAGCTCCAATCAAAGCTGGGTCAAGAATGCTTCCGGTGAAGAAAGGTACTTCTTCTCGAACATGGCGGCGGGCTTCTGTATTTCTTAGAGTGCGCATCATGTCAACAATTTCGTGCAAATCTTCAGACTCAAGGGCCAAAAGCCACTCGTAGTCTCCCAGGGCAAACGATGAAACCGTGTTGCTCTGCACGCCCTTATAAGTGTGGCCAGCCATGCCGTGTTCGCGCAGCATCTCGGCGCGTTCAGCCTCAGGCAATAGGTACCATTCGTACGAGCGCACGAATGGGTAGAAGCACAGCCAAGTCTTTGGCGCATAGCCCTGCATAAATGCCGGAACGTGTGAGCGGTTGAATTCTGCCGGGCGGTGAATGCCCATGCCAGTCCAAGTTGGTGAGAAGTTCGCGCCAAACTCGGTACGGGCAAAAGCGTGAGTTGCCTTTTGCAACTGCTCGGCTGTGTCAGCGTGCAACCAAAGCAACAGGGCCGCATCGGCACGCAAAGCGGTTAGGTCATAGGCACCACGAACGTTAACGCCGTCAGCCTGGCACTCGGCAACCCAATCAAGATAAGACTGAGTCGCGGCGTCTGAGCTATCGACGCGGGTTTCTAGCTGATAGGCCAAAAACGTCGTGTAGTGAATGGTCTCGTTGATCTCACTGGGAGTTGGGCGTTTGGTTGTTTCGGTCATTTTTTCTATCTCTTTCCACTCAAAATTCCAGTGATGCCGTTGCCCCCAAGACCCGCACCGATTATCTCGATTCGCGGATTATTCATTAGTGCCTCTCGAACACGATTAACGATAAGCGCATGCCCGGGGCCGGCTTGAACCAGTGCCTTTGGCCAGACCTGGGTAACCGAATCGAGCACGCTGAGTTCGGTGATGCCGAAAATTGTTTTGGCATCGGCCGTGGCCAATTGGGCAAACTCTTCTGGAGCAGCTGGCAGCAATCCATTCCGGCCAAACGAGAACCGCAGAATGTGCTGGTTGGGCCTTAGCTGCTGCTGCACCCACTGCCACTTAGCATTCACATGGGTGGCCGCTTTGGCAGAGACACCAGCAACATCTGAGGCAACTAAGACTCCGCTTCCGCGAGGGTAGTCATTAAGTTGGCTTGACTCGACTAACAGTGCGACAACGGCTGCATCTACCGCTGTTACTTGGCTGAGAAGTTCTTGTAGTTCTGGTTGGTCGGCTAGCAATTGTGCCGCGCCGTCAACGCCGCAGGCCAAGACCACCTTGTCAAACTGATTGAGCTGGCTCGCCGTAACGACCTTGTGATTGAAGTGGAATGTGACCCCAGTCGCTCGCAAACTTGACTCAAGAGCGGCAACCAGTTGGTGCATGCCACCGGCAATCGAGGCCACAGCGGCACCTGGCCGAGCCGCAGATTTTCTGATTTCAGCGACCGCTGCCACTAGCGATCCAAGTTCACTCGCCTTAGCCAACAAACCGGGGGCAACCGTTGCTGCTTCAAGTTTTTGAGCATCAGAAGAATGCACACCGGCAATCACTGGGGTTAGAAAAGCATCAACGAATGACTGGCCAAGCCGGGTTTTCACTAACTGGCCGATTGTGACCTCGGGTTCACTCACCCACGGCTCAGCGTCAAGCTGCTTTGCTTGGTCAACGGCAACTTGCCCCACTGCCTCGGCAAGTGCGGGGTCATCGAGATTGCTTGGAATTCCCAGCACGCCGTGCGGAATCAGATAGGCCCCCTTCGTGCTAAGAATTCGAGCGTCACTTCGCTGTGGCGAAACAACCAGGTTCTCGATACCCAACTCGGCGCAAAGTTGCGCAACCACCGGCGTGCTCACGGCAAAAGATTCGGCACCGACATCTATGTTTATTTCACCGATTTGAGCCGGCGCAATGAGCCCACCGGTGCGATCAGTTGCCTCAAAAATTTCAACGGCGTAGCCAGCGTCGACTAGGCGTTTGGCAGAGACTAAACCGGCAATTCCCGCGCCAATGACGGCGGCGGTTGGTATTGCGGTTGAGTCTGGCATTGAGGCTAAATATCCTGGTGAACTAGGGCAACAAGTTTGGTAATTACATCTGGGTCTGTTTCAGGCGGCACACCGTGGCCCAAGTTCACTACGTGACCTGGCGCAGCCGCTCCACGAGCAATTACATCTCGCACATGTGCCTCAAGCTCTGCCCAAGGTTTGAACAGAAAATCGGGGTTAATGTTTCCCTGAAGTGGCACTTTGCCGCCCAGAATTCGGTTGGCCTCATCAAGCGGAGTTTCGTAGTCCACACCCATTACCGTTGCACCTACTCCGTACATTTCGGCTAGCAGGTCTTTGGTTTGCACACCAAAGTGCACTCGCGAAACCGGAAGGTCGAGCAGCGAGTCCATGACCGCCTTTGAGTGTGGCGCGGCAAAGGTTTTGTAGTCTTCAAGACCCAAACGCCCGGCCCATGAGTCAAAAAGCTGAAGCGCGCTGGCGCCAGCCAAAACCTGACCACGAATAAATGTTGCGGTCACGCGTGCGGTCCACGCCAAGATATCGTTCCAAAGGTCCGGGTCGTTAGCCATCATGGCTCGGCTAACCGGCAACTCTTTAGAAGGCCCGCCTTCGATTAGGTACGAAGCCAAGGTGAATGGGGCACCCCCAAAACCAATCAAAGGAGTCTCGCCAAGCTCGGCAATAATCAGAGCAATGGCGTCGGTGATTGGGCCAAGGCTGTCTGGGTCAAGTTCTTCAAGGCGCTCAAAGTCGGCCCGGGTGCGAACAGGGTTTTCGAGCACCGGCCCGATTCCAGGTGCAATTTCGACATCAACACCAGCAAGTTTTAGCGGCACAACAATGTCGCTAAAGAAGATCGCTGCATCTACATTGTGACGGCGCACCGGTTGCATTGTGATCTCGGCAGCAAGCTCTGGTCTCAAGCAAGAATCCAACATGGCAACGCCCTCGCGCACCTTGCGGTACTCAGGCAATGAGCGGCCGGCCTGCCGCATGAGCCAAATGGCCTTGGTCTCGGTTTTATGGCCCAAATATGACTGCACCAAAGCAGAATTTGAGGTCTTTCCAGAGGCAAGAGGGTGGGTGCTTGGTAGGTTCACGGATTAATCATCCCATAGCCAGAGGCCCGTCTTGGCGCTTAGAATTTAGGGGTGACTCTTGTATTGCTAGGCGCTAACTATAACGACATTCCGTTGAGCGAACTCGAAAATCTTGAACGTCACACCGATTCCATTCGCAGCAAACTTTTCTCAATTTCTAAAGAGGAAAGCGGCATCAACGGGGGCGTTGCCATTGGCACCTGCAACCGCTTCGAGGTCTATTTAGACACCGATCGGTTTCACAGTGCGGTCGAAAATGCCATTGGTGTGGTTGCCGAGGTAACCGGGCTAAGCCAGGACTACTGCAGCAAGTTGCTCAGAGTCAGCTACGGGTCGGCTGCAGTTCAACACCTTTATTCCGTGACATCTGGACTTGAATCCATGATTGTTGGCGAGGGTGAAATTGCCGGCCAGGTAAAGCGTGGGCTACAGGTTGCACAGTCTGAGGCCCACACATCTCGCGAGATCGAAAAGCTTTTTCAGTCGGCAGCTCAAGTGGCCAAAAAGGTTTCAACTGAGACCGGACTTGGTGAGGCAGGCCGTTCAGTATTCACCGCCGCGTTGACTTTGCACAAAGAAAAATTTGGCTCAATTGAGGGCAACACCGTTACAGTCATGGGCACCGGCGCCTATGCCCGCGTGGTCGTTGCTGCACTGCAGCGTGAGGGCGTTGGGCAGATTTACGTTTACTCTTCGAGTGGCCGAGCACAAGAATTCAGCGATGGTCGCGGCACTACCCCGGTAGCCAAAACTGACCTGGCCCGAACTTTGGCGGCCAGTGATTTTGCTGTGACTGCAAGCGGCGGCAGCGGTCACATGATCGACCTCAAATTGGCCCGCTCAGTTGTTGAACTGCGTGATAGCGAATTCAGAATTATTGACGTGGCCTTGTCTGCCGATGTTGCCCCGCCGGTTTATGACATGGCTGGCGTTTCAATCATGGATCTTGACTACATTCGTCTGCACACCCCTAGCGAACACAGCGAGGCAATCTTGCGCGCGCAAGAAATTGTGCGCCACCAGGTGAGTGAGTTTGAGAACGAGGCAATTGCGCGTGCGGCCGACCCAATGGTAGTTGCCATGCGTGAACACATTGCCCAACTGATCCAAGAAGAAGTTGAACGTGTGCGCAGCAAGTCTGGCGACGAAATGGCTGAAGAAGTTCACCGCAGCCTAAAGCGGGTCACCTCAACCTTTATGCATGTGCCAACCCTGGCCGCTAAGACCTCTGCCAAAGAGGGCAACGAAAAGCAATTCATTGATGCTCTAAGAATGGTGTTTGGCATCGAGGTAAACCGCGTGGCCGATGCTTAGGCAGCCGCTTAGGTTGGGCACTCGCGCCAGTCTTTTAGCCAAGACCCAGTCGGGAATGATCGCCGACCAGATCGAGGCTGCCACTGGCCTGGTCAGCGAATTGGTGTTTATCAAGACCGAGGGCGACAACCCGGCCAGCAATCTGTTTGCCCCAAAGCGCCCAGGTGTATTTGTTTCTGCCCTCCGCGATGCCTTGCTTGCCGGCGAGGTGGACTACATTGTGCACAGTTTTAAAGACCTTCCTTCAGCACCGATGCGGGGCATTACGCTTGCGGCGATTCCGGCACGTGAGGATCACCGCGATGTTCTAGTGAGCCGCGATGGGCTGGCTTTGGCAGACTTGCCGGCCGGCGCGGTGGTCGGCACATCGTCACCACGACGGGCTGCCCGAATCAAACACCTGCGGCCAGACCTTGAGGTGCAGCCGATTCGCGGAAACATTGACACCCGCCTTAAGAAGGTTGAAGAAGGTCAATTTGCGGCCACAATCTTGGCTGCTGCTGGGCTAAACCGGGTGGGCTTGAGCGGCGTGAGCCAACACTTTTTCACTGACACTGAATTGCTGCCAGCCCCTGCGCAGGGCGCCTTGGCAATTGAATGCCGATCAGAAGACAAAGAGTTGCTGGCCGAACTTGCCAAAATCAACCATGCTCAAACCGAGCTGCTGGTCACGGCTGAACGCGCTGTGCTCAGGGGTATTTCAGCATCTTGCACCACCGCGGTTGGCGCTCATGCCCAACTCGTAGACGGTCAACTACACCTGACCGCCGAGCTGTCTGACAATGACACCGATTGGCATGAGCGAATTGAACTCGGCCTAACCGAGGCAGAATTATCGGTAGCAAAATCGCGTGCGCTTGGCCTCGAGATTGCCGACCAACTTATGCAGACCGATCTCGGTAAGAAGCTTGGCACCGCACGAAGAAAATCGGTGTTGTTAGTGCGCTCATCAGACAACAAGCCTGATTCTGATGCCTTTGAGGCGGCTGGGTTTGAGGTTATTAGCGATGCCTACCTGCAGATTTCAAAGTTGCAAAACCCTGCAGGAGCAGCCCGCCTGCTGGATGCCTTGGAAAATGCCACGCCTAGCACCTGGTTGGTGATTACCTCAATCAATGCGGTCAGGTATTTTGGCGAGCAAGTGGGTTTCGAGAACCTGCGCGCAGCATTGACCAACCCCAACCTCAATGTTGCAGCAATCGGCGAGCGCAGCGCAGCCGAGATTGAGGCCCTTGGGGCCAAGAATGTGCTGCTGGCCGATAGCGCCAATGCCGTTTCTTTGAGCGAATCAATTTTGGCCAAACAGCCAAAGCGAGTGATTCTGCCGGCTTCAAGCATTGCCATGAAATCTCTCCAAGACGCCGTTACCCTAGCCGGCGTTGAACTGATTACCGAGGTGGTTTATCAGACTGAAACTGTTAGTGAAGTGCCCGGTTCGGCAACCGCTTTGGCTAACGGTGACATAGATGTTTTGGTGCTTCGCTCCCCAAGCGCAGCTCGCGCGGTGGCCGAGTATGTGCCGGCTAGCCAGGTTGCCGCACGCGTGCTGGTCACCGGCAATGCCACACTGACCCAAGCACAGAGCCTTGGCTTCACCAACATAGTCGTGACCAACTCAACCTCACCAAGTGCTTTGGTAGAGGCGGCAACCAGCAGGAGGAACGCATGAGCTTGACCGAACGACCACGCCGCCTACGCACTAGCCAGGCCATGCGAAACCTGGTTGCTGAAACCACCGTGGTTCCATCGCAGTTGATTTTGCCTACTTTCATTAAGGAGGGCCTGGCCGAGCCAAAGCCAGTCAAGGGTTTGCCTGGCGTTTTTCAGCAGACTCGCGAATCGTTGCTGGCTCAGGTGGACGAGGCAATTGCTGCCGGCCTAGGTGGCATCATGCTGTTTGGCATTCCCGCCAATCGCGATGAGCAGGGCACCGAGTCATGCAACCCAAACGGAGTTTTGAACCAGGCTGTTGCAGCTGTTCGCGAGCGGGCTGGAGACAAACTGGTTGTGGTTGCCGACCTATGCCTAGATGAGTTCACCAGCCACGGGCACTGTGGTGTTCTAGATGGACGGGGCCGAGTAGACAACGATGCCACCTTGGCGCTTTACGCACGCATGGCAGTAGAGCTGGCCAAAGCTGGCGCCCACATGCTCGGCGCGAGCGGAATGATGGATGGCCAAGTTCAGGTGGTTCGCGAGGCACTCGATGCTGCCGGTTTCACCGATGTATCGGTGTTGGCTTACTCGGCCAAATACGCCAGTGCGTTCTATGGCCCGTTCCGCGATGCCGTGGAATCTGAACTTGAGGGTGACCGCCGAACCTACCAGCAAGACCCGCGAAACTTTACAGAGTCAATGCGCGAGGTGCGCCTTGACGTTGAGCAGGGGGCCGACATTGTCATGGTCAAACCAGCGCTTTCCTACCTAGATGTAATTCGCGAGACCGCGCAGTCGGTAGATGTTCCAGTTGCCGCCTACATTGTCTCGGGCGAAATGGCCATGATTGAACTGGCCGCCGAACACGGATTGTTTGAGCGCGAGCGTGCAATTCTTGAGGCCGTGGCTTCTGTGCGCCGAGCCGGCGCCAACGTTATTTGTACCTACTGGGCACTAGAGCTGGCCCAAATGTTTTACGCCAGAAAGACTTTGTAATGACTCAAAACATCGATCAGTCCATTGCCTGGCACAGCCGAGCACAGCAGGTTATTCCTGGCGGAGTCAGCTCACCGGTTAGAGCCTTCTCGGCAGTTGGCGGAAACCCGCGTTACTTTGTGCGCGGCAAAGGCTCACGCATTTGGGATGTCGACGGAAACGAATACGTAGACCTGGTCGGCTCTTGGGGGCCAATGATTGTTGGTCACGCCCACGATTACGTAGTTGCCAAAGTGACTGAAGCAGCCGCGCTTTCGGCATCATTCGGAGCACCTAGCCCAAACGAGGTTTTGCTTGCCGAAGAAATCAGCAAGCGGGTTGCCATTGCCGAGCGGGTGCGCTTTGTCTCATCTGGCACCGAGGCAGTGATGACTGCGGTGCGCCTGGCCCGCGCGGCCACTAACCGCAATGTGATTGTGAAGTTTGCCGGTTGTTACCACGGCCACAGTGATGCCCTGCTGGTTCAAGCGGGGTCAGGCGTGCTCACCTTGGGTCTGCCTAATTCACCGGGCGTGACCCCGGGCCAAGCTCAAGACACCGTGGTTTTGCCTTATAACGATTCCGCTGCGCTCGAGGCACTCTTTGCTGCCCGCGGAGACCAAATTGCTGCGGTGATTACCGAGCCGACACCAGCCAACATGGGCGTGGTGCCACCGGTAAATAACTTCAATAAAAAGATTCGTGAAATCACCGCAAAGCACGGTGCCCTAATGATTCTTGATGAGGTCATGACCGGCTTTAGAGTTTCGGCCGGCGGTTGGTGGTGCATGGTTCACGAGGCCGAGGGCTGGAGCCCAGACCTACTAACCTACGGAAAAGTTATTGGTGGTGGCTACCCGGTGGCCGCGGTTGCCGGCAAGGCCTTGCACATGGATCTGCTTGCACCAATTGGCTCTGTTTATCAGGCAGGCACCCTCAGTGGAAACCCGGTGGCTACTGCTGCAGGTTTGGCCACCCTTGAGCTGTGCGATCCTGCGCTCTACGCCAGCCTTGATTTGCGCGCTCAGCAGGTTGGTCAAGTTATCTCAGAGGCCCTAAGCGCCGAGGGCGTGGCCCACCAGACTCAATTCGGTGGAAACCTGTTCTCTTTCTTCTTCACAGATAAGCCTGTGGTGACTTTTGCCGATGCTCAAACCCAAGACACCAAGGCGTTCAACGCGTTCTTCCACGCAATGTTGAACAACGGTGTATCTTTGCCGCCATCGGCTTTTGAGGCCTGGTTTGTCTCAGGTGCACACACCGATGCCGATATTGAGAAGATTGCCGACGTGGCAAAGTTTGCTGCCAAAGCTGCGGCTGCCGCCCAAAACTAACTTCAGCGATTTTTGCCTGGGCGGTTGGCCCAGTCGCTAACTACTTGTTGTCGTTTTCCAGCTCTTTGGTGATGTTCTCTACAGCGTCATCCTCTGAGTCATCGCCTGAGTGATCGCTGCCTAGCTGCTGACTACGCTCAGCCTTGAGCAGAGCTTCTTCTTGGTTAGCCAGTTCAACGGCGTTTGATTCAAGAATTGAAACCACGGCCTCGGTAGCCATCATCGACTTGAGTGAGTCCAAGAACTCGGTCAAGTCTTCATACTCAAGCTGCATGCGGCCCAGGCGCTCTTCGCTCTCGCGAATGGCATTGATGGTGAACGACTCTGCCTTGCGGGTTAGCTGTTCGCTGCGGCGGCGAGACTCGTTAATTAGGTGGAAAGCGTTTCGCTGGCTTGACTCGATTAGGTCAGTAGCCTGGTTCTCAGCCTCACGAAGGGTCAGGGTTGCCTGGGCAGAAATCATCTGACCACGCTCGGTCATCTCAACCAAGGTCTCTTCGGCACGGCGATTAATCTCAGCAGCCTGATCGATGGCGGCCTGAACGATCTCGGCAGCCTCGCGCTCCGCGTTAGCGCGTGCCTCGGCAAGCTCTAGATCAAACGCAATGCGCTCTTGGTCGGCACGGCGTCTTCTGGACTCTAGCTCAGAGGTAGCCTCAGAAATCTGGTTGCGGGTTTCTTGTAGTTCACCCTCAGCCTCGGCACGCAGCCCGGCAAGTTCAGCACGGATTCGTGCAACCTCGGCATTGGCGTCGGCCAAAACGTTGTTTGCCGATTCCAGAATTCGCTGGGCTTCTGCCTGTGACAGGCGAACATTTTCTTCGCCGCTCAAACGCAAATCGGTCATCTCGGCGCGCAGCTTGTCTAGCTCAAGCAACACACTGCTCTTTGCCTGAGCCGCTGACTCTTGTGCGTTGGCGATAATCACTGCAGCATCTTGCTGCCCGCGCATCACAATTTCAGCAGCCTGAGATTCGGCCTGCTTTAGCTTGTTGGCGTTTAGGCCATCGATGTTTACCGACTCAAGCTTCAGCTCGGCAACGCGGCTTTCGGCCTCGGAAAGCATTTTTGCAGCAAGCTTCTCGCTCTTGCGAATTGCTGCCTCACCCTCGGCGCGAGCGGTGTCGCGAATCTTGATGGCCTCTTGGCCAGCATCTTGAATCAGCTTTTTGGCCTGCTCTTCAGCCATGCGCAAGGTCTGCTCAAACTGTGAGCCTAGGTCGGCGTAACCCATGTTGGTTGAGGCCTTGAGCTTCTGGCGAAGGTTAGAGATTTCGTTTCTAAGCGCGGTCGACTCCTCGAACGAGCGCTTATTCTGCATCTTGGTTAGCGAAAGCTCATTCAGTACCTCTTCTAGATACTGGTCGACATCCTCTTTTTGGTATCCACGAAACGCTAGTGGAAATTCTTTCTCAGCCATGAGGTCAACTTTCTAAAAATTGGATTGCAGCACTCTACGCCCCCGCAAACGCACTTATTTTCAGTCTACCTGTGCCTTTTCCAAAACGGCTAGATAGAAGGCCCGCACAGGTGGCCAACCGAATAGGCTGGAGGCGTGCTTAGAAGATTAGTGATTATTTCGCGCCCAGTGCTCTGGGTGAACACCATCGGGACCACCGTGATGGGCATGTGGTTGGCCGGGTTCCTGTGGGATTGGCGTGTGCTGCCGATTCTGATTTGGGTGACTTTGCCATTCAACCTTCTGATCTACGGCATCAACGACATTTTTGATCAAGAGACAGACAACATCAATGCCCGCAAGGGCGGCTACGAGGGCGCTCACATCTCACCCAACGAGGTCAAGCCAATTTGGTGGGGTGTGGCACTTACCAACATTCCATTCTTGGTTTACTTTGCAGTGACTCTGCCTTGGCAGGCAACCGCCTGGATGCTCGCCTACAGCCTGTTCTTTACCTTCTATTCGGCACCGCCGCTGCGCTTCAAAGCCCGCCCATACTTTGACAGCTTTTCCAACACCGATTACGCGTTCCCGTTGGCATTTGTTCCGTTGGCGCTAGGCAGTGAGCCATTATGGTTGGCCGTCTTTGGCCTCATGGCTTGGTCGATTGCCAAGCATGCCTACGACGCAATTCAGGATATCCCGCAGGACTCTGACACCGGCATCACTACTACTGCCGTGCACTTTGGCGTAAGAGGAACCTTGGTCTGGAGCACCATTTGGTGGGCACTCTCAACTGTGCTGTTTGCCATGGTCAACTGGCCGGTAGCTTTGGTGAACCTGATTATTGCCGGTTACCTAGTGGGTTCAGTCTGGCGCACACCAACCCCTGAAAAAGCTCACGATGTTTATAAGTACTCGATTGCGTTCCCTTATGTTGCCGGTGCCGTTGCCGGTGTTCAGGTGGTTTCTGCAATCGTTCTTGGTATCTACTAAGCGTTAGAAGACCATGAAAAAAGTTGTGGTTCTGGGCGCCGGGCTTTCTGGCTTAGCCAGCGCTGCCCTTTTGGCTAAAGCCGGGCACTCAGTTGTGGTGCTTGAACGCAACAGTTGGGTTGGCGGAAAATCTCGGCGCATTGAGGTTCTTGGTCAGCGCATGGATACCGGCCCAGCGCTGGTAACTTTTCCAGAGGTCTGGCAGAAATTCTTGGACACCTATGACTCTCTTGGTAAGCCCACCAAGACTCAGAACCTGGATTTTGTAAAGCTGGCCGAGGTAGGCCGCTATTTCTATCGCGAGCACACCACCGACCTTCCGGTAAAGCCCGGCCACTACTGGCACGAGCCTTGGCAGCGCTTCACCAAAATTCACGACGGCCTAACCCCCGCTATTTCAAAGATGCTGACCACCAGCCCAATGTCACCGGGCAATTACGCCGGCCTCGCAAAACTGACCAGGGTTTACGGTGTTCGACTGACCACCAACTCTTATTTGAACTCACTGCCTTGGCTTCCGGAGTCACTCAAAGAAGTAATTGCCATTCACACCTTGAATGCCGGTGTTGCACCAGAAAACTCATTGGCTCTGTATGCCTCGATCACTGCTTCCATGGCCACCCAAGGCATTCACGTTCCGGTTGGTGGCGTCAACGAGATTGCTCAAAAACTGCGTGAGCTATGCGAGGCTGCCGGAGTCGAGATTCGTCTAGATCAGGCGGTAACCAGGGTTGGTCGCAAGCGTGTTCAAACCGCGTCTGGATCTTTTGACTGCGACATCGTGGTGAGTTCACTTGACCCTGGTGTGTTAAAAAAATTGATGGGCAAAACTCAGCGGGTAAACCCAAAACGCTCGTGCTCAGGTGTGGCTATTTACGCGGTTCTCAAGCAGCCGTTGCCTGCCGAAACCGTAACCCACTCGGTAATCATGCCCGATGACCCTAACGAGCTTTACGAGTCAATCACGAATGCCCGCGTGCCAAAACAGACCATGGCGTTTGTCAACTATTACCGCGCCCACGAGATTTACCCCAACGAAAAACCAACCGTCGCAGTGCTGCTGACTGCTCCGTCTGACGGCAAGAACTATGACCTGAATTCAGACTGGGTGCGCGAAGAACTGGACCGCATCTCGGCCAAGATGGGTCTAGCCGAGCCGATCGACGAGCTATTTGAGGACTACAAAATTCTGGACCCGAATTATTTTGGTCAGTGGGGTGCTGCGATGGGTGCGCTCTATGGTGAAACCAAGCCGATGTGGCAATCGGGGCCATTCAAAGTGCCCGCTCACCACAACATTTTGCGCCCATGGCTTTACCGCGTTGGTGCCAGCGTTCACCCTGGCGGCGGAATCCCGGCAGTTTTGGGCGGCGTACTGCTTTCACTAAAGCGGTTTCTATAAGGGGCCCCAATGCAGACACGCATGCAGAAAATCTTTTCGATGCCGGTTTCTAGGGTCTACCCGCTTTACATAATCAAAGTAGAAAAGAAGGGGCGCACTCAAGAAGAGTTAGACCAAGTACTTTGCTGGTTATCGGGGTTCACGAACACAGAACTGCACGAGCGCATTGATGCCAACATCACATTTTTAGAGTTTTTTGATCAAGCAAATATTCACGAAAATGCTGGGCTGATCACAGGCGTTATCTGCGGCATGCGGGTTGAAGAAATTCAAGACCCACTCATGCAGAAGATCAGATACATGGACAAGCTGGTTGACGAGCTGGCCAAGGGCCGACCACTAACGAAAATTCTTCGCAGATCTCCAAGCGCTGAATGAATTGACCGAGCCACTGTGCGGCTGGCGCAACCACGGATACGGGTGAAGTTCGGCAAGGTTTTCAAACTTTTTGAAACTCGGAACCGGGGCAAAGGTCACAGCCACTGGGTGTTCCCGAGCAAACGCAACTGGGTCACCTAGGTACACCCGCACATCACGCCTTGAGCTCAAATCTTGCAATGTCTCTAGGTAAAAATAGAGACGCTTGGCCGAGAGCTGCAATTTCTTGAGTGCAACTTCATTGAAAA
>JACCDX010346608.1_pt1 | contig 20181 bp, 22 predicted proteins | sample 7449681 | NCBI WGS metagenome assembly JACCDX01 (sample SAMN15323450, study PRJNA562643) | freshwater metagenome | isolation source: river surface water | place: USA:Blue River Watershed | collected 2017-08-18
ATAAAGTGGAATTCTTGTATCTTTTTTGGATTCTTCTTTTTTCTTAATATAAGGAATAATATTGTTCATACTTCCTCCTAAAGAATTTTGGCAGCATGAGCAGCCAGCGGGCTTCTCTCTCCCTTTAATAATGTAATGTGAGCAGATAGCTCAAAATCTTTAAACTTTTCTACAACTGAACCCAATCCAGATGTGGTTGAGTCAAGATGTGGAGCATCAATTTGTTCCAAATCTCCAATTAATATTAACTTAGAATTTTCACCCATTCTTGTGATAATTGCCTTTGCTTCATTGTGCGTAATGTTTTGAGCTTCATCAACAATAAAGATTGTATTTGGAAGTGAACGTCCCCTGATATATGATAGAGCGCCAATTTCAATAATTTCTTTTTCTATCATCATATCGATATAAGCTTTTCCATTTGGAAGTATTTGCTTTAGATTATCAAAGAATGGTTGCAACCATGGCATCATTTTTTCCTCTAAAGTGCCGGGAAGAAATCCGATTTCTTTAGACATACTTAGAGCAGGTCTTGATAGGATTATTTTCTCATATCTTTTCTCATTAAGCATTTGGATTGCTGCAGCAATTGCGAGCAGGGTTTTTCCACTACCAGCCTTTCCGCTCATAGTAACCATGTGAATGTCTTTGTCAAGCAACATTTCTAATGCAAATGTTTGCTCTTTATTTCTTGGCGAAATTCCTTGAACATTAAAGGATTTTCCGCTTGTATATCTCAGCTTTTGAATAGCTCCATTTTTAAATATTCCAAGAGCACTCTTTTGCCCACCCTTTACCACCAGGAATTCATTGGGAAAGAATTGATCTCTTCCGTAATATAAGCTTCCTTCATCATAAAATTCCTGAACATCTTCCGGTCCAAGTTCAAGAACCGTTACTCCAGAATAAGCTTCCCTTCTTGAGATGGTGGCTTTTTCTTTTATGTAGTTTTCAGATTTAATACCTAAAGAATCACATTTAACTCTAATATTAATATCTCTAGAAATCAAAACAACATTATCAAATTCTCTAGATAATTTGAGTGCTACCGAAATGATCTTGTTATCATTTTTTTCGACAAAACCTGGAGGCAAGATAGACATATCTGATTGCGAAGAAACTCTAATGAGTTGGCCATTCTCCATTTCAACGCCATCTTTTAGAGAACCAGAGCTTCTAAGGTCATCTAAAAATCTATTTACATATCTTGCGGCATTTCCAACTGGATCATCCCTCTTTTTTAAAGAGTCAATTTCCTCTAGAACTTCAATTGGTATTACAACTTCATTATCTGGGAAGGCGTGTATAGAGTCTTCATGGTAAACTAAAACTGAAGTATCTAGTACAAAGATTTTTCTTGTTTCCACCAATTTCTCCCTTATTCGTCATCTATTTGTTCATCTATGATAGACCAATTTTCTATTTTGACATCAAAATATAAATCACCCTTATCATCCTCTTTTAATTTCATTTCTGGTCCAGACCACTCTCCTATGAGCTCTCCATCTTGTTTTACAGAAGTTGCTTTCATATTTATATAATCAACAATTTCAATCTTTTTTTCAACAAGATACTCAACAGCTACATCTCTCGGAGAATTATGTATGACATCTAAATCCAAGCCTATAAAAGACAACAGATCGTCTAACCATGCTATTCTCATCTCTTCGATGTCTTTTGCATAATTAGTACGATCTGTTAGAATTCTAGTTATCATATTCAATGTCTAAAGATTACCAGATTACCATCCCCAGTCATCTCCAATCATTCCATCGGCATTATAATCTGTAACCCTTCCTTCAAAGAAGTTTTTGAATGAAGTTCCATTAACTACCCAATCAAGCCATTCAAGTGGGTTATCTTTTACTTTAAAGATTGGCTTTAAACCTAGCATAATTAGTCTGCGGTCTGCAAGGTATCTAATATATGTTTTAACTTCATCTGCGGTTAGACCCTCTACATCACCCAGAGAATAAGCAAGGTCAACTACCTTATCTTCCAGCTCTACCGCTTGAGTAAACATAGTATATACAGATGATTTGAAGTCATTATTAACAACCCTAGGATGCTCTTCAATAAACTGTCTAAACAACCTTGTCATTCCCTCGACATGCATCGACTCATCCCTGAGTGACCACTCTACAATTTCGCACATTCCTTTCATCTTTCCAAATCTTTGATAATTAAGAAGCATAACGAATGCAGAAAAAAGCGACATACCTTCGTTACAGACCGACTGAGCCAAAGACCTAGCAAGTCCTGTCAATGTGCTGGCATCATTATTTTGCATAAATTCAATTTTATCTTTCATCTCTTTGTATGCTAGAAATGCAGAATATTCCTCCTCTGGAAGTCCAAGCGTGTCGTTCAAAAGAGCATAAGCTCTTTGGTGGACACCCTCGCGAGCAGCAAATGATAGCAGCATACTTCTGATTTCATTATTCTTAAATCTTGGAATAAAAAGATCACAGTAATTTTGAGCAACCTGCGTATCTGTTTGTGTAAATAATCTTAAAATCTGAGTAATATGGGCCTTCTCAGTAGGGCTGATCTTTCCGGATTTCCACTGATTAACATCCTCTTGTAATTCGGCCTCAAACTCACCCCAGTGAATTTTTTCACTATCAATGGCATACTGTATTGCCCAATCATGTTTAAATGGCTTATAGACTTTAGATGGTTCTAGAACACTCATGTTTTCTCCTTTTTAATCAGCCGTGGCAAGCCAGGCATTCGTTTGCATCATTATTAGACACGAAATCGGCTAAGGCTTTTCTTTCTACCTTTTGGGAAACCTTATCTGCACTAATTCCTGCTTCCGATCTTAGATAGTAAAGAGACTTGAGGCCAACCTTCCAAGCTCTGAGGTGCACGCTATTAACATAATGACGTTCAGAGCCATATGGGAAGAATAGGTTTAGGGATTGAGCTTGACATATAAATGTCTGCCTATCTCCAGCAAGCTCTACAACCCAATTTTGATCTAGCTCATAACCCGTCTTAAAGACTTCTTTTTCATCATCAGTTAGAATATCCAGATGTTGTACGGATCCCTTGCTTGTTGTGATTGATGACCAAATCTCTTTAAGTTTGGCATCCCTATCTTCTCCGGTGAGTCTTTCTTCAATAATTCTAGTTAGGAACTTATTAAGAACTTGGGTGGTTCCAACCCTAGTCCTATGAGTATAGGCATTTGAAACAATTGGTTCAATTGATGGAGATGTATTAAGAATAATTGAATTATTAGCGTTTGGAGCAATGGCTATAATATGAGCATTTCTCCTATTCCAGTGTGCATGGGGAGCAATGATTTCGCTAACAACTCCAGATGGTGATGGCACATCTGCAATCATACTAAAGCTATCCCCGACAGAGAGATCAAATACTCTAATATCACGACCATCGACGTTCACAATATCATCCGAGTAAAGCTGCCAGATATTGCCATCTTCTACCTTGACTGTGACCTTCATCTCTCTGGCATCTGGGTAAACGCCACGCTCTCTTGCCAACTGAATGGATGACTCGACTGCTTCCTTTTGAATTTTTTCGAAAATTTCAAAGTTAAGCGATTTTGCATAGATTGATTCCCATGGAATCATCTTAGATTGCAAAAGGGAGTGAAAGCCCATTGTTCCAAGCCCAAGAGAACGCTCTCTTGTTGCTGAGAATTTTGCTTTAGACAAAACATCTGGACAATTATCGATAAAAAATTGAAGTACGTTATCGAGGAATCTAACTAGGTCTCTAACAATATCCGTATCTTTCCATTCATCATATAACTCCAAATTCAAAGAGCTTAAGCAGCATACGGCAGTTCTATCATCAGAAGTTGCTTCAATAATTTCAGAGCAAAGATTTGAACCATTTACTCTAAGACCAAGTTCTTTTTGGCACTCTGGTAGATGCTTATTGGAAGTATCTATAAAGTGAATGTAAGGCTCTCCTGTTCTGAAGCGAGTCTCAAGAATTCTCTGCCAAAGATCACGAGCTTTAAGTGTTGATCTTACTGTTCCATCGTTTGGATCTAAAAGATTCCAATCATCATTTGATGCAACAGCCATCATAAACTTATCGGTAACATTTACCGCATTATGAATGTTGAAGCACTTTCTGTTTGGATCACCGCCTGTTGGTACACGAATTTGCAAAAACTCTTCGATGTCTGGGTGTGACACATCCATATAAGCTGCATACGAGCCCCTCCTAACAGAGCCCTGCTTATAAGCAATAATGTCTGCATCAACTGTTTTAATAAATGGAATTGGGCCTGGAGCCTTCTTTGAGACAGCTCGCACCTTTGACCAGTGACCACCAACACCACCGCCCTTGACTGATAGCCACTTAATCTCTGCAGAGTGCTCAATTAAGCTTTCTAGCGAATCATCAACAAAGGTTAAAAAGCAAGAAATTGGAAGAGCCTTTGGTTTGAGGCCTGGCTTTGGAGCATTTGATAAAACTGGGCTAGCAAACATGAACCAGCCTCTTGATGCATAATCATAAATCCTTTGAGCGAATGGTAAATCGCCATATGAATAAGCAAGCGAAGCTCTTGCCAGGGCTTCTTGAACCGTTACTTCATCTTCGAGCATATAGTGCTCTTTCAGTAATGTTTTTGCAAATTCTGTTAAAAGTTCTTCTCTTTCCAATGAAAGAGCAATTCCATGATATTCCATAACTTTCTCCATCGCTCAACTAAATATAGAATTTTTTAAATTAAAATTATATTTGAAAATCAACTAAAATAGATTAATTTATCTTTTACCTATAATAATGACCAAACTATGGTCGGGTGATTTATTACAGTTTTAGTACTAGATTTTTACGTCCATTTTTCCAACCATGCAGATGGTCGGAGGGGTTTCTTTTGAAATTCAGTGATAATAAAAAACAAAAATTTTTCATTTTTTATTTTAATCAGACCCGAATTTTTACATAACTAAATTCGGGTCCAACACGAATATCGTAAGGACATGTCCCAGCCAGTCAATTAGAATTTGGTGAGGTTTTACTTTTCTTCACCATATATATTTCTAATTGTTTTCGCATCTCCTTGCCTAATCTTTTCAACTATTCTTGCTTTATCTTCCATTATATTTTGCATAATAGTTTCTTTATCTCTTTTTATAGATGAATCAAGTTCTGAGAAAATTCTTTCTACATTAACTGATTCGCAAGTTTCGCATTTAAGAGTACCCTGACAGCTAACGAATCTTGCCACGGAAGCAAATCTGTAGGTATTTAATTTGTTACAATTTTGACACTTATAATCATAGCTCGGCATTATCTTCCTCATCTTCAATTAGAATTATTCTATCTTTATCAAATTTAATTTTACCAGACAGATCTAGATCTCTAATTAATTTCTTTTTAAATTTATTATCCGTAATTTCAATTGTAACTTCTAAATTTCCAGTTTCAGTATTATATCTTAAATTACGGATTCTTCCAACACTCTTATCTAACATTGTGACAATGCCGCTATTATGTGTGGATTATTTGTTTGCACAAGAAATAACAAGTCAAGTTTATCCATAGGCTTGATTGATACAATCATTTCAAACGGAATATGAATTGGAACACTTTGAATAAGATCATCCTGATCCATGGAGCCATATAGCCTATCTAATGGAAGAACCTTTATGTGATTTGCATCTAATGATAATACAAGGTACCTTCCATTTTCCTTAAATTGTGTTGTCATAATTATTGAATCATACTGCTGAACACAACTTTTGATATTTGGAAAATTTACTTCTGTGATAACTCTATCAAGTTGCATTTTCGTCTCCCGTATCTGCCGCCCAATCATCAGGGAATTGTTCGATTTTGGATTTGGGGAAGTTTTTCCTAAGATGTATTTTACCTTTTGCTCCATCACGATTTTTTACAATGTGAAGCTCCATATCTTCTCTTAGGAGCTCATCGTCTCTATTTGCGATTAGCAAGACAATAGCTGCGTTATCTCCAATCATTTTAGAGCGACCGAGGTCTTCAAGATCTACGTTATCAACCTTTTTGCTACCATTCTTTTTTGGAGCAGCTTTTCTCTGTGCGGCTGTAACTACTGGGATATTTTTCTTTCTACAAAATTCGTGCAGTTCCTCTGATACCTTACCTACATCCAGCCAGTCAGAACCAACCTGACCAACCGTTGGCTTCATAAGCTGAAGGTAATCTACGAAAACCGCATCTGGCTTGAAAATTCCAAGAATATTCTCATACTTTGCCTCAACTTCACCCATAGTTGTTCCGCGAGGCATATCTAAAATATAGAATTTTTTATCATATTGCCGCTGAAAAGAAAGGTTCTTTTCCCACCTATACAACTCATCCGATTCAAGTGTTCCTCTGGAAAGATTTCGGTGTCTAATATCAGCACACTTAGCATCAACTCTTTGCTCCAATTGTTGCTTCGACATTTCTAGGGAGATAAATAAGATATTCTTACCGTCATCAACAGTGGGCACTCCACTACATGGGTCATTGGTACCAATCCATGCATTAATAGCCATATTAAGCATCAGAAGAGACTTACCGGATGATGAAGCTCCACCGATTACTAACATCTCTGAGTTTTTAATTCCCCAAGTATATTCATCAAGCTCCTTGTACCCAGACAAAAATCCCCTAATCTCTTCTGGATTTTCAGCCGTATAATGATATGTATTAATTCTATCATCCACTGACTCTCTAATATTGCCCTCTGAGAAAACGTCATGCTTATAAAGTTTTTCAGTTTGAGCGACCATTTTCTTCAACTCTTCGTTGAAGTCTTTAATATCCTCTCCGTCCTCATCAATTTGCTCGACCTTTTTTACCAAGGATTCTGCAAGAAACTTATTATATCTTTCCTTAATTTCATCAAGGTAAAATCCAATTTCATTTTGCGAACATTTTTGACTCTCAATGTGATCCATTACAGTTGGATCTTCATTTTCCTTCATAAGAAGCGAACGGAGTACATCGCCAGATGGAGGAACCTTATGCCTAGAATAATAATTATAAAAAGTATCTAAAATTACTTTATATTTTTGAAAAAATATTCTCTTAAGAAGATCGTATTCAATTTGCCCAAAAATCTGATTGGTTTCAACAGGACCTTGAAGCATCCAATTTAAAATTTTAGCGTCCAACATTCTTTCTCCTGTAATCTTTTCCGCCTACAACAAAAAGTTCAACGTGATGATTTCTTAGCGACCTGAACGATCTAGCGAAGAAGCCCCCAAAGATGGTATCCACGTCTTCATCGTTGGAACACAGAATTGTTGGAAGTTGGTTCTGAAATCTTGTTCTTAATACATACTCTAGAGAGGTACCAAAAAGTTGTTCGGCCTTTTCTGATGGAAAAATCCAGTGAGATGAGAATTCATCAATAACCAAAAAATCTTTACTAATTAATTCTTCATAATATTTTGCAGTATCCATTTCAGAGGAAAGCATATTAGCAACAACATCGGCCATGGTGGTATAAAGACCAGTATAGCCAGAGCTTAAAGCTTTCTTTAAAATACAACAAGCAGTATAACTCTTTCCAGTTCCCAGACTTCCGGTAAACATCAGAGATTTACCATCATCATAGGTTTTGTCAATATTATCAATCCTTGGTCTGATTGCATCCTTGAAAGCCGGATCTCCAGAAAAATCTTTAAAGGCTAAATTCCAATAAGATATAGGAATATTTGCATTCCAATACTTCTTTAATCTTGCAGCTTTTGAGTCACAAGATAAACAGCCAGAGCCGCCACAATTATTGCAATCTTCCTTTGTCTTTTGAAGAATTCTTTCAAGTTTTATCGACATAATTATTCCTCTAATTTAAATTGAATTTTTGGCTTTCTATCCTTTTGAGAAGCCTCCTCCTCTACTGAGCCAGAGAATGAGATAGAAAAGTCATCGTCATTTTTTACTTTTGGATTTCCCAAGATATCCAATGGAAGAGACATGCTTGATTCAGAATAAGATATTGGATTTATTGGAAAAGGTTCATCTTCATAAAACATCTCTGATTCATCCGACTCATCTTTTTCAATTACATCATCGGATTCTTTTGGTTCTTCCTTTTCTTGTTTATTATCCATATTTAAAAATAATGCTGAGACTTTCTGTTTAAAGACCATCTTTAAAATTCCATCTTTTTCTAAGATCAATTTCTCCTTATCTTGAGTTTTTACAACTCCAGAGATCTCCCATCCTCCATCCATAAATAAATGGATATTTTTTCCTACAAGATTTTCGCTCATATTAAATTAAGCTCCTTAGCTTTCTGAACAACCTTTCTCTCTGGAGAGAGGGGCTGTAGGTTATGGTTTTCTGCATATCTTTCAATCATTCTAATATCTCTTGCTTCCTCTATTTCATGAAGTTCAAAGATATCTGGAACATTTTTCTTTACCCAAGAAATCAATTCCTCAAAAGTCCCTTGTTGATTTTTCTTTTCCAGAAATGCAGAATACATTCTTTCAAATTCATTGATCATAGAAGGTTGTAGAAATAATTGCGTCCCAGTAACAGATTTTTCGCCTCTTCTGAATTTAAAATCAAACATCCAATTGATGTAGTTATAAATTTTATGCATAACTTGTTCTTTTAGGTTCTTCTGCTCTTGTTTTGGTAAAGACCCAAAGTTTTCAGGCAAGAATATCTTTGTTAATTTAGCAAAGTCACGACTTTCTTTGCCCTTTCCCGGGTCAGAATTCCATCGGACAAGCCTAAATCTAACCTTATGTTTTTCCTGGTACTTGTGGCAAAAATAGGCCATTAAAGTAATATGATTCCATGTTTCTTTTTCTTTGGTAATCCAATCTGGAATCTTTTCGTAAAATTCATCTTGATCCATCTGGCTCTCCTGGTGCAATTCTACTTCCGCCAAAAAAGTGGATCTATAAAATATAAATTAAAATGAATAATTTTTTACATCCACTTTACTGGCTCTCTTTTTGGGTAAGAGTGAAGAACTTGATTCTTAGGCATAATAATATTAAAACCCTTTTCGCTCTTATAAACTTTTATTCTTGCCTCAGAGTGATCTTTTAGATATTTGCAATTATCATAGAACTCTACAACTATAGCTTTCTTTTTTCCTGGAGAGCCTCTAATGACTCTTCCAATTCTCTGAAGGGCTCTACCACTAGATTTGCCTGAGCCAGCCAGTATTAAGGCATCCAGCTCTGGTATGTCAACTCCTTGATCAAATATTTTAGATGCAATAAGAATATCTATTCTACCATCTTTCATCCCCTGAATAGAGTCCATTCTATCTGCTGTTGATTTGGCTCCATCTAGAAACTTTACCCTAAATTCATCTTGTAATTTTTCCATAAGAACATCGCCATGATTAACTCTAACCACTAAGATTAGAACTTTTCTTCCTGCAGAAACTAACTTTCTAGCAGCTTTTACTATTAAATCATTGCGATCATCATTTTCGACTATATAATTTCTATATACATCATGATAATTTTTTCCAACATTCCTTATGACTGGAACATTAACAAAGTGTATATCAGGAGGCACAAGAAAGCCCTGCTCAATAAGTTGTGTGGCATTTATGTCTGCAAACTTTGGGCCAGATACCGCCTCAATAAGAATGTCATCACCAGAGTCTCTCCATGGCGTTCCTGACAGCAAGAAGCGATGCTTTGCCGAAGTACTTGCCTTATGCAAAAATTGCAGAGTCTCAGAGGCTGCATATTGACATTCGTCAAATATGAATAACTGAGCCTTTTGGACCCTATCTCTAATTAAGGCCTTATTCTTGTCTGTTAGCTTAACCTTATTATCCTGAGTAATATCATTTTCTATAATATCTGCTTTTTTATCAAAAGCTGCTGCGGCAGACCATATGGTCATGATTGTAATTTGTGAATCTAATTCACACTTTCCATCGCCAACCACTCCGCATGGAACTCCATAGATTCTCTCTATGGTTTCTTTCATTTGATATAATAATTCTATTCCAATTACATAAACAACTGTTGGTACATTGTATTGAGCTGCCAATGCGGCAATAATACTTGTCTTTCCACCACCGGTGGCAACCCTGATGATTCCAGAGCCTTTCTTTATTGCTTTATCAATCACATCTTGTTGATAATCTCTTAATTGAAATTTTTCAGAAACAATGGGTAGTGGCTCTCCATAATTTATAGAGGGCCTTCTATCATATACTCTAAATTCAATTCCAGCATCTTTTAGAATTTTTCCCGCCATTTTTAAGAGACCAATCGGAAATTTCATAGATTTAGTTAGCAATCTAACCTTGCCATCCCATCCTCCATATTTGCCTCCGAGACCAAAGCCTCCGCGCCCTCCCTGCATATAGGAGTATCCAGGATGATTATAACTCATTTCTTGGTCTAGTTTTTCCAAGATATGATTATCGAGCTCACCATTTATGGTGCAATTTATATTATCTAAATATATTTCTATCATTATTTTTTCCGCTTTGGATTATGTTAATCACGTAATTCGAAATGCAAACAAAAATAGCCAAGCAAGTGCTTGGCTATTCATTTTTAGAGGACTTTGTCAAGTTCTGGATAGCTGTATTGCCTTATTCAAAACTCTTTGGTGATCAATTCCATAACAGTCTATCTTCTTAGAGGTTATATGGAAGTGATTCATAAAGCCCTCAAATCCACTCCAGGAGATAACCCCATCCATCTTTGATGGAAGTACCAGAGGAATATTGTGAGCCCTGCTGACGGCTTCCCAGAGCGCCGCAAGAGCTTCGTACTGAGCATCATAGAAGTCTAGATGCTCATCGACGTATCCAGTTTCAATCTTCATCTTTGGCAGAACCCTTCTTCTTCCAAATCCGTTTCTTTCATACCAATCATTATACTTAGTATAATATGCATTAGACACTTCAACTCCAATGCTTGAGCTATTGGCATCACCAGCATGAAATGCTTTATAAGCCGTATCTACCAGCTGATAAATAGTTCCATCATTATCTATAAGAAAGTGAACTGCAAGACCTCTTTGTTGCAAAATGTCTCTACATGACTTTGCAGATAATGCAGCATCCCAATGTGTAACAAAATGTTTTATAGTTCTACTGCCAGTGGAATAGCCGCCATTTATTGTCAGACCGCCCCTCTCCTGCCAGGTGAGCACTTTAACTCCACCCTTTACTGGAACCTTATTTCCATTACATATAATGTAATCGACCCCAGCCCCAGTTGGAGATGTTGGCGCAGAATATTTAGAATCTCTTTCTGCAAGAATTCTTCTAAATGTAGCTGGACCAAGCATACCGTCTGCAGTCAACCCGTGGGCTACCTGAAAGCTTTTGACAACATCGCAAAATTGCTCATCGATCTTGTCCTCTCCCAGAATGGATGCATTCCATCCGTTTCTTCTTGATTCTGCAAGGTTATATTCTAAAGCTCTACTACTCATCTTCCCCTCCTCTTATCGATTATTGATTCTCTCGACCCAACTTGTAACTTGCTAAATGAAGAGGTTTTATTTTTAATTTTTCTATTTATCTCTCTAGATAAAGAATTTGTATCATCCTCTTCCATGTCTATGGACATTGCCATACTTCTATTTTTCTCTTTCTGTGATGCAATCGCAGCTTGTGCCTGAGATTCCCTCTTTAGGCCCTCAATCCTATCTTTGGGAAGTCCAAGCCCTGCAAACCAGCTGTAGATTTTGACAGAATCTTCATCTGATTCAACATCATATACTCCTTGGAAGATTGAAGCTCCATTTGTCTGCTCCGAAATCATATGGAAGCAGTAGTTTATATTAAGAGCGGGAAGCCTGTCAAGAACTTCTTTGGATCCGGTTATAATAACTCCTCCGGTTCTAGCCTGAGAAATATCAAATCCAGAAGCCAACATATTTGAGCTCAATGATTGAATAACGGCCTCGGCAAGAGCCGTCTCTTCCATGTAATCCTCGACCTCCATAACACCGTAAATTGAACAATCACCTGTAGAAATAATTTTTCCGAAATCAGATGGATCTAGTGATGTAAATCTAGATGGAGTGGAAGTTAGGGAGTTGAACACATGAAGAGGTTCCACAATTGCTTCGTTAGCAGCTTCCCAAAACTTTGATTGACTTAAGTTTGCATAAATATGCTCAATTCTAGCGTTATCAACAACAATCAAGTTGGATATCATATTATCTGTGGTCATTTTTGCCAGTCTTGAAAGTGTCTCAATGGAGTTTTTCTTAGACTGAGCATCTTCGGTAGCTTTTGGTAAAACGTAGATTACGCCAACAGGAAGTCCTGTATTAAATAGAAGCGGAACTAGAGTATCTACTGAGCTTGAGCCGGTACCACCGCCACCAGAAATGGCCAAATATACCATATGGTTTCCATCTACCACCTCTTCGACCAAATCTGATATTAGGACTTGATTCTTATTGAAAATCTCCCTTCCAAGATCCAGGTCCTTTCCGGTTCCGCCAAGACTTCCCTCTAGAAGAAGCTTGTATCTATCTGGAACCTCAATAAACTCAAGATCCTGCGCAGAGGTGTTCAGAACTGCTGTATCATATCCCTTCTTGTAAAAGACTTCAGCAATTCTCGAACCTGCTTGGCCTACGCCAACTATTGCCATCTCAATACTAACTGTAGCTTTATTAACGACAGGCACTTCATCCTCCTCTTGATGAACAACTTGAGCTTCTTCTGCCTTTTGCACATCCAACTTTGATCTTAACTTTTTCAAAACTTCGGGATCCATAGAACTCTCCTTTCTTGGTTCTTCAACAATTGCGGGTTCTTCGAATGCCGCCAAAAGAGCTGCATTTTCTTGAGCAATTTGTTCAGGTGTTTTTTTCTTTTTTACTATTTCAATTTTTTTAACTTCATTTGACATAATAAAATCCTCATAATATTTTCTTATCTGCTGATATAGCAAATCTGAAGATGTTTTGGCAAAAGGAATTATAGAATCGTTCCCTTCGAAGTGAGTGACTGAAGCAAGATAGCTCGTATGCTCGCTCATTGGAGGGGCATCTATTGATATCAACTCGCAGCCCATTGCCTTAGCTTCCCAGAAGCAAAGACCAAGTCCTTCACGCTGAGAAGGTGCTATCACGCAATGTGATTGATCATAAAATTCGCTAATTTCTCCTCTAGATAAAACTCTATTATTATATTGAATATTAGTACATTTTTGCACTATAGCCAACTCTTCTGGAGTCAACCTTCCAGTGAGTATAAGCTTGGAATTTGGATTGTCTTCACAAAATTTGCTGTAGGCCTGAAGAGTGACTAATGTGTTTTTCTGATTAAATCCAGGACTTACAGGTCCTGGATGATAGAATGTTAATGTTTGTATTTTTGTCTTATCTTTTTTTGGCTCAAAAATACTTCTATCTACAAAATCCCATGTAACAAGCTTTCTCGTTGGGTATGCAGAAAAGGCTTTATAGCAAGATTCTGTTAAACACCATATTTGATTAAATATCTTATATGAAGACTGAATCTGAGACGGTTTTACCCACTCTGGCATTGGAACGTCTATCACTGGAGTTCCAAATTTCTTTTTTACGGCCTCCACCCACCTGGAATCTTGAATAAAGGTTTCAAAGCTAATAATAATATTAGCCTTGTACTTTTCAACAACCCTAATTGTTTCCGTTTCTATTGATACCTTATCTGAAAATCCTTCTTTTATCCAAGGAGTTTTCTTTATCTGTTCGGATAGATTAGGATAATATCTATAAAAACTACCTTGATTATTTTTTGCGTATTTTTCTTTGGGAATAAAGATAACCTTATTGCCATTTGACTGCAAAACTCTAGCAGCAGATTCTGCAAGATAAAAAAGACCAGATTCTGTTAGGTAAGTTTTTATTATTACAGTTTTATTTTTTATTTGATCTATCAAGATTTTCAACTCTTTTCTTTGATTCTGCAACAATTTGCTGAATATTACTTAGGTGATCTTTTTGGATGTCTGCTCTTTGAGTCAGGGAGTTGCTGCCCTGGAGTATTGAGTAATAATAAAGAATTTCATGAATATACTCTATCGGATAGAGTTCTGCAACCCTAATCCAGAGGTCATAATCTTCGCATATTTTATACCTAGGATCGAATCCGCCAACTTTTTCTATCACATCGCGACGAATTGTTGTAGAGCCAGATGCTACCAAGTTTACCCTTAATAATGCTTGATAATCAACTTTAATTGGAGCCTTATAAAAGGGGGCCATAAATCTATTACGATTTACAAAAATTTTATAATTTCCACAGGTCATACCAATATCATTGGCCTTAAATCTATCTACTGACAGCCTTATTTTATTACTCTCCATAATATCATCTGCATCCAAAAGGCTGATTAGCTCTCCCTTTCCCATTTCAATTGCAATATTCCTGGAAATAGAAGGTCCCAAATTTTTTTCATTGCGATGATAAGTTAATTTAGGATATAAATCTCTTAAGTAAGAAAGATCTTCATCAGAATGATCATCTACAACTATAACATTTATGTGTCTATAATTTTGTTTATATGCACTCTTGATAGCTTCATGGATATAGGGTCCAGGATTATAAGCTGGAATGATAATATCAACTAGCATTTTTCAATATCTCCAAATATTGTTCAAAAATTTTATCATTATCAAAATTTTCAATAACATATTTTCTTGCACCCAAAGATAGGTAGTTTCTCAAGTCATCATCTTCCATAATAGAAGAAATTGCCTCACAGTAAGCCTCTGTGGTTCTGTTTGTAATTATTCCTGTCTCATAATTCTCCCCATGAAGCATGATCTTGGGATGTGTTACAGAAGGAACTCCGGCTGACCACTGCTCTAAAAGCGTCATACCCATTGTTTCAGAGATGGATGTGGAAAAATATAGCCAAGCTTTTTTTGCTAAATTTATATGCTCATAATATTGATATCTTTCTTTATCACCCAAAAAAAGAAAATTATACTGAGGCAATTTTTCCCTAACTCTTTGAGCAAACTCCAAATCTTTAACTGGCTGATTTCCTGCTCCTTTCCACAGGATGAATCTCCGATAATCTTCTGGAGGTTCCCATAAATTAAGTAGAGGTCCGGATTTAAAAATACAAATTTGCTCAAGAGGTATTTTATACTCCCTAGATAAACAAAACTTTAATTGATTATTAAGAGTTAAATACTTTGCACTTGGAAGTAAATTAAAAATATCAGATTCTTTTGGAAGAGTAAGATTATTACCAGGGCTTCCATCAATTAAATTTGGACCTATAATATAGGGATTATCTGTATGTTTAGAAACTTTAAAATAAAAAGGCCTAGTAAGACCTGACCACCAGTGTACGATTTCACTTTGGTCTTTTGGCTCAAAATCTTCCAACTTAGATATCTGAATTCCTGGGATAACTTCTTCAGTATCCAAAAAAGTAAAAACTTTAACTTTAAAGTCTTTTGATATTTTTAATGATTTTAATAAAGATAATAGCGAGTTTCCAGGGCCATTACAAAAGCCGCTTCCTCTAGATCTTCCTAAGTTAAAAGTTAAAATATTTACAATCAACTTTACCTCACCAGTTGATTGTACCCCTTCCGTAATCATCTTCCAATCGAATTACGTCATCAAGATGTTTTGTGCTAACCTCAATTAATTCAACCGGCTCTGAATCAGCGCAAAACCTGTGCGTCATATTGGGCGGTATATGCACAACGTCACCTGGAAGATGCTTTGATATCTTTTTTTCAACAAATTCATAAGAAATTGAGTCATCAATATGTCTGATTAATTTTCCATGTGTTTCCAAAATAAGAATTCCGCTCTTGACCATAATAGTCTCCTCCTTGATGGAGTGGGACTGCATAGATAATTTTGAATTAGGATTAATATACAAAATTTTTCCAGCATACCCATCATCAGAAGAGCTTTGAGCCCACAGTATTTCATATCCCCAAGGTTTTATAGTTTTCATCTTATACCCGAAAGAACTCTCTCCGTTAGATCTGGATAAATCTTTTCTGATAACTCAATTAGTTTTTTATTTTCAAAAATTCTCATATAATCTGGATCATCCAACATTAAAGACCATCTTTCCTGCGTCTTCATCTGTTCACCCTTACCATTATACTCTCTAGAATCAAAAGAGCTTCCGCCACCATTTGGAGGAACTCTACCTCTACCTTCATCCAGATATTCACCTCTTTTGTTGAATGGAGTTATTATTTTGGCCCTATATTTGGAATCAGAACACCATTTATTATAATCAATAAACACCCTATCCGGAATATACCTTGTTTCTCCAAGGTATTCTCTTGCATACTCGCACCAAAGGCTGACGGCCTTCTCATCCGACCAGCCAGATCCGGAAGCTGTAATGTTTTTTAATTTTTTTTCTTTAAAAAATTTTAGTCTACTAGCAAAAAGATTAAAAGGATCTCTGATTATAAAAATTTTAGAAATTTTCTCTGGCTTTTTAATTAGGCAATGTGTATAATATTTTCTCATAAGAATTTGCAATTTTTCAGGCGATGCATCTTCATAATTAAAAGAATAATTTTGAAAATAATTAGAATATTCTCCTGATTTTATAGGATTTTTCCAAACTCCGGAATCTTTATAATTCTTATTCTTAATAACAGGCTCAATGTCATTGATAAAAAATATTGGTTCTTTTATATGGTAGAAGAGCCATTCCATTATAGCATGATGACCAGATCTTCGCATTGCATAAAATTCAATTTGATGATTTACGCCGGTGCACTTTTTAAAATAAGTTTTTGAACTTATTTTTTTTACCACATTAGTCATTTTTCACGTTTTAATAATTGTAAATCATAATAATACATTTCTTCCAGAAGTTCTTTCCAGGAATAAGTTGGTCTCCAACCTAATTTTTCAAAAGCTTTTTTCGGATTTCCCTTTAGGAAAGGAACTTCGGATGGCCTTAAAAATCTTGCATCTTTTTCATATATTTCGTCAAAAGTTAAATCAGCTAATTGGCATGTATATCTTAGCATTTCATCTATAGTTGCTCCAGAACCTGTAGCAATAAGTAAATCCTCTGGGTCATCTTGTTTTAGCATCTTATTCATTGCAATACAGTAATCCTTGGAGTGTCCTTCATCCCTAAATGCAGATAAGTCTCCCATTTTTACTTTAGATGTTAGTCCCAACTTTATAGAGGCTACACCATGACTGATTTTTCTGGTTGCAAAATCCATCCCCCTTCTTGGAGAAGAGTGATTATGCAATATGCCATTAACAGCATATATTCCATAAGCCTCTCTGTAGTTCTTAGTGGCCCAATAAGCAGCAAGTTTTGCAACTCCATACGGAGATCTTGGATGAAAAGGCGTGCTTTCATCATACCCTTCTTGTGGACATTTCAATCCGCCAAACAACTCTGATGTGCTTGCCTGATAAAATCTAGTATATGGAGAAAATTGCCTTATTAATTCAAGTTGAGTGATTACCGCTTTTGCATCTATGTCAAATGTTGCAGATGGCTCGCAAAAGGATTGCCCGACATGCGAAGCTGCTGCAAGATTATACCATTCATGTGGTCTATAATCCGATAGAACTCTTGATATTAAGGTAGGATCGGTAACATCCCCTTCTATAAGTTTAAAATCTTTATTATTAATAACAAATTTTAAATTTTCATACTTATTATGTGAGTTATGCTTTTTGGTAATACCAATTACATAATAACCCCTTGAGAGCAAATACTCCGTAAGGTAAGATCCATCTTGGCCCGCAACTCCCGTTACAACTGATATTAACTTAGACATTATTTTCCTCAATTACTTAAATACCACTGCAGAGTGGTTTTCAGCTGTTCTGCAAGAGATTCGTCCGGAATATACCCAAGTAATCTTTTTGCCTTTCTAATATCGGCTTGAGATGCCCTTACGTCTCCCGGTCTCGTATCTTTAAATATAGGTTGTTTACATTCTAGATGATTTAGAATTTCAAATAAATCAATCCTATTTCCGCATCCTATATTAAATATTTCGCCAGAAAAACCTTCATCTCTAAAGCCAGCTAGCGTATTTGCACGTACTACATTTTTAATATAAGTAAAATCTCTAAATTGTTTTCCATCGCCATATATTATTGGACTTTTATCCTCTTTTTTAGCTTGACTAAATGAAGAAATTACAGCTGCGTATGGAGAATCAGCCCTCTGTCTTGGTCCAAAGACATTGAAGTATCTTAGACAAACTGTGTCTAAGTTATATTTTTCAGAAAACATTTTACAATATTCTTCTCCAATTTTTTTCTGTAATGCATATGGAGATTTTGGAGACAAAGGATCATCCTCTCTGGTAGGAAGAGTGGCTATTCCGCCATAGACAGAGGATGATGATGAAAAAACAAACCTATTAACTCCGCTGGCTGCTGCGGAGTGGAGCAGATTGACTGTTCCATTTACATTAACATCATTTGTTTCTAACGGATCTAGAATTGAATTTACTACACCAGTAATAGCCGCTAAATGAAAAACAACTTTAGGTCTATAAATGTCAAAAATTTTATATAAATCTTTATGTCTAATATCTAAATTATTATGTATATAATTACATGAATTAGGTAAATTATTATAGGATAAAAGTAGTTTTTTTGTTGAATCCAAACCTGTATTTAGATTATCTATACCTATTACTGTGTGCCCCAATTTAATCAACCTTTCCGATAGGTGCCCACCTATAAAGCCCAGAGAGCCAGTAACTAATACGTTCATATATATCTCACGCAAATTTGTAATTAAAAAATTCCATTTCTTTAGAATATTTTATCAATATATTGTTTATACTTTCAATATCTGATTTGGACAAATTTTTAATTTGTAAATTATTTAAATTTGTAATCTCTATAAACTCTTTACCAAGGATAGAGTGGTGTCCTGAAAAAGTTCCTGTAAATTTTTCTATATTTATATTTGGAATAAAATTATTTATTTTTTTACAAGATTCTTCTTGGTTTTCGCAAAGCTCTTCGTATGAAAGATATATAATATTTTTAACATGCTGTAGATTATATACTTGTGCTCTAGCCACCTTTCCCCAGTGATCTGCACATCTTTCGATAGAGTATCCCAATCTTCTCCTAATTCCCTCACAAACTGCATAGGGATTTCTCATCATTGCAATAAAATATGGATTTGAAAACTCCCTATCCAAGAAATCGGCCCTGATTGGATTGGGTGGAGATTTTTCTAAAAGAATTTTTCCTTCGATTGGTCCTTTTGATTTCCAAGCTTTTGTCCATGTCTTTTTAATTTTTGGCCAATTATAAAGCCTTGAATCCCTTAAAAGTTCAACTTTTTCGGTCCAAATACCTAATACCTCATATTTTCTCGGATGAGGCATATAATCTATTGCAATATTATGGCCCTCCGACGAGGTTGCTATACCGTTTGTCTCAGGAAGATCTACAACATTAGGCGAGTTTGATAGATATCTCTGCAACAGAGTAGAGCCACTATTATTCATGCAGAGCACAAATAAATTTATTGTTTTCATTTATTTCTAGCCTTAACTTTTAGCTATCTAAAGATATCGATGATTAATAAAAAATTATTAATCACCAAATACTTTGTGACAACTTTTTATCCAACAACCCTTGTATACTGAGAGCCATCGAATCTTAAGGCCTGCATGCATGAATCCGAGTCTCTCCATGGAGCTCCCAGCGATATATGAATCCATGTAGGCTTACCTGGACTTCTTCCTTCTAAAATTAATTGACCATAGTGGAGCCCTGACTCTTTCCTTACCCAGTCAAATACCTCCTGTAAAGTTGCATTGGCACAATGAAAATCTGCAGCCTCAAACTTCATATGTTGAGATGACTTTGATCCACCAACAGCATTATTTAGAGATATCCCACGAAATCCGGAATGAATAATTACCGGACCAAATCTCTCTCTAATTGGCTCAAGCAAATCTATACAGAGAGCCTTGCCAGCCTTTAGTAATGGTATCGCCTGCTGCCTATTAGTTTGAATTAATGAAGAGTGTGAAGTGTTTGTTAATTCTCCGAATGAAAAATGAGGAGAAAGTTTGTCTGAAGAATTCATAAATTACCTCTTTAATTAAAAATTATTTAAGTTTTGTTTTCATAGGAATAAAAACAGTTGCATCGCCATTTTCCGACAATAATCTCTGCATATCAGAAAATGAAAAATTAAAATTACCACCAGCTCCCCATCCTTTTCCCCAGGAATTTCTGGCATATACTATTTG
>JACCDX010474899.1_pt1 | contig 20144 bp, 18 predicted proteins | sample 7449681 | NCBI WGS metagenome assembly JACCDX01 (sample SAMN15323450, study PRJNA562643) | freshwater metagenome | isolation source: river surface water | place: USA:Blue River Watershed | collected 2017-08-18
GGATTTGATTCGCGCCCGAGAGACTTCCGGAGAAATTGCAGAAAAGCGGCTATTTAACCCTGGCGAATCTATTCGGGTAGTCGACGGGCCATTTGCCGGCATAGAGGGCATATTCCAGTCAATCAACGGCACTCAGCGCGTCATGATCCTGATTGAATTAATGAGTAAGCCTGTTCGAATGGCAGTATCGCCCGATAGCATTCGCAAAGCCGGCTGATAAGTCGGTGAACGCCAACAGCGCTAATCTTTTGGTTAGTCCGAATGGGCCTCTTGCTCCACATACACCCAATCCACGATGTCGGACGTCGGCTGATATCCATGGACTAGCTCCAGCATCATGGAACGGATGACGTTGACGTCATTCACCTGAAGCGCCCAGTCAAGCGAGGCCAGTTTTCCCTCGAGTTGACCCCAGTTCAGAAATGTCTCTTGGGCTCTCATGATTCTGGCGTGACTGGTTTTCTCTGGGTTGTCACCGATCAACAACTCCTCAAAAAGTTTCTCTCCTGGACGTAAGCCAGTAATCTGAATTTCAATATCGCCATCTGGGTTTAGTTCGTCTTTGATGGTTAAGCCCGATAGCTCGACCATTCGGCGAGCAAGATTTGCAATCCGGACCGGTTCACCCATATCCAGCACAAATACATCCCCGCCCTTTGCCATGGCCCCCGCCTGAATGACCAATTGGGCCGCCTCTGGAATGGTCATAAAGAACCGAGTGATCTCTGGGTGAGTCAGGCTAATCGGACCACCATCCCGGATTTGCTGTCGGAACTTCGGTACGACCGAGCCAGAGGAGCCTAGGACGTTGCCAAAGCGAACCATCGAAAACTTTGTCCGCGTATCTTGTTGGGCCAATGCCTGCAATACCTGTTCTGCCAGACGTTTACTGGCCCCCATGATATTGGTCGGCCGCACAGCCTTGTCCGTGCTAACCAGTACGAAATCAGACACGCCATTGTCCACCGCAGCCTGAGCGGCTCTTAGGGTGCCGATGACATTATTCTTGATGCCTTCAGCAGGATTGTGCTCAACCAGAGGCACATGCTTATAGGCAGCAGCATGGTAGACCGTGTCGGGGTGCCAGGTCGACATAATCTCATGCAGTCGATCTTTGTCCTGAACCGAGGCCAACAGAGGTAGTAGGGTCGTGAATTGACCTTGCTTGTCGGCTAGGCGCCCCTCCAACTCGTGATGAATCTGATAGAGGGCGAACTCGCTCTGGTCGATCAGCAGCAGCTTGGCTGGGCCGATCGCTAGAATCTGTCGACACAACTCACTTCCAATTGAACCACCAGCACCGGTCACCAGCACAACCCTGGATAAAATATTCTTCGTCAGAAGGATGTGATTGGGCACGACCGGGTCACGCCCCAACAAATCATCAATGTCTAGCTCACGTAGGTCATTGACGCTCACCCGCCCCTGCGCTAGATCGGTAACGCTGGGGAGTGTTCTGACGGAAACGTGGGCGCTGCGAATTCGATTCAAGATCTGGTTTCGTCTTTGACGACTGATACCGGGCATTGCCAGCAAGACATCGCTGATTTTCAACGTGGAGACCAGCTGCTCTAAGTCAACTGGACTGTAAATTCGTTGACCGTTCAGGACATGCCCATGCAGACGGTCATCGTCGTCCAAGAACCCAATCACCTGCATTTCTGGACTATTGATCATGGCGGACGCCAACTGACGGCCCGTCTGGCCGGCTCCGTAGATTAAGACCTTGGGACGGGTCGTTCGTTTCAAAATCTTTAAATACTGATCACTCAACCAAAATCGAGCAAATGCTCGAGAAGAACCAACCAAAAGTAAAAGCAGGATTGGCTGGATAATACCAATCGTCCGAGGAACACCCTCAATCCCGATGACCGTAACAAGGGATATGTATATGAAAGCGTATATACCAACCGCTCGAGCGACAGCGAGTAATGCTGGCCATCCACTATAGCGAAATATGGCTCGATACAAACCAAACACGATAAAGACCGGCAATGCAAAAAGCACAGATGCAATCGTTGATAAGATGGCACCCCGAGCCCACTCATTTGGGCCGGTAAAACTGATGAAATCGCCCAATCTTAAATAGTAGGCAAGCCACAAACTCAGCACACATAGACTAAGGTCAACCACAAAGACTGCGGTTCGTTTAACCCATCGTGGTAGTGCCAAAACGGGGACGACAAGAGTTGAAGCACCCACTTTATCGTTCCTCCTATCGAATACGATCACCTTGACCCGCACCCATGATCGTCTTGATAATGTAGTAAAAATATTTTTTGGTACTCATGTTCCTCAACATTTGCGCGTCTACCTCTGCAAGCAACTGCGGGGTCGACATGTCAATATTTTTGATCTGAGCCAGTCCCGTCAACCCAGGCCTCGCGGAGAACACGCCTCGACAGGCGCGCTCCTTTATCAAATCACGCTGGCTGTACAGACACGGACGAGGCCCAACGAGGCTCATGTGGCCACATAAAACATTCCACAGTTGGGGGAGCTCATCAAGTTTGGATCGACGCAATAAGCGCCCCATCTTGGTAACTGCGGCAGTATCTAACAAATGAGTGGCTACTAATGGTGTGCCAATCCGCATGGTACGAAACTTCACTAAATAAAACCCCTTCTGGTGTCGACCAACTCGTCTCTGTCGATAGATGGGTGAGCGATTATCAATCCATACCAGAATCCACAGCAGCATTAAAATTGGAATTCCGAAAATCAATCCGGAAAGGGCTATGATGAAATCAATTACACGAATCATGATAGGCCATTCTCTTCAACTGCTCATTCACACTAATCGGGGGCCGCCAGCCCAGCATAGTATGCGCCTTAGACACATCAATTACCAGAGACCTTAGGAGCCGATCTGCTATAGACGATACTCTCAGTAATCGACCCAAAGAAATAATGACTTCTTCAGGAAATGGAAACATTCGACACGTGCGTCCATAGGCCCAAGCCACTCTTCGTAATAACTCAGTAGTCGAGAGGTCTTCCCCATCAGATAACAAGAAGATTTGATTTCGGGCGGCTGGGGATTTTTCGATATCCGCACAAAATACAATAAAATCCAGCAAGTTCTCCAGTGCAAGCATGGACCGACAGTTGTCAATCGCTGCGAAGGGTAGGGGTACGCCGCTATTCACCAAAGCGATTAAAGATGCAAAATTACCCTTAACCCCTGGTCCATACACGATTGGCGGACGTATGATGACCACCTCCAAACCAGTTCTCCTTGCTATATCGAGGAGAGAGGTCTCAGCCTCCCACTTGGAAATTGCGTAAGGGCTCATGGGTAATGGCGGGTCATCTGCCTTGAAACTGGCCCCTGGGGCTGTCAGCTCTCCATTTACTTTGACCGTACTTATGAACACGTACCGACGTACCCCCGCCTCGACAGCCAAATCCGCAAGATCAACCGCAGTCCGCCAGTTACTGGCGCGGAGGGACTGCAATGCGCGACCTCCGAAAACAGCAGACACCCTGGAACAACCCGCTAGATTTACCACGCAGGAGCACCCCGACATTGCCTTAAGCCAAGAGGCACGATCAGTCAAAATATGCTCACCTTCCACGCCAGAAGGTTTGCGTACCGAGGGAACCACCCCCCAACCCAGAGAGTATAGGTAAGTACAGAGTGAACGCCCGATAAACCCACTGGCTCCACTAACTAACACTGTCATAAATTACTACTCTAAAATGATTAAAAAAAGATCGAGGAACACTGAAAGTTGTAGCGTACGCTAAAAATATAAGTCTTTGGTCAAGAAATCAGGTTTCATTTGAAGGTGACTAGAGTCGACAGCTACATGAATTCGGCTCCGCGAATAGCTGGAAGCCGTGCCGCGTGTAAACCAAATTAATTATTACAATGAGGATAATATCACTGAGAGCCAAGCCGACAGACAAGACGCACAGATCATTCAAATCCCGCTAGCGATCTTTCAAAAATTGAATGAAAACGTCCAAGCTCCCCTTCGGCAATGTGACTACCGTCAGCAAACAAAGACCGGCCACCGGTTATATAGTGACAACCAAGCAAATCACACTGCACTAGGTCTGGTCGAAGAAATTTTATATCTTGCCTGTTTCCAAAGTGACGTAACGTCGAACCAAATACTGACTCGAAATCAGCAAGCGGCGTGAAGTATGGTCTCGTAGCGAGACGATTAAATGCAAGTTGTCGGCTAACAACAGAGGCCACATCCCAACCAGGCGCAGCGATTGGACCTATGATAATTACCTTCTTATCAGCCCCCCTTAATCTGCGAATAAGATCCTCGAGTGCAACTATGAGAGGGCCATTCTCACTGTTTTCAACAACCTTACCGCCCTGGCTCACCAAATTTGGATGAAACCAATCCAATCCCACTATTACTATTTTAGCCCTATTAAGCCGCAGTACCTCATCAAGGTTTCTTTCCGCCAGAACTATACACTCGTTCGAAATATTCGCACTTACCGTTGGCAAGCACCCATTAAGCGGTACCAATAATCCCTGTAAACCCTTATCAGCAAAGATATTACCCCAAACAGGTGCATACATCTGAGCGTGAGAATTACCAAGGAGAATAATATCCGCATCACGTGGGTTGCGCGTTGGGAGATTTAACTCACAACCCCGTGAGGCGCCGAAAGCCAGGAAATCTGGAACCGGACAGCGGTAGTGGGTCCCCACAGCAGAATTTATCAACGAAGCATCTTGATTGAGCCTTTTGGGCAGGCCACGCTCAAAGAGTACAATACCAGAAAAAAACACTAATATAATTGATATGAATATAGAAATTTGAATGGTTTTTCGTCTACGTTCAGCCTTACGGAAGGGTCCTTCAACAAATCGCCAAGACAAAACAGCCACCCCCAACATAGCAATAAACAAAAATAGAATTTCGATAAGTTCCAAATTTCGAACAAGAAAATATCTACTATAAACAAGAATCGGCCAATGCCACAGATATAATGAATATGATATAAGGCCGATAAATACAAGCGGAGTGGATGAAAGCAGCACTTCCACCAGGGACTGATAATTTCTCGTTATGTATATCAAGAGAGCCGTACCCAGAACAGCCACTGTGGACATCGGCATATTCGCACTCCAGGGCTTTGGGTGTAAAAGACTGACCAGGACGAGCCCTAGTCCGCAGAGGGATAGTGTATTAACAGTTACTTGGTTTAGGCATGCTCTCGTAGGTAGCAATGCCACGATAGCGCCGACACCCATTTCCCAAAAGCGTGTGGGCAAGAGAAAAAAGGCAGGAGCCCCAGCACCCCTGCCCAGTGCAAAAACATTTAGAAGAAACGATCCGGCCGACAATGTAACAACAACCTGCAGTGCGCGTCGTCTTGGGGACCCCCTTAAAAGCAGAAGTAGCAAGGGAAATAAAACGTAGAATTGTCCCTCAACACCCAACGACCAAAGGTGTAGCAAGGGCTTTTCCTCAGCTAGCCTTGAGAAGTAATCAGTATCTCGCCAAAAATAGATATTAGGAACGAAAGAGATCACTGACAGAAGGCTCTTACTGAAGCCCATCAGATCTGCAGGCAAAAGAATTGCTAAAGCGAAAAAACTTGTTACAACTAATAACAATAGTAGAGCGGGCACAAGTCGTCCCAATCTATCGCTATAGAAACGCCAAAGTGAAAAGTTTCCTCGATTTATTCCATCCATTGCTATGGACATTATTAAATAGCCAGAGATGACGAAAAAAATATCGACTCCTAGGTACCCACCTGGGAGAAGGTCACGTGAAACGTGGTACAACATTACCGCGAGAACCGCCGTACCGCGGAGTCCATCGATGGTTGGATTATAATTGGTGCTGATATTTTTGATGCTTTGGGTTTTCATGTTCATATTTACAGCCTGATAGATCCCCAGTATTTTATACAACTATACGTAGAGTCGCCACCCAAGATATTCCATTCAAAGAAAATTGGAACAAGTCGAGATACAGGATCGAATCGAGGCATCATAGATATGCCAGGATTGAAACTCGCGGTTATTATCTAACTGTGACGGAAAATCTCTAACAATTTGAAGGGATACTTTGTTAGAATCTTTAATATATTCGTATTTATGCCGTTTTCCCTACAGGCACGAAGAACTTCCACATTCAGCCTCACCTTTGACGCCAAATTAGCATTGCTAACTCCACCGGCTTGCATGTACACCATTACTTCAGAAACCCTGTGGTAACGGAGTTCCCCACAGCAAAAAGCCCGAGCAATAAACTCAAAATCTCCCGCTATGCGATAGTCAATCTTGAATTTTCCAACTCGTCTAACAACACCCTTACTAAGAAAAAGACCTGGATGTGCGGGCATCCAGCCCCATGCCATCGAAGCCGGCGTGAATTGATGGGATCTGTATCGGCGAACAACTTTTGTCGGATTGTTTTTTTTGAAAAAAGCCACATCCCCGAGAAGCGCATCGAGTCCATACATAGTCATACGCTTGGCTACGGTTGATAACACACGAGGATTGGCGTAATAATCATCCGAATTGAGAAAACATATTATATCTCCGCTCACTAGCTCCAGGCCCTTGTTCATGGCGTCATAGATTCCACAATCTCGCTCGCTAACAATCTTTGTCAAGCAGTTATGATTATCTTCGACAACCTCAAGGGTTCGGTCGGTGGAGGCTCCATCAATCAAGATGTGTTCAATATTTTCATAGTCCTGATCAAATACCGACTTGAGAGCCCTAGCAATAGTATCCTCACTGTTATATGAAACCGTTATCACGGAGATTTTGGGCCGCACTTGCGACGAAAAGAGCTTCACGGAATTTTTTTCTCGCCTCTCGAAATCTCTTCTGTTATAATGCTGTGAATAATTTCAACTATACGGGTATATCGAGAGTCATAACGCCCATACTTTTGAAGAACATGCGATCTGCCCCCTTCAAGTCGAGAGTGGTCGTTCACCGATTTGAATGCTGATATTAATGTTCGACAACAGTCGGACATGGATTCCGGATCACAATAAAAAGCAAAATCAGAGGCAATCTCTCTATTAAATGAACGATTTGCCACAACCAAGGGCTTTTTAAAATAGAGAGCCTCCAGGCACACGGAAGAAAAAACCTCAAGTACACTCGGCATGAATACTATATCAGTACTGGAATATAGTGATGGCATGTTCCTGAAGTTTACTGGGCCAATATATTGAACCCGTGAGGCCTGCTCCTCAAGCATCTTGGACTCAACATTAGAGGTGTTATATACTCTAGCCTGCTTACTGTTTGTTACTATAAACTTGACTCTATAACCTTCCCAATCTAGTAGGCGACACAATGCTGGAAGTATATGGAGCCCCTTGTGTGGATAGTCCTCTGAGGGACATAACACCTCAAAGGATCTGCGTTCATCATCTGTACGTATGCCAACAGATCTATCGGTCTCTTTGCGATCCTCCTCTAACCCCAATGAATTCGGCACCACATAACAGCGACCCTTCGGTGAAAAGTCTTTCAAATAGGTTGCCATAGACGAATCACTCTGAAAAAGATAAAAATCTGCCATTCTGACATAGTATTTCTGGTAATAGGTTTGGGCTAAGCAGAAAATACTGGACAACCAAGTGCGGCCAAAAAGGATATCCCGGAACGAAGCGAAGATGATGTAAGGATTTGAGCAACCCATCAAGTGATTACTACGAAACCTCACATACGCTGGACCCGCCAACGTGAAGGTAAGGTCTGGGTCGATTTGTATTTCCAGCCTTTTTAACTTATTTCTCGCCCGTGTAGACTTCGAGGGGCTTGAGTCGAACAGGGTAATACGCGACTCATCAATATTATGGATTGATATCAGGCGATATACCTGCAACGAAACGGCATAATAGAAATCTATGTGTGATTTTTGTTTGGCACTAGCCAATATGAAATTCGCTGCGTTCGTCGAAGTTCCACCTTTGACGTTAGTTGTGCAGTTGAATAATACCTTCATCGAACTTTTAACTGTGCTTCAATAAATTCTAGATATTGGCTAGAAACCTCTGTGATTGTGAAATTTTTTAAATATGAATTCGTGGTTAACACTTGATTTGGTGGGTTCTCTATTCCCTCCAATGCTAACTTTGCAAGGGCTTCTATGTCGCCATCTCGCGCCAGTTTTGCATTCGTCATTGGTAAAATCTCACTACTTCCCCCTGGATTTTTGTAGGCCACCAGATTGGAACAATACGCGAGACCCTCGATGAATACATTTCCAAATCCCTCATATCGCGAGACACTCAACATGCAATCTGCTGATGCAAGCAATTTAGGCACATCTGACGAAAATGGAATAAATTCAATTTTTCTTTCTAATTGTAAGTCACACGCCAAACGAACCAATTCGCTCTTCAAAGGGCCGTCCCCCACGATAGTGAGCCGCGAGTTTTCGTGACGGCCCTCAATTATTGCAAACGCCTTAATTGCATGGTCAATCCTCTTCTGATGTACCAGCCTTCCAATCACCACTATGTGTACTGATTTATCCCTGTCGCTTTTGAGAATCTGATGTACTTGAATGAGTCGTGAACGTACCTCATCAAAGTTGTTAGGTAATACGGGGTTGTAAATCACCCGAGTGGGTATCGTTTTCAGATTCTGGTCAACTACGGAGCAAATGGAATGCAAGGTTGACAGGGAGTTGGCCACCATGGCGTCAGCTTGTAAGAGCGCATAGCGCTGCATATAAATATGCATACGATCGAAAAGACCCGTCGGCTTTTGGTAAATATTTGCAATTCTACAGATTAAGGTGGGTGTCGATAACTCTCCCTTAAATAGAAATTTTGCTGCAGCTGCAACGAAAATTGACGAGGAGAGTGTAGCGACTACCACTGAGGGTCGATACTTGGCTATATAAGCGCGATATCTAAAGAGACTCAGTAAAGCAAATCTTGCGTCTAAGAATTCGACACCCTGAACCCTCCCTACGAGCGCTCCTTTCCGAGTGGCTGCTAATAACCTGACACGGTATCCACGGCCACTCAATTCTTGATAAAGATTGATAAATACTCTTTCAGCACCACCGTTACCAAGACCCGCTATAAAAAGTACTATCAACGGAAGCTCTTTATATCTTTGTTCTTTTAGAGACACTCCTCGATGTGCCTCCAAATGGAAATGATGTCAAACGCGGAAGAATCGATTTGAATCCCAGATTTTACGGCCCGTTCCAACCGCTCCAAGTCTTGTGGAATATCAATATCGAATCGATAATCAGGAAAGGCTAGCTCAAGGGGGGCAGATAGTGCAGCGATCTTGTATTCATCAAAGTGATCCCATAGGTAGGACGTCACGTGTTCACGATGATCGGCAGATGTGGCCTTTTCCTCTAGTTCACTTAATAAATCGAACCCGAATATCTCTGCACCAAAGCCATCTGCATATCCACTATTTAATCTGGATTGATGGTTACAGGCGTAGTCGTAATCTGAGTCTTCATAAAAACTTGCCAATCTATCAATCTCGCACCCGTCTATGAAGGGATTGTCGGCGCACACACGGATGATTACACCTGCACCGGCAAGTAAGGCTGCGTTGTAAAATCTATTCAATACGTCTAGTTCATCACCTCTCAAAACCCTGATGCCTAGAGGATCGGCTACTCCCACCAGAGGTTCGTCTCGCGAAGCATTCGAGGTCGCGAGCACAATTTCATCTACGCTCTTTGCCTTTTTTAGTCGCAACAAAACCCACTCTAAAACTGAATGCTGTCCCAGGCGAGCCAGCATCTTACCTGGGAACCTATTTGAACCCATTCGTGCCTGTACTATAGCGACCGTCTTATTCAATGTTTACTAAATTATTGATAGTCCGATTGAATATCACTCCACTTCAGTACGTCATCTGCCGCCAATTCCCGAATCGTGCGACACCCAATCACCTCGTCCCAGTGTAGTGGACTGATTCCCGTCCCAGGTCGCTTATAAGTAAGGTCTTCAGCCGTAAGTTTATGGCCGCTTGGAAGTGAGCGGGAGACTACAATACTCCTTCTGGCATGCATTCTCGCTGCCACTTCTGTCAGCAATGGTTCCTTATGAGTACTCTTACCGAGCAGGATCTCAATGCGGCTCGACAGTTCTACGAAACGCTTAAGATCATCCACATCCATCGCATGGTAATGGTCGTTACCTGCCAATCCCTTATCATGCGTGAAGTGCTTCTCTATAATCTGCGCCCCCAGTAGATATGCTGATACTAGCGTTGTCATGGCTTCGTCAGGTAGGGTGTGGTCTGAATAACCTATCGGCACGGTGGGATAAGCCCGCCGCAGCCCCCGAATCATTCCAAGGTGCGCGTTAGCGTTTTCAGTTGGGTAGTTCAAGACGCAATGCAAAAGGGCTACTTCCTTACAACCTGCTTGCCTAAGCTCTCTCAGTGCGACATCAATTTCCCCGAGGGTGGAAGCCCCGGTGGACAGCACAATCGGCTTACTCTTTCCTGCAATTTTCCTCAAAAAGGGAATGTTCGTCAGGTCGGCCGAGGCAACTTTGTAAAAAGAAACTAGGGGCTCTAGAAAATCAACCGCGGCATCATCAAATGGGGTTGACAAAAAGTCAATACCCACTGCCTTGCAGTGATCCGCTAGGGCGACATATTCCCGCACCCCAAATCCGTCATATTTTTTGAATAAGATGCGCTGACTCGCGATTTGTTCTTTAGTTGTATCCCAATAGGCTGGGGAATGCACAGACGCTAGGGTTTCTGCCTTATAGCTTTGAAATTTAGCTGCGTTAGCGCCCCCCTCCTTTGCCAATTCGATAAGACGCTTGGCCTGTTCCAAAGAGCCACCGTGATTGACGCCGATCTCAGCAATGACATAGGGGCGAGAGCCCTCAAAGACCGATTGACCACCTAATGTGATGCTCCTAGTAGTCATTATTTGTCCTCTCGCAAATTTTCCCCGTGTCTCTCTCGCAACATCTCATAATACCGCTGCATTCCAACAACATCGTTGGTTAGATTAGCGCCATGACGACGATATCGGTACAACGGTAAAGGCAAACGCTCTATTATATGATTCCGCTCGAACCGTATACGTAGATCTCGGTCCTCGTGGCACCGAAAAGACTCATCGTACATTCCTATTTCCTGAAGGTCAGATTTCTTGAACATAACACCACATGCAATTGGATGTTCCAAACAATTTCGCCGCTCTAAAACATTCTCTTCATCGTCCACTAACAGGTAGTCACAAGCAACTGCGTCAACCTTAATGTTTTGCTCCAGATAAAAATGCAGCATATGAAGAAAGTTAGCGTTAACGTAATCATCTGAGTCAACTCGAACGATATAACGACCCACGGCCGTATCTATCCCCCGATTAAGTGCCGCAGGTAACCCCAAATTTTTCTCATTTGTGACTATTTTAATGGGCTCTTCGTTACCGGGTACTTGAAACTGTTCTAGAGCGTATGGCGTCCGGTCCATGCTCCCATCATCAATCACGATAACCTCATAAAAACCCAGAGGTAACGATTGATGCAGTAGCGATCGGAGGCAACGACCAATGAAACGCTCCTGGTTATAGACGGCAACGATCACAGAAACGTCGGGATTGACTATTTTCATATTAGAGTACCTTGCTTAGCGCCTTCCAGATGGCGGCAGGGGTTTCCTCACGCATTACAACGTTGATTGGGATCGACACTGCTCTCTGCAATAATGCCCTAGACCTGGGAAAGGCGTCCTCCAAATTGCTTCCATGCATAGCTGCTAATTCTGGCATGTGTGCCCATGTCGCGGCAAAATGCCAACTATAAGCCTCTGGCAAAATCTTGGTGGAATAACCAGCATTAATCAAAGCCTCGCGTGCGGCAAGTGCCGAACGACTGCTGTCAACAAGGAAGATTAGGGCATCCGCGGTTTCTTCCGCGCCCGTGGGTGCTACCCGAGGTTCAATCTTGGCTAGTTTAGACAGCGCGCGCCCTATCTTCTCCTTGTTACTTCGTTGTGCCTCAATAACGTCTGGCAATTTCCTCAACTGCGCTAATCCGACTGCACCTTGCAACTCCATCATTCGGAAATTGAAACCGCTACTTAGGCGAGTATCCTCCCAGCGCGGTAGCGCGGGATTATTTTCATGACCGTGATCGTGCCAAGCCATCGCCCGACGCCAGTCGGCTTCTTCGTTGAAGACAAGCATGCCGCCTTCACCGGTTGTCATAGTCTTAGCAAAGTCAAAACTGTAGGTTCCGATGCGCCCCCAGGTTCCCAGTGTGCGCCCCCGCAAACGACCGCCGCAACCCCATGCCGTATCCTCGATTAACGGAATGCCATGTTCGCGGCAAATCGCGGAAATCTCATTCAACCGGGCGGGCATGCCCAACATGTGAACTACGATCACAGCCTTCGTTTGCGCGGTGATCCTGCGCTTTAGGTCTTCAGGGTCAAGATTGAGCGTATCGTCAATTTCCGCACAGACCGGTGCAGCCCCGGACTCAATGATTGCCTCTACGGTCGCCACAAAGGTGAAGCACTGCGTAATCACCTCATCACCCGGCCCGACATCCAGCGCAGCGAGCGCAACACGCAGCGCTGCTGTTCCCGACGATACCGCCAGCGCGTGGTTAGCCTCCATTGCCTGGGCAAATGCAGATTCGAATTCTTTGACCTTGTAACAATTTTGGCGCATGGCATCGAATCCGTGCCGAAACAGGACGCCTCCGCGCTTGAATACGTCCTGAATTTCTACAAGTTCTTCCGCCCCAACGAGCTCATATCCTGGCATGGTTATCTTTTCCTAGGTGATTGTTTTCTTTTCCCATAGCGCATGACGCCCGCTTTACCAGACCACCCTTTTTGTCTCAGGGTTCCCCTATGCAAGATGGCAGAACAGGGGCCGGTTTTACATCATTTGATAAAGCTCCGTGACCCGTTCTGGAGTAAGAACCCGAAGGTAGTCCTCTCCTAGCGCGTTGGTAAGAGGTTTTTGATGCACCGTAGAGGCATCATAAAGGGCTGCATACTGGGCATCGGTCAAGTTTCTGCATAGCCCTTCCGGGATCTCGACTTGCTGACGTTCTGCCATTGTCCAGAATTCGCGGTAAGCATTGGGGTAGAAGCGTTCCATTGCGCGCATGACGATACAGTTGGCAATGCAATGATGCAATCCGAGCACTACACTCAAACCCGCCGACAATGGATGTACGAGCCCAACGTAACTTGTCGCAATGGCACAGCCCCCAAGGTAGGAGGCCACCATCAGCTTTTCCCGATTTTCAAGCAGCATCATGTCATCACTGAGGAAAACCTCGCGGCACAAAGCTGTCGTCGCACGCGACTGTGCATCGCCAATCGCATTTCGATAGGATCCGGCCAGTGACTCCATGCAGTGTATGTAGGCATCCATGCCGGTATAAAAATACTGGCTGCGGGGCACCGTAGCCGTAAGCTCAGGATCCATGACGATTTGATCGAAGACCGTGTGGTCGCTGTTCATGCCCAACTTCAGCCCATTGTTCAGATTGGTCATGACACAGGTGCGCGTCGCCTCAGCACCGGTCCCGGACAACGTCGGTATGGCAATCTTGTAAACCCCAGGGCGCGTAACCAAATCCCACCCCTGGTAATCCTGCGCCCTGCCTCCATTGGTCAGCAGATTGGAGGCCGCCTTTGCAACATCCATGGCACAGCCCCCACCCATGCCCACGATTGCCGTCGGCAATGTGGTGAGCGCATGGCGAATCTCTCCCACAAGGCTGTCAATGTAGTCCGTTGTCGGTTCCGCATCCGACGACACGAACAGGAGCATGTCCGTATCACGCACGTCAAGCAGTCGTGCAATATCCTTGGCATCACGAAAGAACTGATCAACAAAAAATATGACTGCACCTTCGCCCAGGGTTCTTCGTTGCTGCAAGAGCTCGGGCACCATGGTCATGCTTCCGGCGCCAATCACGTAACGTTGAACATTCCGAACTTGGCGCACACCCGTATTCAATATTGACATAGTTGCTTTCTCAGTATTCTGCAGACAAGTGGGTTTGATAACGCAGGGTTGAAATATTCCGCTTGAACGCATCATCTAGCAAGGGTGACTCGCATAGCACCCCGGGTGCCTGGATGATCTCGACATCCAGCCCAAGGATAAATGCCTCAATACCAACAGAGCTATAGGTTACATATACCTTGCTTGCTTGGCCCAATAACTCGTATATCGGGCGATTCGATATTTCCAGGTTATCGGCACGATAATGGCCAAGGTAGCTGTTGTCCGCGCGCGGATGCGGCTTCAGCACATACTTCTGATCGACGCGTTGGAGAATTGACGGAAAGATACGTCCCAGCAAGAACTCACCGTCATGCAAACCCGGCGCCACCAATACGATGGTTTCCGGACGGCTCGAAGAACGATCGACTTTCTCAAGGTAGGACAGGCGATGCACGCATCTCATGGCCTCAACCTTTGAATAGCCGGCCTCACGGTAAATCACCCGCGAATATTCATCCTCCACATAGACAAGGTCGGGCGTGTAAAACGATGTGATTCCATCTGCGCAGCCGGATAACTCACCCATTCCAGCGCGACACACCAGCTTAATCGTGGCGGCTGGCCCGTGCTGGTATGCAAGCAAGCTTGTGCCGGGAGAGTGCCGCCTGAGCGCGTAGGTAAACAAACGCCCGTAGGAATATTCGTGCAGATAATAATGAAAGCGTTCAACCCGGTTGGTTGCGGCAAATTTTCGGACTGGATCCACCCACATCAATAACCGCGGCAGCCTTGAAAAGGAAAAAGAAAGCTCTTCAATAAACTGCTGCTGCAACGAGATTCCGCCAATTGTGTAATTACCATTCCGTAGCAGGCCCAGTTTCAGAGACAAAGCAATCGTCTGCCACATGCCGTACAACACATCACGCACGCCGAGATAGTGATCAAGAATCTGCACGCGCTCGTGGGCAGCGAGCGCCTGCATATACCGGAAGAACTGAATAACACTGACCTGCTGATGATACCCATCGGTAAGCAGGTGAACCAGCAGCCGCTGTCCGGCGGCCGCAGCGCCAAACTTGTCCTCTTCCAGTTTGCTGTTCAGATGCAAGGGATAGCGGGTCAGAAATACGTCGCCCACCGCCGCCTGATCGGTTGCATGCCTCTTCTTGCGCAGCCCGCGCTCAGCCAGCCCGATGCGCATCCCGATCACACATAGCAATGCACGAAAAAAGAACCCGAAAGATGAAATCAGATATTTAATAGGCGTGCGGCGCAGACCGGGCCTGGTAGTTCCTCTCTCTGTTATCCGGGTGGCCGCCAAGGCCGAACGCAACGAACCGACCAGTGCGGTGCTGAGCGAGTGGCATACGATCAGTTGAATGTGATGTTCAGCCACGATTTCGCGGATCAGGCGCACATTGCAATAATCCTGAAATGTCTTGAACAATTCAGTTCTCTTGCAGGAAAAGTCCGTAAGGAAATAGAGGGACAGTTCATTTTTGTAGAATAGCCGGTTCTGCACGAAATACCGGTTCGCGGAAAACACATGGTCACAATATGTGCCAGCCTGATCGGTTGCCAATGCCTGCAGACGGTTATCGTCATTGACAGGTATCAGCCGGGAATCGGAAAATCTCCCGGTGCCGATGACATACCCGAAATGATCCCCAGGGCCCGCATCCACCGCACAAAGGGTATCTCCGGAATAAATGTGCAGCGTCTTCACACTAGGCTTGTTTTTCCAGACCGCGAAATTTTCTGGTATCGAGGGGCACCGGCGGAGCGAGAACACTCATGGGCAGCAAGGGCCGCGCCGGAACAGATTTCCAAAGGCCCCTCTGATTAAATGTATCGTTGGGTACTCGCCAGTCCGCGCCATATCTGTATTCCAAGAATGCATCCGTATCTGCTGCAATCGGAACTTCCGCCCCATAAAACTCTATGGTTCTAAGGTTTCTGAAGAAGCGCAGGGGAAATCGATGAAACCTGCAACTTGAAGTAGCCAGGTGCAGCTTGAGGTAAACATTGAACACGGCAACACGCAACCGGAATGGAATCCATCGTGCAAGCAGTCTACTTCTGAATGTAATCGGGTTGACGAATGAACGCAGGCCAAATAGCAGACGCTTCTTGGTAGTCGCGAACAACCCTTCCGGCTTTTGGATCCAGCGCATGTAGGCGTATTCGCCGCACGTCTTGTATAGGTAGATATCGATATCAAGCAGTTCAGGCTTGCGTGACCTGAGCTGAATAATGTTATCCAGATAGGGAAACCCCTTTTGAATTTCGAGGACATACCCTGCCGCAGAGAAATACTGCGCGATGCCCTCGATATCCTTGATTTCCTCGTACCACACACCGATATCGATATCGTGTTCCCAATCAAAGATTTTTCCATCCCGATGGGCCGCAAGTGCCGTCCCGGCCTCCAGCCAATACTGACACTGAAAAACCCTTGAAAAGTCACTCAGAATGGAAAACGTCCCCGCGTGTCCCATAACCTTCACTGCCTCATGCGACAGGCGTCTTTCTCGCCAGCGCATAAAGGTATTTCCCGATTCTGCGGTCAAGATATCTGCCGAATATCCTGTAGCCGATCCAGTTCAGGATTCTGAATCTTTTCGGGATGAATTCATGGAGATGTTTGCGGCAGCGGCTTCTACCGGACTCAACCGTGAGCAGGCGGTGACTCCGCAACAGGCCGTTCAGGCGCTCTTCGCTAAAGGATTGCAAGTGTTGCGAGTGTAGAAATATGGCAAGACACTCGGGACAAACCTTCTTCCCAACATCTAAATCTTCCTCAAAACGGGTGGTCACCAGCAGGATACCCCCGGGCCGAAGCACCCGAGAGATTTCTGCAATCGCTTTTTCCAGGTCATCCTCCAAAAGATGCTCAATGGTCTGCGTCGAAATCACTAGGTCAAAGTAATTGTCAAGGTGCCCGCATTTTGAAAATTCGCCTACAGAAAACTTGACGTTGCCAAATTGCTGACTGCAGTTCCTGATTCTTTCAGGAGAAAGATCAATGCCGTAACAATCGGCCCCCGTATCGGCGGCAACCCGGGAAATGAACTCCCCCGATCCAGAACCCATATCAAGTATTCTGAATTCGGGCGCCGGTGCTTGACTCGACCGCATGCACCTCAGAATCTTCACAATCAGCCAGGAATATGCCTTGACCGAAAACCAGGGACTGACAGGGCGGATATTGCCGAAGACATCCCAGTATCTTGCGATTAATTCCTTGTTCCACTTGAATTCGTGGGGTATCGGCGCCCGATCTGCGGGGGCGCCATGGTGGCTGGTGATATTTTCAAGACTCACGGACCGCACTCTCCATGTAACTATTAAAATCGGGGTAACTCTCGGCAGCGCCCGTGTGATTGCCAATCGCAACAAAGCGGATACCGGCTTTTTCGGCGGCCAGTTTATCCTCAGGCGCATCACCGAAAAAGAGCAGGGAAGACGGTTGCACATTCCATGTCTCGCAAATCGTAATCAGATTGTCGAACTTGGATGCGGGCGAACCAAGCACAATGTCGAAATGGGCGTCCCACTGCCGCTGCGAGACAATATGGCGCAGTTCGCTCGTCGGGGTCGCTGAATCAACGCCACACCGCCAGCCACGCGCGCGGCAATGCTGCAGGAATCTGGTTGCGCCGGGAACCTCTTCCGCCGCAATGACGCCACCCACGACGCGCGCCGCAAACTCGCTGGCTTGCGATTCAATCAACGCCTCGGAATGCGGAAGCTTTAACAGCTCGGTATTGTAGAACCGGAGTTTCTCGTACCTGTTGATCCCGCCATGCGACTGATGGTGCTTGAGTACCTGATCCGCAATCTCTCCCCCATAGGGTGCATAGAGTGCAAGAAACGCTGCGTCCTTTACGCGCGTTGATTGCACCAGCGTTCCATCAAAATCAAAGACGAGCCCTCTGATTGCCGAGCTAGTCATCCGTATGACGCCGGTTCGATATTTCCTGAACAATGTCCATGATGCCCTGCCCAATATCAACAAATTCGTCAGGCACCAACTTGACCGCGCTATCCGGGCTGAACCGGTAGGGCGTGATCTTGTAGTGATCGGGTGACGAATGCGCTTCGTCGAATGTGACGTCGGGCTTGAGACCCGCGATCTCAAATATCATGTCCATCAGCAAACGGGACTCGAGTACCTGGTGTCCGGTCACGGTAATGGACTTGTTTCTGTGCTTCTCATCCAGGATGTCCACGCTTAAGCGAGCCGCATCCGAAACGTGGATGTACTCCCTTCGTTCGTGTCCGGTACCGGCGTAGGTAATCTTCCCCTCTCTCACAATCGTTTCAACATAGCGCTGCAGGCCATTCCATAGCTGCGCGCGTGGCCCGTAGAGCGAGCCATATCTCAGGATGTTGTAATCCATCGCATAATGCTCGACATAGGCACGGATCACCGTCTCTGCCGCCTGTTTGGACGCTCGATAAAAGGAGCCGTGGGCGCTGTAAACATACATCGTCGAGGCATACACAAAACGCTCCACGCCGCAGCGCACCGCCGCCTCCAGCGAAGCTGCTACGCCCATGACATTCGCCTCAATGGTGGCATAGGGATGCTGTTTGGCCTCCTGGATGTCCGCAACGCCGCCGTAGTGATACACGTAACGCGCCCCCTCACAGGCGCGCGCAAGCGCGTCGACATCCATCATGTCACCGATGCAGATTTGTTGATCTTCCCGCAACCAGGGCGAGGGTTTGATATCAAAGATCGTCACATCGTAGCCGCGCGTGGACAGCTCATCTGATGTGTGACTGCCCATGAATCCAGCGCCACCAATCACCACTGCCTTTTGCTTTGCACGATTATTCAATTTTTCCACACCCCTGGATGACATATTCCTCCTCCGGGACTTGACGGAGGAGCTCCTGACCCCGAATAAAACGGATGGCCTCCTCCGTGGCCTCGATCTCCATCGCTGTTCTGCAGTCGATGGTCATTGACCCCATATGCGCCGTCAGTATGCAGTTCTCGAACTCCGCCAATCTGCCAGCATATGGCTCTGTTTCGAAGACATCAATTGCTGCGCCGGCAATTCTGCCGGTCCTCAACGCATCGTAGAGTGCGTCCTCATCAATAATTCCACCGCGAGCCGTGTTGACCAACAAGACATCCGGCTTCATTTTCCCGATTTCCGGCTCCGCAATGCTCTTCCGGGTTTGCATGGTCAACGGCACATGGACCGTAATGATATCGGCAGCCGCGTAGATCTCGTCCATTTGGGCGGGCCGTATACCGTGCGGATCACCTTGCCACACACCCGCTCTGATGTCGTTGTACAAAATTTTCCGACAGCCAAGCGCCAGCAAATGTTCGCATACCCGATGGCCGATACGACCCACCCCGATTACACCCACCGTGCATTCGGCGATCCGCTTGCCAAAAATACGCCGCCACTGGCCGCGGTGTAGCTGGGTGTTGGCGACCTGCACGTGACGAATCAAGCTCATGATCAGGCCGATCGTCAGTTCCGCGACAGCGGGCGCGGGCGCATCCGGCGTGTACGAAACAATGATGCCTCTGTCTCTTGCAGCCTTCAGATCAACACTGTCCAGCCCAATGCCCACCCGCGAAATCATTTTCAGGTTCTTAGCAGACGCGAGAACTTTTTCCGTGATGGGCTCTGTGCCAGCAATGACGATTTCGTAGTCGCCGATCAGGCCTTGCAGTTCAGCTTCGGTTAGTTTTTTGTTGAGGGGATTTACCAGATATTCAACACCCTCATTCTCGAGCAAAACCAGCGGGAGTCGTTCGCGCTCGGCAAACGGGACTGTGGTCACCAAAACCTTTGGCTTCATCGTGCTTCACCCCACCCAGCCAGATCGACTGGCTGCACCTTGCCACTATCGATTTTTAATATTTGATCGCAATGTCTCAAGGCCGACCGCCGATGCGAAACAATTATCACCGTCTTCCCTCTCATTATCTCAAGAACCTTGTCCGTAATCGCCTCTTCTGTGTCGACATCCAGCGCACTTGTAAACTCGTCCAGGATCAATACTTTCGGATGTCGCAACAATGCCCGGGCGATGATGATGCGCTGGGCCTGCCCACCGGAAACCAATGCGGCATTATCGCCGACAATCGTTTCATATCCATGCGGCAACGATTCTATGAACTCGTCTATGGCCAGTCGCTTGCACATATTCCGGATTTCATCGATGCCAGCGGAC
>JACCDX010801316.1_pt1 | contig 20137 bp, 13 predicted proteins | sample 7449681 | NCBI WGS metagenome assembly JACCDX01 (sample SAMN15323450, study PRJNA562643) | freshwater metagenome | isolation source: river surface water | place: USA:Blue River Watershed | collected 2017-08-18
ACGCCCGCGCCAACGCCGGCTCCCACACCGGCTCCCACACCGGCTCCGACACCGGCTCCGACGCCGGCTCCGACGCCGGCTCCGACGCCTGCACCCACGCCCGCCCCGGCACCCGGCGTCAACCTGATCACGACGGACAACCCGTTCGCGAACGCCACCTTCTACATGGACCCTGACTACCAGGCCAAGGTGGCGATGTCCGCGCAGATGGTGCGTTCGTCGGCAAGCGATACGGCACTGGTGGCTGCGGCGGCCAAGTTCCCGACCGCCGTCTGGCTGGACCGCATTGCGGCCATCGACGGTGCCAAGGCGACCGGCGGCGCAATGGGCCTCGTGGACCACTTGAACGCAGCGCTGACCCAGCAAAAGGCAGCCGCAGTCGGCGGCGTGCTGCAGCCTTTCACCATCCAGTTCGTCGTCTATGACCTGCCGGACCGTGACTGCGCCGCGCTGGCGTCCAACGGTGAGCTGCTTTCGGCCAACGACGGCCTGAAGCGCTACAAGGCAGAGTACATCGACCGCATCGCCGAGATCCTGGCCCGCCCGGCCTACGCCTCGCTGCGCATCGTGACGGTCATCGAGCCCGACTCCTACCCCAACATGCTGACCAACGTCGGCGTGGGCAAGACGGCCTGCGACACGGTCAACACCAAGGGCGTGTATGTCGAAGGCATCCGCTACACGCTGAACAAGCTGTCGACGATCAAGAACGTCTACATGTACCTGGACATCGCCCACTCGGGCTGGCTGGGCTGGGACAACAACCGCGCCAAGGCAATCACCGGGTTCAAGGACCTGATCAAGGGCGCCACGACCAGCGGCAGCCTGGGCATCATCCGTGGCTTCGCCACCAACACCGCCAACTACACACCGCTGGACGAGCCGTACTTCGACGGCACGGACGACGTCGTCAGCACGGGCGGCACGACGCAGTTCTACGAGTGGAACCGTGGGGTCGACGAACTGACTTTCGTGGACAAGCTGCGTACCGAGTTCGTGGCTGCCGGCTTCCCGCAGACGCTGTCGTTCATCATCGACACGTCCCGCAACGGCTGGGGTGGCGCGAAGCGCCCCACGGCCAAGGCCGCTGACGTCGACGACATGCGCATCGACCGCCGCGCCCACCGCGGGAACTGGTGTAACGTCAAGGACACTGGTATTGGTGAGCGTCCGCGCGCCGCGCCGGACAGCAAGCGCACCTACATCGACGCTTTCGCCTTCGTGAAGCCGCCTGGCGACTCGGACGGCACGAGCGACAGCAGCGCCACGTCGCCTAACGCCGACGGCAAGCGTTTCGACCCGATGTGCGGTTCGACCAACGTCGACGCGTTGAGCGGTGCACCGCACGCAGGCAGCTGGTTCCACAACCAGTTCATGATGCTGCTGCGCAATGCAAGTCCTTCGCTGACCGGCCAGTCCCTGTCCATCAACAAGACGACCTCGAAGAAAGTCAAATGAAGAAGCTCACCACCCCCCGCCACCTGCGCCTGGCCGCGCTGGCCGCGCTGGCCTGCAGCGCCGCGATGCCCGCAGCCGCCAAGGACTGGCCCAGTGGCTATTCGAAGTGCGCTGACGAAGGCGAGACCTGCACCATCAAGGATGGCAAGCATGTCGTGTCCTTCGGCATCAAGGACAAGTTCGTGACGAAGACGCTGTCCGGCAGCGTGGCCTGCACGAAGGCCACCTTCGGCAGCGATCCGTATCCGGACAAGGCGAAGAAGTGCGCGGTTGGCCCGGCGAGCGCCGCGCCAACCCCGGCGCCGACGCCGGCCCCCAAGCCGACGCCTGCACCCGCGCCGACCCCGACGCCCAAGCCGGCTCCTACGCCCGCTCCGACGCCGGCGCCGACGCCTGCTCCTACGCCCAAGCCGGCGCCTACCCCGGCGCCTACGCCTGCACCGACCCCGGCTCCCACGCCGGCTCCGGCACCGTCGGGTGACGCGTCTCGTGATGTGGCGCCCAAGACGGGCTGGGCCAGCCAGAACGGCGGCACCATCGGCGGTTCGGCTGCCGCGTCCAGCCAGATCTACAAGGTCAGCAACGCCACGCAGCTGCTCGCCGCGATCAAGGCGGGTGCCGACAACGCCAAGATCATCAAGGTCACGGGCAACATCGACATGGCCGCCAGCGACAACGGTGGCGCGTTCACCAGCACGAGCGACCAGGCCAAGCGTGGCCGCATCGAGCTGGACAGCAACACCACGCTGGTCGGTGTCGGCAGCAACGCCGGCCTCGTCAACGGGTTCATCTACATCAAGGGTGTCAGCAACGTCATCGTGCGCAACCTGACCATCGTGAACCCCTGCGATGTGTCCCCGATCTGGGATCCGAACGACGGCGACAGCGGCAACTGGAACTCCGAGTACGACGGCATCACCGTCGACAGCTCGAAGAACGTCTGGATCGACCACAACAAGTTCACCGACGCGCCGGTGACCGACGACCTGCTGGCCGTGGCCAACGGCAAGCGCAAGCAGTGCCATGACGGCGCGCTGGACGTCAAGAACGGTTCCGACTTCGTGACCGTGTCCAACAACGTGTTCGAGCTGCACGACAAGAACAACCTGATCGGTTCGTCGGACAGCAAGACCACGGACGACGGCCACCTGAAGGTCACGTTCCACGGCAACTACTTCAGCCGCATCCAGGAACGTGCGCCGCGCGTGCGCTTCGGCCAGGTCCACCTGTACAACAACTACCACGAGGCCAGCAAGTCCGACTCGGCCTATGCCTACGGCTACAGCGTGGGCGTGGCGTACAAGGCCAAGGTGATCTCGCAGAACAACGTGTTCGACGTGGCCGGCGCCAACAGCTGCCAGGACGTGATCAAGAACCCCGGCTCTTCCAGCAAGACCGGCGCCATTGCCGAAAGCGGCTCGCTGCTGAACGGCGCAGCGCTGAACATGGGCCAGTGCAGCTTCAGCACGGCCGTGGGTTGGACCGTACCTTACGACATCAGCGGCGCGCTGCTGCCGGCATCGGCGGTCAAGGCGTCAGTGAAGGCCAACGCTGGCCCGGGCAAGCTGACCATCGCTCCCTGATCGATGTCGGCCAGGCCGGGCGCCGTGATGGCACCCGGCCTGCTTGACGACGCTGTACCAAAACAAACGGGCGCCGGCTGCAAAGCCAGGCGCCCGTTCTTATGGGCTATGTTGGCGGTGCGTCGTCAGGCGCCCAACGCCTCGATCTGCTCGCCCAGTTCCAGCCAGCGCATCTCGTCGGCTTCGAGCTGATCGGCAATCGCCTTCAGGCGCTTGCCCATCTCGGCGATGGCCGATGCCGCAGCACCTTCGGCGAGCTGCGCCTCGATGCCGGCACGCTCCTCCGCCAGCGCATGCAGGCGCTTGTCGATGGCTTCCATCTCCTTGCGCAGCGGTCGCGTCTGCTCGGCCAGCTTGGCGCGTGCCTGGCCGGAAGCCTTGCGGTCCTCGCGCGGCGCCGGGGCAGGGGCGGGCGTTGCGGCCACCGCAGGGGACGGGGCAGGGGCCGCCGCCGGTGGGCCCTTCTTGGCCGCGCGCGCGGCTTCCTTGCTTTGGTCGAGCAGCCAGCGCTGGTAGTCGTCCAGATCGCCGTCGAAAGGTTTGACGGCGCCGTCGGCCACCAGCCAGAACTCGTCGCACACCTCGCGCAGCAGCGCGCGGTCGTGGCTGACGAGCATGACCGTGCCCTCGAACTCGTTGAGCGCGAGCGACAGTGCCTCGCGCGTGTTCAGGTCCAGGTGGTTGGTCGGTTCGTCCAGCAGCAGCAGGTTGGGGCGCTGCCACACCAGCATGGCCAGCACCAGCCGGGCCTTCTCGCCACCCGAGAGGCTGCCGACCTGCTGGTTGACCATGTCGCCGGTGAAGCGGAACTGACCGAGGAAGTCGCGCAGCTCCTGCTCACGGCCGGGCGGGCCGACGTCGCGGGCCAGGCGCACCATGTGCTCCAGCGGGCCTTCGTCCAGCCGCAGCACGTCCAGCTCCTGCTGGGCAAAGTAGCCGATCGACAAGCCCTTGCCCTCGGTCATCGTGCCGGCCATCGGCAACTGGGCCTTGGCGATGGTCTTGACCAGCGTGGACTTGCCCTGGCCGTTGGCGCCCAGGATGCCGATGCGTTGGCCGGCCAGCACGGAGCGGTCAACGCCGCGCACGATGATCTTCTCGCCCTCGTCGGTGCGGTAGCCGGCCGAGAGTGAGTCGAACATCAGCATCGGGTTGGGCAGGCTCAGCGGCTCGCGGAACTCGAAGTTGAAGTCCGCCGAGGCGAGCACCGGTGCCAGCTTCTCCATGCGCTCCAGCGCCTTCACGCGGCTTTGCGCCTGCTTGGCCTTGCTGGCCTTGGCCTTGAAGCGGTCGATGAACTTCTGCAGGTGGGCGACCTTCTCCTGCTGGCGCGCAAACGCAGCCTGCTGCAGCACCATGCGCTCGGCGCGTTGCGTCTCGAAGCTGGTGTAGTTGCCGCCGTAGCGCACGAGCTTGCCTTCGTCCAGATGCAGCGTGACCTTGGTGATGGCGTCCAGGAATTCGCGGTCGTGGCTGATGATGATCAGCGTGCCGTCGTAGCGCTGCAGCCAGGCTTCCAGCCAGACCAGGGCGTCCAGGTCCAGGTGGTTGGTGGGCTCGTCCAGCAGCATCAGCTCGGCCGGGCACATCAGCGCGCGCGCCAGCTGCAGGCGCATGCGCCAGCCGCCGGAGAAGCTGTTGACGGGCGCGTCGAGCTGCTCGGTGCGAAAGCCCAGGCCCATCAGCAGCGCCTGGGCCCGCGAGCGGGCGTCGAACGCGCCGGCGTCGGCCAGGGCGGCGTGCGCCTCGGCCATGGCGTGGCCGTCGTTGGCCTGCTCGGCGGCCTCCAGCGCGACGCGGGCGGCGACGAGCGTCAGGTCGCCCTGCAGCACGAAGTCGGTCGCGCCGGCTTCGGTCTCGGGCATGTTCTGCGCCACCTCGGAGCGTCGCCAGTGCCGGGGCACCTCGACCTCGCCGCGGTCGTTGGACAGTCGCCCGGTCAGCAGCGCGAACAGGCTGGACTTGCCGGCGCCGTTGCGGCCGACGAGGCCGATCTTTTCGCCGGGCTGCAGCGTCGCCGACGCGCCGTCCAGCACCACCTTGACGCCGCGGCGCAGCGTGATGTCGCGCAGCGTGATCACAGCAGGTTCTCCTTGGTCACCAGCAACACCTGGTCGGCACCCGACGAGGTTTCCATCCAGACGACTTCCAGCTGCGGGAAGGCGGCCTCGAAGTGCTCGCGTTCGTTGCCGATCTCCAGCACCAGCACGCCGTCGTCATTCAGCGCCGCAGGAGCGGCGAGCAGCAGCGTGCGGATGAAGTCCATGCCGTCCTGGCCACCCGCCAACGCAAGCTCGGGCTCGGCCCGGTACTCGGCGGGCAGGGCGGCCATGCTGGTGCTGTTCACATAGGGCGGGTTGCACAGGATGAGGTCGTAAGGCCCGCCGCCCTGGCTGAGGGCGCCGGCCAGGCCGTCGCCCTGCAGCAGGCGGATGCGTGCGCTCAGCGCATGGCGCTGCACGTTGAGCCGCGCCACGGCGAGCGCATCGGCGCTGAGGTCCAGCGCGTCGACGTCGACATCGGGCCAGGCCATGGCGGCCAGCACGGCCAGGCTGCCGTTGCCGGTGCACAGATCCAGCACGCGCCGGCTGTCGGGGTGGAGCCAGGGGTCGATGCTCGCGTCGGCGATGAGCTCGGCGATGAAGCTGCGCGGCACGATGGCGCGCTCGTCGATCGTGAACGGCACGCCCTGCAGCCAGGCTTCGCCCGTCAGGTAGGCGGCGGGCTTGCGCGTGGCGATGCGTTCGTCGACGAGCTTGGTGATGGCGGCCAGTTCCTCGGCCGTCAGTTCGCGCCCTTCATGCGCGTCGAGCTCGTCCAGCGGCAGGCCCAGGCGCCACAGCGCCAGCCACATGGCCTCGTCGAAGGCGTTGGTCGTGCCATGGCCAAAAAACAAGCCCGCCTGGGCGAGGCGGGCGGCTTGGGTGTCGATGCAGTCGATCAGCTTCAAGTGCCGCGGACTTCCAGGGTGATTTCAGTGAAGCTGGCTTCGTCGCCGGCGCGTTCTTCCTTGCGTGGCGCGGTGGCCATGCGGGAATTCGGGGTGTCGTTCTGCAGCCGCCACAGCAGGTTGGTCGGCGAGTCGGCAAAGGCCAGGCCTTCCTCGCGCGTGATCGTGCCTTCGGAGATCAGCTTGGCGAAATGCTCTTCGTAGGTCTGCGAGCCTTCGGCGATGGATTTCTCCATCGCGTCCTTCACGCCGGCGAAGTCGCCTTGCTCGATGAGCTCGGCCGTGAGCTTGGTGTTGAACAGGATCTCGATGGCCGGCACGCGGCCGCCGGCCGTCGCGCGCACGAGGCGTTGTGACACGACGGCCTTCAAGCCCGCCGCCAGGTCGTTCAGCAGCGCCGGGCGAGACTCGGGCGTGTAGAACGACAGGATGCGGTTCAGCGCGTGGTAGGTGTTGTTGCCGTGCAGGGTGGCCAGCACCAGGTGGCCGGACAGCGCATAGCTGATGGCCGCCGTCATGGTGTCGCGGTCGCGGATTTCGCCGATCAGGATGCAGTCCGGTGCCTGGCGCAGCGCGTTTTTCAGCGCCACCTGCAGCGTGGCCGTGTCGCGGCCGATCTCGCGCTGGTTGACGACCGAGCGCTTGTTGCTGAACAGGTACTCGATCGGGTCCTCGATGGTGAGGATGTGGCCCGTCATCGTCTGGTTGCGCAACTCCAGCATCGACGCGAGCGTGGTGCTCTTGCCGGTGCCGGTGGCGCCCACCATCAGGATGAGCCCGCGCTTTTCCTTGATCATCTGGCCCAGGATGGGCGGCAGCGACAGGCTTTCCATCGACGGGATGTCGTGCGGAATGTGGCGGAACACGGCCGCGATCGAGCCGCGCTGGCGAAAGCCCGACAGCCGGAAGCTGCCGACGCCCGACACGCCGATGGCCATGTTCAGCTCGCCCGTGTTGTCGAGCTCGGCGAGGCTCGCCGGGTTGATCACTTCGGCGATCAGCTGGCGCGGCTGTGGCGGCGTCAGCAGTTGATCCGACAACTGCACCGTCTGCCCGTTCACCCGGATCAGCACCGGCATGTTGGCCGACAAATAACAGTCCGAAGCACCCTTGTCGGCCATCAGCCGCAGGATGCGTTCCATGTTTCCACCAGACATCAGAGACCCTCGTCAGTCGTGTACGCCAGCCGGCTCCCGCATGGGGCGCTGGCGGCCGGGGTACGTCAGGTTTATGCGCGCAGCAGTTCGTTGATGCTGGTCTTCGAGCGCGTCTGTGCATCCACGCGCTTGACGATGACCGCTGCGTACAGTGAATAGCGGCCGCCATCCTTGGGCAGCGAACCCGAGATGACGACGGAGCCCGCCGGCACGCGACCGTAGCTCACGGTGTCGGTCGCGCGGTCGTAAATGGGGGTGCTCTGGCCGATGTAGACGCCCATCGAGATGACGGAGTTCTCCTCGACGATGACGCCCTCGACGATCTCGGAGCGCGCGCCGATGAAGCAGTTGTCTTCGATGATGGTCGGGTTGGCCTGCAGCGGCTCCAGCACGCCGCCGATGCCCACGCCGCCGGACAGATGCACGTTCTTGCCGATCTGTGCGCACGAGCCCACGGTGGCCCAGGTGTCCACCATGGCGCCTTCGTCGACATAGGCGCCGATGTTCACGTACGACGGCATCAGCACGACGTTGCGCGCCTGGAAGCTGCCGCGGCGGGCCACCGCCGGCGGCACCACGCGCACGCCGGTGGCGCGCAGCTGCTCGTCGCTCATGCCGGCGAACTTGGTGGGCACCTTGTCGAAGAAGGTCAGGTCCTTGTCGCCCATGACGCGGTTGTCGTTCAGGCGGAACGACAGCAGCACGGCCTTCTTGATCCATTGGTGCACGGTCCACTGGCCCACGCCTTCACGGGTGGCCACGCGCAGGCGGCCGGCATCCAGCTCGGCGATGACGTGCTCGACGGCCTGACGCAGCTCGGGGGCGTTGGTGGGATCGAGCGACGCGCGGTTGTCCCAGGCGAGGTCGATCAGGCTTTGCAGTTCGGCGGTGTTCATCAGCGGGATTTCGTGAAGGAGACGATTCGGTGGGCGGCTTCCAGGCATTCGGCCTCGTCGGCCACCAGGGCCAGGCGGATGCGGCCGGCGCCGGGGTTGCTGCCATGCGCCTCGCGGGCCAGCAGGCTGCCCGGCAGCACCGCAAGATTGTATTGAGCGAGCAGGCCCTGGGCGAAGGCGATGTCGTTACCGTCTGGAACGGCCGCCCAGAGGTAGAAGCCCGCGTCGGGCAGGGCCACATCCAGCACCGAGGCCAGCAGCGGCGTGACGGCCGCGAACTTGGCGGCATAGCGGGCCCGGTTGTCGGCGACATGGGCCTCGTCGCCCCAGGCTGCGATGCTCGCCGCCTGCACGATGGGGCTCATCGCGCTGCCGTGATAGGTGCGGTAGAGCAGGAACTTGTTGATCAGCGCCGCGTCGCCGGCCACGAAGCCGGAGCGCAGGCCCGGCACGTTGGAGCGCTTGGACAGCGAGGTGAACGAGATGAGGTTCTTGAAGTCGCTGCGGCCCAGCTGGGCGGCGGCTTCCAGGCCGCCCAGGGGCGGCTCGTCGCGGAAATAGATCTCCGAATAGCACTCGTCGGACGCGATGACGAAGCCGTGGCGGTCGCTCAGCTCGAAGAGGGTCTGCCATTCGGCCAGCGGCATCACCGCGCCGCTGGGGTTGCCGGGTGAGCAGACATAGAGCAGCTGCGTTCGCGCCCAGGTGGCGTCGTCGATCTGCCGCCAGTCGACCGCGAAGTTACGCGCCGGGTCGGCATTGGCGAAGGCAACGCTCGCGCCCGCCAGCAGCGCCGCGCCTTCGTAGATTTGATAGAACGGGTTCGGGCAGACGACGGTGGCGCCCGGCCGGCTGCTGTCGACGACGGTCTGCGCGATGGCGAACAAGGCCTCGCGCGAGCCGTTGACCGGCAGCACCTGCGTCAGCGGGTCCAGCGTGAGCCCGTAGCGTCGGGCCATCCAGCCGGTGATGGCCTGGCGCAGCGCCGGGGTGCCGGCGGTGGCCGGGTAGCCGGACAGACCTTTCATGGCGCCCTTGATCGCCTCTTCGATCAAGGCCGGCGCCGCGTGACGCGGTTCGCCAATGCCCAGCGAGATGGGCGCGACGTCGGCGTTGGGCGTGATGCCTGCAGTCAGCGCCTTCAGACGCTCAAACGGGTAAGGCTGCAGCCTGTCCAGCAACGGGTTCATGTCAGCCCCTCGGTCGATGAGTACATCGCCCGATCCCCCGAGGGGATGCGTGCCGGCTTGGGGGCGGCCCGGCGCTCGTCACGCGTCATTGGCCCAGCATCCCCGATTCAAAACCGTGGGCGGGCAGGTCCACGCGCGGCGCCGGTGTCCAGCCCGGCTTGCGGTGCTCGGCCACCACGTTGGTGTAGATGCCGCCGCGCACGTACCACTTGGCCGTGATGCGGATGAAGCGCGGGTCGGTGACCTTGACGATGTCGTCCAGGATCTTGTTGGTGACCTTCTCGTGGAAAGCGCCTTCGTTGCGGTAGCTCCAGAAGTACATCTTCAGGCTCTTGAGCTCCACGCAGAGTTCGTCCGCGATCATGTCGATCGTGAAGTGGGCGAAGTCGGGCTGGCCGGTCAGCGGGCAGTGGCAGGTGAACTCGGGCACCTGGAACTGGATGACGTAGTCGCGCTCGGGATTCGGGTTCGGAAAGACCAGGATGTCCTTGCTGGGCTTGCTCGGCGGGTTCGGGGGCACCTCGCGCATCTTGGGCTTCTTCTTGGGGGCGGGGGCGGCGGACTTCTTGGTGGCCATGGTCGTGGGCTTTCTGCGAGGGGGCGAATGCTATCATCCGGCCCCATCGAGGCGCCCGTGAAAGGCGCTTTTCTTTAGCCAAATCAAAGGCTTACGAGCCCCGTCCATGAGACCTGCATGCGGCTGAATTCGATCAAGCTCGCCGGCTTCAAGTCCTTTGCCGAACCCACGACCTTCCAGCTGCCCGGGCAGCTCGTCGGTGTCGTGGGGCCGAACGGCTGCGGCAAGTCCAACATCATGGACGCGGTCCGGTGGGTGCTGGGCGAGAGCAAGGCCAGCGAGCTGCGTGGCGAGTCCATGCAGGACGTCATCTTCAACGGCAGCGGCAACCGCAAGCCGGCGGGGCGCTCCAGCGTGGAGCTGGTGTTCGACAACAGCAGTGCGCGCGCCGGCGGGCCGTGGAACCAGTTCACCGAGATCGCCGTCAAGCGCGTGCTGACGCGCGACGGCACGAGCAGCTACTTCATCAACAACCAGCCGGTGCGCCGCCGTGACGTGCAGGACGTGTTCCTCGGCACGGGCCTGGGGCCGCGGGCCTACGCCATCATCGGCCAGGGCACGATCTCTCGCATCATCGAGAGCAAGCCCGAGGAACTGCGCCTGTTCCTCGAGGAAGCGGCCGGCGTGTCCAAGTACAAGGAACGCCGCCGCGAGACCGAGAACCGGTTGAAGGACACGCGCGAGAACCTGACGCGCGTGGACGACATCCTGCGCGAGCTCAACGCCAACCTCGAGAAGCTCGAACGCCAGGCCGAGGTGGCGGCCAGCTATCGGCAACTGCAGGACGCCGGCACGCTGAAGCTGCACCAGCTGTGGTTCCTGAAAGCGCGTGACGCCGGCAACGAGGCCACGCGCGTGAAGGCCGCGCACGCCGAGGCCGTCAACGCGCTGGAATCGCGCCTGGCGGAACTGCGCGCCGTGGAAGCGACGCTGGAGGAGGTGCGCCAGCAGCATTACGCGGCCGGCGACGAACTGCACGCCAGCCAAGGCCGTTATGCCGAGGCTCAGCTGGAGGTGAGCCGGCTGGAGGAGCGCATCCGCTTCGTCGTCGAGAGCCGCAACCGCGCCCAGCAGCGGCTGGCCGAGCTGCACGCGCAGGACCGCCAATGGCGCGAGCGCGTCGAGCAGTCCACCGCTGAACTCGAAGGCATTGCCGAGCAGATCGCCGGCGCCGACGAACAGAGCGAACTGCTCGCCGCGCAGGCCGAGGAGCAGCAGGCCCAGCTGCCCAACAGCGAAGACGCGCTGCGTGCCGCCCAGGCCCGCGCGAACGAGCAGCGGGTGCTGGTGTCGCAGGTGCAGCAGCAGATCCAGGTGCTGGCCGCCGAGAGCCGCAGCGTGGACGAGCAGGTCAAGGCGCTGCGCCAGCGTGAGGACCGGCTGACGGCCGAGTCGCGTGCGCTGGGTGCGCCCGACCACGACGCGCTGGAAGCGCTGAAGGCCCGCAGCGCCGAGGCCGACGAGGTGCGCGACCTGTCCGATGCCCGGCTGCAGGAGCTGGCCGAGCAGCTGCCGCAACTGGAAGAACAACGCCGCGCCGCGCAGCAGGACGCCAACGCGCAGCTGGCCAAGCAGTCGGCATTGACGGCTCGCCTGGACGCCTTGAAGGCGCTGCAGGAGAAGGTGCAGACCGAGGGCAAGCTCAAGCCCTGGCTGGCCAAGCATGGCCTGGACGGGCTGCAAGGCCTGTGGACCAAACTGCACATTGCCCAGGGCTGGGAGAACGCGCTGGAAGCCGCGCTGCGCGAGCGCATGGGTGCGCTCAGCGTCGGGCGTCTGGACACGGTGCGGGCCTTCGAGGTCGACGCGCCGCCGGCCCGCCTCGCGTTCTATTCGACGCCGGCCGGCGCCATCGCGAACACGCACGAGACGCTGCCCAAGCTGACCACGCTGCTGAAGCTGGACGATGCCGGCCTCATCGCGCTGCTGAACGACTGGCTGGAAGGCGTCTACACGGCGCCGACGCTGGACGAGGCGCTCGCCGCCCGTGGCCAGCTGACGCATGGTGAGCTGATCCTGACGCCGGCCGGCCATGCGGTGGGCCAGTTCTCGGTGACCTTCTACGCGCCTGATTCCGAGCAGGCCGGCCTGCTGGCCCGCGCGCAGGAGATCGAGCAGCTGACGACGGCGCAGCGCGCGCAGAACCTCATCGCCGACGAGGCGCGCATCACGCTCAGCCGCGTCGAGCACCAGTTCAACGACGCCAGCGGCCGGCTGACAACGCTGCGCCGCGAGGCCAGCGAGGCGCAGACGCGCGCGCACCAGATCCATGTCGAGCTGCTGCGCCTGACCCAACAGGCCGAGGCCAGCCAGCAGCGCCGCAGCGCGCTGGACGCCGAGCTGGCCGAGATCGGCGAGCAGCAGGAGGCGCTGCAGGAGCGCCGCGCCGTCGGCGAGGCCCGTTTCGAGGAGCTGGACATGCAGCTGGGCGACGCGCAGCAGCGCCACGCCGAGCTGGAGGACGGCACCATCGCCGCCGAGCGCCGGCTGGCCGACGCCCGCGAGCAACTGCGCACGCTGGAGCGCCGCGCGCAGGAGGCGCGCTTCGCAACACAGGCGCTGGCCGCCCGCCGCGGCGAGCTGCAGCGGGGCATCGAGACGGCGACGGCGCAAATCGCCACCGTCGCGACCTCGGCCGCCAGCCTGCAGACCGAGCTCGACGGCTTCAACGACGTGGCCGCGCAGAACGGCCTGCAGGACGCGCTGGCGCTCAAGGTCGAGCGCGAGCAGGCCCTGGCCGCCGTGCGGGCGAACTACGACGACCTCTCGTTGCGGCTGCGCAAGGCCGATGAGCAGCGCATGAGCTTCGAGCGCAGTCTCGACCCGCTGCGCGAGGCCATCACCAAGCTGCAGCTGGAAGAGCAGGCTGCTCAGCTGGGCGGCGCGCAGTACCGCGAGCAGCTGGAAGCAGCAGCCGTCGACCTCGAGGCACTGGCGAAGTCCATTGAGGATGGCGCCGTGAAGCTCTACGGCCTGCAGGGTGAGATCGACCGCATCAACCGCGAGATCGCGGCGCTGGGTGCGGTCAACCTCGCCGCGCTGGATGAGCTGACGGCCGCGCGCGAGCGCAAGACCTTCCTGGATTCGCAATGCGCGGACCTGAATGCCGCCATCCAGACACTCGAAGACGCGATCCACAAGATCGACCTGGAGACGCGCGATTTGCTGGGCTCGACCTTCAACCAGGTCAACGAGCATTTCGGCCGCATGTTCCCCGAGCTGTTCGGCGGCGGGCAGGCCAAGCTGGTCATGACCGGCGATGAGATCCTGGATGCCGGCGTGCAGGTCATGGCCCAGCCGCCGGGCAAGAAGAACAGCACCATCCACCTGTTGTCGGGCGGCGAGAAGGCGCTGACGGCGATCGCGCTGGTGTTCGCCATCTTCCAGCTCAACCCCGCACCGTTCTGTCTGCTCGACGAGGTGGACGCGCCGCTGGATGACGCCAACACCGAGCGTTACGCCAAGCTGGTCGCGCAGATGAGCCGCGTCACGCAATTCCTCTTCATCTCGCACAACAAGATCGCGATGGAGATGGCCGAGCAGCTGATCGGCGTGACGATGCAGGAGCAGGGCGTGTCGCGCATCGTGGCCGTCGACATGGACAAGGCCCTGGCCATGGCGGAGATGTGACGGGCCGCCGGGCATCTCCCTTGCCCTGCGGCGCGAGCCGGCCCGAGCCGGCGTGTGCCCGGTGCGTGGCAACCCCGCCAGGGCGAAGCCAGAACAGACAATTGAACTGAAATGAGTGTCACCCTGACCCAACTTCTCGCGATGGCCGGCGGCGTGGTGCTGGCCGGCGTCATCGCGCATGGTGCCTGGACGGCGCGCCGTGCGGGCCCCAAGCGTGCGCTGCCGCCCAGGCAGGAAGAGCCGCACTTCGACACGCCGCCGCTGGGCGCCGACGTGGCCATGGAAGACGAGCCGCTCGATGTCGCGTTGCCTGCGGTGGCCTGGCCGTTGCGCCGCGCGTCCGCCCGCATCGATGCCCTCATCGACGCGATCGCCGCCGTGACGGTGGAATCGCCCGTCTCCGGTGAGTTGGCGCTGCAGCACCTGCCAGGCAGCCGGCGTGCGGGCACCAAGCCGCTGCAGATCGAAGGCCTCAATGCGGCGACCGGTGAGTGGGAGTTGCCTGCGCCGGGGCAGCGCTACAGCGAGTTCCAGGCCGGCGTGAAGATGGCCAGCCGCAGCGGGCCGCTCAACGAGATCGAGTATTCGGAGTTCGTGCAGAAGGTGCAGTCGTTCGCCGACGGCGTTGGGGGCTTCGTGCAGTTCCCGGACATGCTGGACGTCGTCGCCCGCGCCCGGGAGCTGGACCAGTTCGCGGCCAGCCACGACGCGCAGCTGGCCTTGCTGCTGCGCGCGCGAGCGACCGCGTGGACGCCGGGCTTCGTGCAGCAGGCTGCGTTCCGCCATGGCTTCATGCCGGGCGCCCTGCCTGGGCGCCTGGTGTTGCCGTCGGCGGACGAAGGCGCGCCGCCGGTGCTGACGCTGCAGTTCGATGCCCAGGCCGCGCTGGCGGACAACCCGGAGGCGCTGTCGCTGCGGGAGCTGACGCTGACGCTGGACGTGCCGCAGACGCCGGCCGAGCAGGAGCCGTTCGGGCTCTGGCAGGAGTCGGCGCGCGCGCTGTCGCGGGATCTGGAGGCCGAGGTGTGCGACGATCGCGGCCAGATGCTCGGCCTGCATGCATTCGCTGCCATCGATGTGGAGCTGAAGAAGCTCTACGAGGCGCTGGCCCAGCGCGACCTCGCGGCCGGCTCCCCGGCGGCGAGACGGCTTTTCTCCTGAAATGAGCCTGCCGCTGCCTGCCCGGTATCACTGACATGACCACCTCGCTGCTGCTGATCGGCCTGCTGATCCTCGGCAGTGCGTTCTTCTCGATGGCGGAGCTGTCGCTGGCGGCGTCTCGGCGCCTGAACCTGCAGCAGCGCGCCGATGCGGGCGATGCGCGCGCGGGCCGGGTGCTCGCGGTGCAGTCGCACCCGGGCGACTATTTCACCGTCGTGCAGATCGGCGTCAACACGGTGGCCATCCTGGCGGGCATCGTCGGCGAAGGCGCCTTCACGCCGCATTTCGAGGCGGTCCTGGCGGTGGCCATGCCCCAGGAGACGGCGGCGACACTGGGCTTCGCGGCCTCGTTCGTCAGCATCACGTCGCTGTTCATCGTCATGGCAGACCTCGTGCCCAAGCGGCTGTCGATGAACGAGCCCGAGCGCGTCGCGATGGCGCTGGTGGGCCCGATGCTGATGCTGTGCCGCGTGCTGCGGCCGCTGGCCTGGCTGTTCAGCGGCATCACGGAAGGGCTGATCCGGCTGCTGGGTCTGCCGGCCAAGCGGGACGAGAGCATCAGCTACCGCGACATCCTCGCGCTGACGGAGGCCGGCTACCAAGCCGGTGTCGTGGCGGACGAAGAGCAGCAGGTCATCGAGAACGTGTTCGAGCTGGACACGCGCACCGTCGAGACGGTCATGACGACGCGCGAGCGCATCGTGTTCTTCTGCCGCGACGACGACGACGCGCTGATCCGCAACCGCATTGCCGACACGCCGCACTCCACCTACCTCGTCTGTGGCGACGGCATCGATCAGGTGGCCGGCTACGTCGATGCGACGGACCTGTTCCAGCGCGTGCTGCGCGGCGAGCGCTTGTCGCTGGGGGCCGACGCGGGCGACCTCGTCAAGAAGGTGCTCATCGTGCCCGACCGCTTGACGCTGTCGGAGATGCTGACGCAGTTCCGCGAGGCGCACGAGGACTTCGCCGTCATCGTCAACGAGTACAGCCTCGTCGTCGGTGTCGTCACGCTCAACGACGTGATGAGCACCGTGATGGGCGCGCTGGTGGCACCCCACGACGAAGAGCAGATCGTGCGGCGCGAGGACGGGTCGTTCCTGGCCGACGGCATCACGCCCATCCCCGATGTCGAGCGGGCGCTGGGCATCGAGGGCTGGCCGCATGCCGGCACCTACGACACGCTGGCCGGCTTCCTGATGGTGATGCTGCGCCGCATCCCGCGGCGCACCGACGTCGTCGAGTGGGAAGGCTGGCGCTTCGAGGTGGTCGACGTGGACAGCCACCGCGTCGACCAGGTGATGATCACGCGGCGCAGCGACTGATGCCGCAGCGCCGCGTGAGCGTGGCGCCGATCAGGACTTGAAGCTGCCGTCGCTGCGCGCCTGGCTGCCGCTGCTGCAACTCGTGAATTCGCGATTGCCGCTGCCGGTGGCCTGATTGCTCTCCCACGCGGCGGTCGAGCCGTTCCACTTCACGTACTTGTACTGGACGGCTGTGCCGGCCGGCAGGTTCAGCGTGCCGGTCCAGCGCGCGTTGGCGCCGGAACCCTGGATGGCCAGCGCCACGCCCGAGGCCGGCGCCCAGGTGCCCAGCCCGGCGATGTTGCCCACGACGCGCAGGTTCTGGCCCATCACCGTGTTGGCGTTGGCGATCGTGAAGCTCACGGCGCAGGTGGCCGCTGCCGTCTTCTGGCCGGTGTAGATCGCCACGGCCGGCGTCACGCCGGCGGTGTTGGCGGGCACGGTGATGCTGGCGTTGCCGCTGGCATCCACGGTGACGCTGTCGGCCGTGCAGCCGGTGCCGGCGGCGTTTTTCGTGCCGTTGATGACGTTGCAGTAGGTGCCGGCCGGCAGGCCGGTGGCGAAGCTGCGCGTCCAGGCGCTGCCGCTGTTGTTCAGCGCCACGAAGCCGACCTTGCCGCGGCTGAAGGCCACCTGGTTGGTGTTGTTGCCAACCGTCCAGTTCTGCTGCGCCTGGCCGACCGCCGCGTTGCGGAAGGCCACCATGTTGGCCAGCGGCGTCCAGCGGTGCGCGAAGTCCCACGCCACGTTGATCTGAGCGTTGCCGCCGCTGTAGGGGCTGGCGGTGGGGCGGTCGGCGTCACGCTGGCTGAACTTGTAGCCGGAGAAGAGCTGCGCTTCGCCATAGCCCTGCGCCAGCATGAAGACGTTGGCCAGCGTGTAGCGCTGGTTGGTGGCGTCGTTGCTGTTGGCGTTGTTGATGTTCAGCGAGCTGCCGTCGCGCTCGGTGTCCCAGTTGGTGACGAACACCGTGGCGTTCTGCGAGGGCAGGAAGCCCCAGTTGCCACCCCAATTGCCCCAGGTGCCCATGACGCTGGGGATGCTGGACAGGCTCAGCCCGCTGTTGCCGCGGAAGATGTCGCGCACGGCGTAGGGAAACAGGAACTCGTTGATGGTGCCGACGGGCAGGTAGCTGGCGCGGTCCACCTCGGCGTCCTTGATGATCTCCTGCGTCAGCCAGATCGGCTCGCCCTTGAGCGTCTTCGGGTAGGCCGCGTTGACCGTCTTCATGATGCTGGCCCACGCCGCTGCGGGCTGGTGCTTGGCGGCGTCGATGCGAAAGCCGTCGATGCCCAGCGCGAGCAGCGACTTCAGGTAGTTGGCGATCTGCCCCTGCACATAGCTGTTCTCGGTGGCCAGGTCCGGCATGTTGCTGAGCCGGCAGTTCTGCACGTTCCAGCGGCCGGAGGCCGAGTTGTAGTCGCTGTCGGCGATGTTGCAGGGGGCGTGGAAATCGTTGGCGCTGAAGTAGGGGTAGCTCAGCGTTGCGGCGTTCCAGGTCGAGCCGTCGGTGGCGGTGCCGCTGTCGCCCGCCATCTGGTTGACGACGACGTCGGCGTAGACGCGCACACCGGCGGCGTGACAGGTGTTGATCATGGCCTGCAGCTGCTGCGGCGTGCCCATGCGGCTGGTGAGGTTGGTGTAGTTCACCGGCTGGTACACGCCCCACCAGGACGTGGTGATCCGGGACGCGCTGGGCGGCGAGATCTGCACGGCGCCGAAGCCCTTGGGCCCCAGCCACTGCGTGCACTCGGTGGCGATGTCGGGCCAGGCCCACTGGAACATCTGGACCGAGGTGGTGTTGGGGTTGAGCGTTTGCGCGGTGACGGCGCCAGGTGCGGCGAAGCCGGCGGCCAGCGCGCCCAGCAGGGCGATGCGGCGGTGGCGGGGGAAAGTGGAAGCCATGGATTCTCGGGACGTGGGTGCTGCCACCTCCAGTGAGCAAGGTGGCCCGGCCCCGTGCACGCACGAGGCCTGCGCACTCTAGGCCGCGAGGCTGCGCCAAAGCTAGCAGAGCTATCGTTTGGGCCCGTCTTCTCCCTAGTTGCTGGGGCCGGCATTGCAACGAGGCGTAGTTTGTCGGCGGGTGATGTGTCGGGCTGTTGCAGCCGTTGCGGGCGAGACAATGCCGCCATGACCGACGCCCCCGCTTTCGCCGCCTCGCAGCGCGCCGCCGAGTTGCGCGCCCAGCTGAACCATCACGCCCACCAGTACTACGTGCTGGACGCGCCCGAACTGCCCGACGCCGAATACGACAAGCTGTTCGCCGAACTGCAGGCACTGGAAGCCGCCCACCCCGAGCTGCTGACGCCGGATTCCCCCACGCAGCGTGTCATCGGCGCGGTGCTGCCGGAGCTCACGCCGGTTCGGCATGCGGTGCCCATGTTGTCGATCACGACGGAGACCGACACGACCGAAGGGGGGGCGATCGCGTTCGACGCACGGGTGCGCCGAGAGCTGGGGTTGACGCCCGCCGATGCGCCGGTGGCCTACGCGGCCGAGCTGAAGTTCGACGGCCTGGCCATGAACCTGCGCTACGAGCAGGGCGTGCTCGTGCAGGCCGCGACGCGTGGCGATGGCGAGACCGGCGAGGACGTCACGCAGAACGTGCGCACCATCGGCCAGATCCCGCTGCGCCTGAAGGGTGACGGCGCCGGCATGCCCGCCGTGCTGGAGGTGCGCGGCGAGGTCTACATGCGGCGCGACGATTTCGAGAAGCTCAACGAGCGACAGCGCGAACGCGGCGAGAAGACCTTCGTGAACCCGCGCAACACGGCGGCCGGTGCCATCCGCCAGCTGGACCCGTCGTTGGTGCGGCAGCGGCCGCTGTGCTTCTACGCCTACGGCCTCGGCGAGGTGCAGGGCTGGGACGTGCCCGCCACCCACAGCGGCATGCTGGACGCGCTGGCCGCGCTGGGCCTGCCGGTCAATGCCGACCGTGTCGTGGCGCTGGGCCACGAAGGCCTCGTGCGTTTCCACCAGGCGATGGCCGCCAAGCGCGATGCGCTGCCGTTCGACATCGACGGTGTCGTCTACAAGGTCAACTCGCGCGAACTGCAGGCCCAGCTCGGTTTCAAGACCCGTGAGCCGCGTTGGGCCGTGGCGCACAAATACCCGGCGCAGGAGCAGGTGACCACGCTGCTGGCCATCGACATCCAGGTCGGCCGCACCGGCAAGCTCACGCCTGTCGCGCGGCTGGAGCCGGTGTTCGTGGGCGGCACGACGGTGTCGAACGCAACGCTGCACAACGTCTTCGAGATGCGCCGCAAGGGCGTGCGCGTGGGCGACAAGGTCATCGTGCGCCGCGCGGGCGACGTGATCCCCGAGGTCGTCGGCCGTGTGCCGGGCGCGCGGCCCAGCTACGTGCCCAACTTCCACATGCCGCGCGAATGTCCGGTCTGCAAGAGCGAGGCGGCCCGCGAGCGCGGTGGCATGGACTACCGCTGCACCGGCGGTGTGTTCTGCCCGGCACAGCGCAAGCAGGCGCTGCTGCACTTCGCGGGCCGCCGCGCGATGGACATCGAGGGCCTGGGCGACAAGCTCGTCGAGCAGCTTGTCGACGCCGGCATCGTGCAGAGCCTGCCGGGCCTCTACAAGCTCGGCGTCGCCAAGCTGGCGGCGCTGGAGCGCATGGCCGAGAAGAGCGCGCAGAACATCGTCGACGCGCTGGAGAAGAGCAAGACACCGACGCTGGCGCGCTTCCTGTTCTCGCTGGGCATCCGCCAGGTTGGCGAGACGACGGCCAAGGACCTGGCGCGCCACTTCGGCACGCTGGACAAGCTGATGGCCGCCAGCGTCGAGCAACTGCTGGAAGTGCCCGATGTGGGGCCCATCGTGGCGGCCAGCATCCACACGTTCTTCGCGCAGCCCCACAACGTCGAGGTGGTCGAGCAGTTGCTGGCTGCTGGCGTGCAGCCGAAGGAAAGCGCGGGCGAGGCGGATGACCGACCGCGCCCGCTGCTGGGCAAGACGCTGGTGCTGACGGGCACGCTGCCCACGCTGTCACGCGACCAGGCCCAGGCCCTCATCGAGGAGGCCGGCGGCAAGGTCAGCGGCTCGGTGTCCAAGAAGACGCATTACGTCGTGGCGGGCGCCGAGGCTGGCAGCAAGCTGGAGAAGGCGCAGACCTTGGGCGTGCCGGTGCTGGACGAGGCCGGCCTGCTCGCGCTGCTGGCTTCGCCGGCGGGCTGACGACCGGCCAGCGCCGGCCGGTCACTCGCTGGCGCGCACG
>JACCDX010224576.1_pt1 | contig 20133 bp, 18 predicted proteins | sample 7449681 | NCBI WGS metagenome assembly JACCDX01 (sample SAMN15323450, study PRJNA562643) | freshwater metagenome | isolation source: river surface water | place: USA:Blue River Watershed | collected 2017-08-18
GTAGCCGGTGGGAAAAAGTGCGGCATGCCAGCCGAACAGACGCTCCTTTGACACGGACGCATGGCAGTTGGCGGTGGCATCGAGCACCATCTCGACCACGCCCTCAACGTGACGATCGACCGGGGCGCGCGCCCCGATGTCCACGCCCAGCTTGCGCGCGATGGACGAGCGCACGGACTCGACGTTGAACTGTTCGCCCTCGATCTCGCTGGTCTTGACCACGTCCTCGGTGAGCGCCGCGAGGCTCGCTTGGTTACGCAAGGCCATGCCGACGTCGGCCAGACGCCCCATCAAGAGTCCCTGGGCACGACTGACCTCGGCCATGGGGCCAGCCAACGCCGCCAAGTCTAAGCGCCAGTTCGGCCAGTCACTGGCCTGCCAAATGTATTTGTAATCACCGCTATTCATGCGGAGATTGTGGTCACTATTCCCCGCAAGTGCAAGTCATTCACCGTACATTATGCGGTGAATGCGGGCGCCAATTGCCGCATGGCGCATCGCCTCGCCCCCGGAATGGGTGTAGCGGGGTGAGTGATTGGTTGTGGCAATGGACGCAGGTTCAGTTCCCGTTTCGGGGGGTGAACTGGCAACGAAAAGCAGACGAGCTTGAGCGGCCTCTGCGGTGACCAATCAGAGCAAAAAACCTGCTTGATCGTCCACGGTCGATGGCCGTCTCGCCAGGCTTTACGATCCGGTTCGCACCGGTTCGCACCGGCTCGCATCAGCCCGCCGCGCTTCGATTCCGTTCTGTGAATAGTCGTTTGGTGGGCTATGCGCTCTGCAACGATCTGGGTTTGGACTGCGCCGCGGTTGAGCTCGTCACCCCCGCAGAAATAGATCTTCCCGAACAAGTGGACTTTGAGCTCGTCCTGGTGGTGCAGCGTTTTGATCGTCAATTAGGACGGCGCGTCCACATGGAAGAGTTTGCGCAGGCCATGGCCATCGCCCCGACCAAGAAATACGGCACCAGCCTCATCGAGGACTATGGCCGGATGTTGCGACTACTCAACGAGCGCTCTGTGCGACCCGTACAAGACGTCGATGAATTCTTGGGCCGCATGGTGGCGTTCATCCTCATGGGCAACACCGATGCGCGCTTGAAAACTGGAGGCAACGCCCGTCCAAACAACAACCCCCCCTCACCAATCCCACAACGTCCCATCCCGCTGTAGCCGATTGACGGGCAGATAAGCCCTTTGATAAGGGTATTTCGCGGCGAGCTTCTCATCAATGTCCACGCCGTGCCCGGGGGTTTCGCCGCAGTAGAGCATGCCTCGCTCAAAGCGCCAGTCGTGCGGAAAGACGCTCAACATTTGCGCGCTGTGCGGCATGTATTCTTGTACGCCGAAATTGGGCACCCAGGTGTCAAAGTGCAGCGCCGCGCCCATGGCCACGGGGGAGAGGTCCGTGGCGCCATGGCAGCCGGTGCGCACTTGGTAGAGCGCGGCCAAATCGGCGATCCGGCGGAGGTGGGTGATGCCCCCGGCGTGGGTGACAGTGGCGCGAATGTAATCAATCAGCTGCTCTTCAATGAGCAGTTTGCAATCCCAGATGCTGTTGAACACCTCACCCACCGCCAGGGGGGTGGTGGTGTGCTGCCGAATGAGGCGAAAGGCCTGGGGGTTGTCCGCGGGTGTGGGGTCTTCCATCCAGAAGAGTTGGTAGGGCTCGAGGCTCCGGCCCAATTGCGCGGCTTCGTTGGGGCTCAATCGATGGTGCACATCGTGCAGCAGGTGGATGTCCTCACCCACAGCCTCACGCACAGCTTCAAACAGGCGCGGCGTGTGGCGCAGGTATTTGGCGCTGTCCCAGTCGTGCTCGTTCGGCAAGTTGCCATCGGCTGGCTCGTACATGCGCTGCGTGGTGCTCACGCCATACACCTTCTCAAGCCCCGGTACCCCACTTTGCGCGCGAATGGCTTGGTAGCCTTCTTCCCGGTGGCGCAGCACCTCGTCCACCGTCTCGGCAATGTCTCGCCCCGTGGCGTGACCATAAACCATCACCCCGGTGCGGCTGCGCCCCCCCAGGAGTTGGTAGAGGGGCATGCCAGCCATCTTGGCTTTGATGTCCCACAGTGCCGTGTCCACCGCCGCAATCGCGCTCATGGTCACGGGGCCGCGCCGCCAGTAGGCTCCTTTATAGAGGTATTGCCAGATGTCCTCGATTTGCTGGGGGTCGCGCCCGATCAAGCAGGGCAGTACATGGTCTTGCAAATAGCTGGCCACGGCCAGTTCTCGGCCGTTGAGTGTGGCGTCCCCCACCCCCGTGAGTCCTTGGTCGGTCTCGATTTTGAGGGTGACGAAATTGCGGCCAGGGCAGCAAACAATGACGCGAGCGGCGGTGATTTTCATGGGAAGGTATCCAAGAGTTGCTGCACGGCACGGTCAACGCCTCGCGCGAGCACCATGCGGTGCCAGTGGGCGACGCGCGCGTGCCAGTGTTCATGGTGGGGGAGGTGAGAGCCCCAGAAATCACGGCGTGTGAGCAGGCCCTGGAGGCTCTCCTCAGGGGCTTCACGCTGCAAGGCGGCATTGGCGAGCAACCCATTGGCTTGCGGGTCGTTGAGGGGGTAAGGCATGCCCTGCTCGTCTTGGGCGAGTCCGTAGCGTAGCCAAACAGCGGCGGCAAAGGCGTGGTGCTCAATGCTGCCGCCACGCGCCAATTGGGCCTCAATGCTCGGCACCCAGCGGAGGGGGATTTTGAGTGAGCTGTCGGTGGCGATTTGGTGCACGCTGTGTTGGAGATACGGGTTCGCAAAGCGCGCGAGCAGCGCGTCGCGGTACTCTGCCCAATCGTGACGTTGCAAGTGAGGGGCCACTTCGCGTGTCATCAGCCGCTCGATAAAGCTGCGGATGGAGGGGGTGCCCACCACGTCAGCAATGCACGCTCGACCCGTGACGGCCCCCATCAGCGCCATGGCGGAATGGCTGCCGTTGAGCATGCGCAGTTTGGCGTCTTCAAACACCGACACCTGGGGCGTGACGCGCACGCCCTGCGCGGCCAGGAGTTGGGCGTCCCGCGGGTCGGCCAAACTGTCTTCAATTACCCATTCCCAAAACGCCTCTACGCCCAACACCGTCGGGTCTTGCACGCCCAACTCGCGCTCGACAGCCTCACACAAAGCCGGGCTGGTGGCGGGCACGATGCGGTCTACCATGCTGCAGGGAAAGGCGCAGTGGGCATCGACCCAGTCGCGCAGGGCGTGCTCCTGGATTGCTTCGCGCACCAAGGACTGCAAGCGCTGCCCATTGGCGGGCAAGTTGTCGCACGAGGCGATCGTCAAACCCGCGTGCCCGGCCTGCCAGCGCACGCGCAGGCCGTCGACCAGCAGCTGGGCCAAGGCCGGTGTGTAGGCTTTCTCCGTGACGGTGAGGGTGATCCAGCGCGTGTTCACCGCCCCAATGGCTTGCACCACCGCCGCGCGTTCGGTGGCGGCCACACTCGTTTGCCAGAGCGCGCCAGGCACCACCCAGCCACTCTGCTGTGCATCGGCCACGCGCACCGCGTAGAGGCCGTCTTGCGCGCGCAGCGCCTGCACCAGTGCGGGCTGCGTCATTGCCACCCCGTGCACGCCCCAGCGTGAGTCCCCTGCGGCGAGCAGCCGGTCAAACACCATGGCTTGGTGCGCCCGATGAAAAGCCCCCAGTCCCAGGTGCACCACACCCGGAGCACCCTCACGCGCATAGTGAGGGCTTTGGGCCACGCGCGAGCCCCACAGGGCTTGCGTGGCGGAGCCTAGGCGCGGCTTATCCAAGTGTCCACCTGGGGTCAATAAAACTGTTTGGGCAGCCACAGCACAAGGCTGGGCACGTAGGTGATGACGACCAAGCTACCCAGCAGCGGAAAGAGCCACGGCAAGATGGCCATGGTGGTGCGCTCCACGCTCAGCTTGGCCACGCGCGCGAGCACAAACAGCACCATGCCCATGGGGGGATGCAGCAAGCCAATCATGAGGTTGAGCACCATCACCAATCCAAAGTGCACGAGGTCGATGCCCAGTTGTTGGCAAATGGGCACGAGAATGGGAACCAAGATCGTGATGGCCGCGGTTGGCTCCAAAAAGCAGCCCACAAACAGCATCAACAGGTTCGCCAACAACAAGAACATCCAAGGCTCCGTGGTAAAGCCCAACACCCATTGACCAATTGCGCTGGTCACACCGGTAGCGGTGAGCATCCAGCCAAAAATGCTGGCGGCCGCCACGATGAACAGCACGGTGGCGGTGGTCTCCACGGTGTCGAGGCAAATTTTCACGAACATCTTGAAGTTGAGCGTGCGGTACCAGAAAAAACCCAGCACGATGGCCCACACGCAGGCGGCAATCGCACCCTCCGTGGGGGTAAACACTCCCGTGGTCATGCCGCCAATGAGCAGCACTGGCGTCATGATGGGTAGCACCGCCTGGAATTGGAAGAACTTGTCTGCCGCAAACAGCACGATCAACGCGACGAACACGGCCGGTTGCGCAGGCAACCCGCCTTCCTTGACCAAAAACCACAGCGCGAGCGGCCAACCAATCACCACTGCGGTCTCGGCCAAAGCTTTCATGACACGCGGCCATTCAAAGCGAATATCCCCCCCCCAGCCATTCTTGTGCGCGAAGTAAGCCACGGTGAGCATCATCAAAATGGCCATCAGCACGCCGGGCAAGATGCCTGCGAGAAAGAGCGCACCCACCGACACGTTGGCCATCATGCCGTAGATCACAAAGGGCAGGCTAGGCGGAATGATGGGGCCAAGCGTTGCGGAGGCGGCGGTCACTCCCACCGCGAATTCGGTCTCGTAGCCGTGATCCTTCATGGCCTTGATCTCAATCGTGCCCAGACCCGCAGCATCGGCAATGGCCGTCCCGCTCATGCCGGCGAAAACCACCGAGCCCACCACGTTCACATGCCCTAGGCCGCCCTTGAGCCAACCCACCAGTGCCAAGGCGTAGTTGTAGATGCGGTTGGTGATGCCGGCGTTGTTCATCAGGTTGCCTGCGAGGATGAAGAAGGGCACGGCGAGCAAGGGAAAGCTGTCAATGCCCGAGACCATGCGGTGAATCACCACGAATGGGGGCGAGCTTTGCACGAAGAACAGATACAGCAGGGCGGCACCCGCCATGGCAATGGCCACGGGAATGCCCCCACTCATGAGCAAGAGAAAAAGAATTTTGAGCATGGGGCTTTCGACGACGGTTTAGCGATCGTTCATGTCGGATTCAGGACGTTGCAGCACGCTGTAGCCGCGCTGCCAGTGCACTTTGGCCACCCAGATGGCGCGCAGGCACATGGCAGCAAAGCCAGCCATCACCACGCCATAGACGATGTTCATGGGCAAGTCGATGATGGTCATTTTGTAGCTGCCGAGCTTTTCCATCATTTGCGCCGTGAGAAAGGTGGCGGCGCCGAAAAAGGCCACGCGCACCAAGTCCACCAGCGTGCTCATGGCGCGGGCCAGGGCCTGCGGCATGTAGCGGTAGAAGAAGTCCACATGGATATGGTTGTTCTTGGCCACGCCAATCGTCGCCCCCGTAAAGACGGTGGCAATCAAGAGATAGCGGGCGATTTCCTCCGTCCAGGAGGCCGAGTTATTGAGCGCGTAGCGGGTGAAGAACTGGTAGAAAACCGTCAAGCCCAATAGCCAGAAAAAACCCAGCGCGACCCAAGCCTCGACGGGGGTGCCGGAGAGATCCACCGCATCGTCGGTGGCGTGAAACTGGCCATCGTCCCCCATCACCTTCGGGCCAGCGTCTAGGTCTTGAATTTGGCTCATGCGGTGTCCTTATGCAAAATCAGGCCTGGGCTTGGCCAGGCCTGATCAGAGTTTTACTTGGCGGCCTGGATCTTGTCGTAGTCGGCACGCGTGAAGCCCAGGGACTCCAGCGGGCGATTCTTCATGACGGCATCGACAAAACTCTGGCGGTTGACCTGCACGATTTGCAGGCCTTTTTTCTTGAACTCATCAACCAACTCGGCCTCGCGTTTTTTGATCTTGGCCGTGGCGCGCACCGCTGCCTCCTGTGTCACTTCGGTGAAGATCTTTTTCTCCGCATCGCTCAGGCGGTTCCAGAGGTGCGGGGCGATTTGGGTGGTGAGGCCATCGACAATGTGTCCGGTCAGCATGATGGCTTTTTGCACCTCGAAAAACTTCTTCGCTTCGATGGTGGTGAGGGGGTTCTCCTGCGCTTCGACCGTGCCGTTTTGCAGCGCCAGGTAGACCTCGGCAAATGCGATCGGGGTCGGGTTGGCGCCGCAGGCTTCGGGCGTGGCGCGGTAGGCGGGCACATCGGGCACCCGGATCTTCAAGCCTTTCATTTCGGCGCAAGTGGAGAAGGGTTTTTGTGCGGTGGTGTGGCGTGCGCCGTAGTAGGTGTAGGCGGTCACTTGAATGCCGGTTTTCTCGCGGAACTCCTTGACCATTTCCTGGAACACAGGACTCTTGGAATACGCGATGAGGTGATCGCCGTCGCGGAAGATGAAGGGGTAGTAAGCAATGCCAAAGCGCGGGTAGGTGCGCGCAGCGAAGGAGGGACCACTGATGATCATGTCCACGGTGCCGAGCGTCAGGCCCTGATTGATGTCGGTCTCCTTGCCCAGTGTGGAGGCCGGGAAGACTTGAATGTCGAATTTGCCGTTGCTGCGCTTTTTGATTTCTTCGGCGGCCCAAACGGACTCGGTGTGGTAAGGCTCCGAGGTTTCATACACGTGGGCCCATTTGAGTTTTTGCTGCGCGTGGGCGCCGCCGGCGATCAGTGTGCCCAATGCCAGGGCGCACAGCGCCGAGAGCGTCTTGAGGGTGATGCGTTTGCTCATGCTTGTCTCCTGTGGTGGTGAGTGAGTGAAATGAAATACAACGGGTGTTATCCGCTGGCGTTGGCCGGCGCGTGGCGCCAGCTCACGCTGTAGCGTTTTTGGGCTTGGCGCAGGTGGTGCTGCATGGCTTTGCGAGCGGCCGCGGGGGCGCGCGCCTCGATCGCCGCGAGCACTTGCTCGTGCTCACGGATAGCCGCCCGCCAAGATTCGGGCGATTCAAAATACTCGCCCAAGCGCTCATACAGTGGGCCCGAGCGGGCTTGCAAATAGCGCACCACCGTATCTTGCAGCACCCCGTTGCCGCAGGCGTTGACGATCGCTTCATGGAACGCCTCATCGCCCTGGCGCGGCATCTGACCGGCACGGGCAGCTTGTTTCATTTGGCGCAGTCCAGCGCGTATGGCTTGCAATTGGCTGCCATTGGCATGTTCGGCCGCCAGGGCGGCCACTTCCGGCTCGACCAGCAAGCGTGCGCGCATGACTTCGAGCGGTCCCCATTCGGTGGGGCCATTGACTTGGGCGCTTGGCGCCGGGCTAGGCCAGGCCTTGACATAGATGCCCGAGCCCGTGCGCACCTCAATCACCCCTTCGACTTCCAGCGCAATCAGGGCCTCACGCACCGAAGGCCGGCTCACGCCGAGCTGGGTGGCGAGGTCGCGCTCGGCGGGCAGTCGCGAACCCAAGGCGAACTCACCCTGCGTGATCAACTGGCGCAGTTGATCCGCAATTTGGCGATAGAGGCGTTGAGGCTCGACGGCTTGCAAGGGCATGGGAGAACGGTCTCAGGGATTACTCGAATTGGACAAGTGGTCAGACCAGTTACAGAATGATCACACGCTCGGTTTTGGCCGGTCAAGCCCGAACCCCTCCGAACAAACCCGTATGACACCCACTCTAGGAGAACCGCATGCCTGAGGTGCGCATCGAGCGCGTGAGCTTGCGTCAAGTGGACCTGCCGCCAAAGGTCCTGCGCACCGACGCGATCCAGTCCTTCGTGACCCAAGAAACCCTGCTGCTGACCTTGCACTGCAGCGATGGCATTGACGCCACGGGCTATGCCTACACCATTGGCACGGGGGGCTCATCGGTGCTGGCTTTGCTCAAAGACCACCTCGCCCCGCGCTTGATTGGGCGTGACCCCGTTGCCATCGAGGCGATCTGGAAAGACCTGTTCTTCCACACCCACGCCACGGCAGTGGGGGCCATCACCAGTCTGGCGCTGGCTTGTGTTGATACCGCGCTATGGGACTGGCGCGCGCGCAGTCAGGGCTTACCCCTGTGGCGCTTGCTCGGGGGGGCGCAACCGCGCGTGCCGCTCTACACCACGGAGGGGGGCTGGTTACATTTGTCGCCCCAAGCCTTGGTCGACCAGACCTTGCAGGCGCAGGCCGAAGGCTTCAAAGGGGCCAAGATCAAAATAGGTCGCCCCCACTTGAGCGAGGACGTGGCGCGTTTGAGCGCGGTGAGAGCAGCGGTGGGCGATGCCTTTGAGCTCATGACCGATGCCAATCAAGGGCTCAACCGGGCTGAAGCGGTGCGTCGCGCGCGTGCCTTCGATGGCTTGGCGCTGGCCTGGATCGAGGAGCCTCTTGCGGCCGAAGATATCTCGGGCCACCGCCAATTGCGCGAGCACACGACCGTGCCCGTCGCGGTGGGTGAGTCAATGTACCACCCCATGCAGTTTCGGGAATATCTGGAGCAAGGTGCTTGCTCGATCGTGCAGCCCGATGTGGCCCGCATTGGGGGCATCACGCCCTGGATCAAAACGGCGCATTTGGCCGAGACCTTCGATGTGGCGGTCTGCCCGCACTTTCTCATGGAATTGCACGTGAGCTTGTGTGCGGCGGTGCCCAACGCCGCCTGGGTCGAGTACATCCCGCAGCTTGACGACATCACCACCTCCCGCATGCAGGTGGAGGACGGCTACGCGCTTCCTCCCGCAAGCCCTGGCCTGGGCATCGAATGGGATTGGACCGCCATCTCGGCCCGGCAAAAGGCCCATCTCCAAATCCAACCGTCTTGAGTCTTTTCGGTGCTGGGGCTCTGATTCAGTTTGTTCACCGGTGGGGTTGGCATGGTTTTGGCCGGCTGGCTAGAATGACCCTTCTGATTTTGCTAACTCAACAACACGTCTGACAGACCCATGGGTAGGCCCGAACGCCGGATGACCCCTTCGCTGCGAACGCTCTTAGGCGGGCTGTTCGGCCTTTGGCTGGCGCTGTCGGTTTTGACCGCGCAGGCCGCGCCAGTCGAAAAGCGCGTGGGCATCGTGATTGGCAACACCCATTACAAATCCTCACCCTTGGTCAATCCGCGCAACGATGCCATCGCCATGGCCAAGTTCATGCGAACCCATGGTTTTGAGGTGAGCGAATTTCTGGACCTCCCTTCAGGCCAGATCCCGCAACTCAAGGAGGTGATTCGCAGCAAGGTCGATTCAAACACCACCTTCGTTCTTTTCTATGCCGGTCATGGCATGCAGGTCGAGGGGCGAAACTACCTCCCGAGCCCTGACGCGAGTTTGCAGAGCTTGCGCACGCTCACGGCGGGCAGCATCGCCCTCGATGAGCTGCTGGGAACCCTCCAAGCGGCCAAGCCGCGGGCGTCTATCGTGATCCTGGATGCCTGTCGCGACAACCCCTTTGCAGGAGAGGCGCTCTCCAAAGAGGCGCCCAAAGGCCTGGCTCGGGCGGTGGCGCCACCCGGCACGGTCATTTTTTACGCCACCCGACCCGGCAGCACGGCCAGCGATGGCACGGGCGCCAACGGCTTGTTTACCGAACACCTGTTGCGTGAGGTGAAGAACACCAGTTTGCCGCTGGAGCTCGTCTTTCGAAGGGTGTCGAATTCGGTTTACAAGGCTTCCCGCGGTGAACAGGAGCCGTGGGTGGAAGGCGTGATTCGCGAAGAAATTGTGCTCGCCGCATACACCCCGCCGCCAGCGACCAGCACCCCCACCCCCATCACCCCGCCAAGCGCTGTGCCCGCGCCGCCCACGCCTGCTGCGCCCGTGCCCGTGGCCGTGGCACAGTCTCCCGAACGCATCGCACCCATCTCCAAACGGGAGGCTTTGTTGGCACTGGCCAAGTTGGAGCTGGGGGAAGACAAGTCACCAACTCGGTATTTCTGTCGGGATGACCAGTGCGAGCCCTATGCGCAGGTGTTCCGACAAATGCGCACCACCCGCTCCTTACCCACTCTACCCCTCGGACACGCGGCCATCCGCCTGTGCGAGCTTGATCTGACCCAGAACCAGTGCAAGAGCGATTTTCTGAGCCATGGAACCGGCGTGAGCCCCATTGCGGTGTTCGCCAAAATGCTGGGCACTTCTGTGAATACCCGAGAGTTCGCCCTCTCGGAAGTGCAAAACTCCAATGGCGGCGGCTTGGTCTTTAGCGCTGAGCCGCAGATCACCATCATGCGCTCGCGCATCGGGGTGAGCAACGACATCGCCTGTCGTCCGGGCACCGGTCGACTAGAGCTCATGCCAGACAGCGTGGAGCTCGAGCTCGCGCAAAACATCTGCATGCAGACAACGCCACCCGTCCCCTGGCAATACAAACTGGGCTTGGAGGTATTGCTCTTTGACGCAACCACCCTAGAGGCCATTGTGCGTTGGCGCCAACGCGGGGTATCCGTTGGGCTTTACATGTCCTCCGAGGGTTTTGCCAAAGTCTCGTTCCAATGAGCCGAGCGATGGCTTGACGCCGCGCCCAGGGCAAGGGCGAGTCGGCCCTTACCCCCCCAAAGAACTCACTCTGGCTTGAATCCCGCGCCTTTGAGCAAATCCGCGCTTTCCGTGACATAGGCGGCCATGTACTTGCGGAAGTCCTCCACGCTCTCCACCACCGGCTCAATGCCCAGCGCTTCAAAGGCCCCGGCTTTGGTGAGTTGCGTCACGGCCTCATTGACAGACTTGTTCAAGAACTGAACCCGATCCGCAGGCGTGTTTTTGGCCGTCCAAATTCCGTACCAAGACTCCGTCACAAATTTGGGATAACCGCTCTCCACGGCAGTCGGCACGTTCGGCATGACCGAGCTGCGTTTGGCCGAAGTCACCATGATGGGTTTAACTTTGCCAGCCTTGGCCATGCCTTGGAGGGCAATGATGGCATCAATCTGAATCTGCACATGTCCGCCAGCGACATCGTTCAAGGCCGGAGCGGTGCCTTTGTAGACCGCCGTGGCCAAATTGTTGAGTTGCCCTTGTTTGGCAAACATCAAGGTCCCCAGGTGACTCGCTGCGCCAAGGGCGGGAAGCGCGGCAGTCCATTTGTCGGGACTTTGTTTGGCGGCCGCGATCACTTCAGACAATTTGGTCTGCGGGAGGTTGGGGGCGATGACCATCATCAAAGGCGCTTCACCCACTCGGGCGATGGGCGCAAACTCGGTTTGAGGATCGTAGGGTGGGTTGGCCATCACCTGTTTGGCCAAGGCGTGGGTCGAGGCCGAGAACAAGAGCGTCAGGCCATCGGGGTTGGCCGATTGGACAAACTTGCCACCCACGGAGCCGTTGGCGCCGGGTTTGTTCTCCACGATGACGGGCACATTCAGGTTGGTGCCCAATTGCTTGGCCACCAGTCGTGCGGCACTGTCCACACCCCCTCCGGCCGCAAAGGGCACGATCATTTTGATGGGGCCTTCGGGAAATTTGGATTGTGCGCTGGCAACGCTGCCCATGAGGGCAAGCATCCACACCGCCCATTTTTGTCTCAGTTGAATCATGTGTAGTCTCCTGTGGGGTTTGTCATCATTCCCGATAGCCGGTGCGCCAAGCTTTGGCGCCACCGAGCAATGGGGCGTCAACCGAGGGTCCATGCAGCTTGGCATAGGACTCAATGGTCTGGGTCATGCGCGTGAGCAACCAAGTCGCTACGGCTTCTTCGGCCAATCCATCCTGAAGTCGTTGCAGCAACTTGCGGATGGCTTGGTCTTGTTGGGCGATGGGGCCGGGTTCGAGCAGAAACCGCACGACATCGGTTTGTCCGAGACGCTCACTCTCGGCCCACAAATAGTCGGCAATGTCGCGCTCGAAATCCTCCAGCGTGACGCTAATGCCGCTCATGGTGCAGGAGCACCCCAGCGCGATATGCTGCGCCGAGAGCCGATGCCACAGCTCCGCCAAACGGCTGGCTTGGGCTTGGCTGGGGTGTTCCTGCATGGTGTCAAGCATGGTTGCGCAGGGCTTGGGTCTCGGCTTCTTTGACGCGTAAGTGCTCATCGAGCACCACGCCATAGAGTTTCTCTGCGGCCGCTTTGCTCACGTAGCCTTCGCGTACGTCTTCGGCCACTTTCTGCGCGTCCCGATGCAGTGGGTTCCCAAAACCGCCCCCGCCGCCCGAGAGCATTTTGTAGGCGTCGCCACGTTCTAAGCGGACATTGAAAATTTTGGCGTTGGGGAGGTCTTCCTTCCACTCGCCCTTGTGCCGGATGGCAATACCGTTGCCAGCCGCCTCGCCGCCGCCTTGAAGCCCCCAGGGCTTGCAGTGCATGCGATCAATGCGCGTGGTCACGGAGAAGGGCGAGAGCGCTTGCACCACCATCTCGGCGCCCAAGCCGCCGCGGAACTCGCCCGCGCCAGCGCTGTCCTCGCGAATTTTGTAGCTCTCCACCAGAACGGGGTACTTGGCTTCGAGTTGCTCGGTAGGGCTGTTGTGGGTGTCGCCATCATTGATGCAGACGGTGACGGAAACACCGTCCTCTCGGCTCTTGGCGCCCCAGCCTCCACCCAAAGGTCCAATGCCAACAATGAAGAGTCGGCCATCCTCGGGCGAGATACCGTGGATGTTGGGAAACACGAGGTCGGCATGATGGCCCGCAATCGCACGGTCGGGAATGGCGGGCGCCAATGCCTTGAAGATCGTGTCAATGACGGTCATGGGGAAGGTCATCCACACCCGCATCGGATAAGGACGCTCCGCGCTGATCACAGTGCCCATGGGCATGATCACCTTGAGCGGCCGAAAGCTGCCATCATTGACTGGGTAGTCGGTCGGCGTGGTCAGGCACTTATAGGCCACTTGGGCGCAAGCGATGCCGGTGGTAAAGCCCGAGTTGTAAAAACCTTTGACTTGTCGGCTCACGTCGGAGAGGTCGATTTCCATTTCATCGTTCTTGACGGTCACCTTCACGCGAATGGGGATGCGTTTGCCGACCTCCAGCCCATCGTCGTCCATGAACGATTCGGCCTCATAGACGCCATCGGGAATCGACAAGGTGTTTTGTCTGGCCAAGGCTTCCGAGGCGTCCATGATTTGGGCGATCGAGGCTTGGACGGCGGCATTGCCGTAGCGCTGGACCAACTCCAGGAACCGACGCTCGCCGGTGGTGACGGCCGTGATTTGAGCGCGCAAGTCGCCCAGCGCGCGCTCCGGCAGACGAACATTCATGGCAATGATGTCGATCAAATCCTGATTCACTTGCCCCGCACGCTGGTATTTCACAATCGGAATCTGAATACCTTCCGAAAAAATGTCGGTCGTGATCTGTCCCAAGCTTCCGCCCACATCGAGCCAATGGGCCATGCAACAGGTAAACCCAATGAGTTCACCCTCATGAAACACGGGCATGGTGAAGGTAAAGTGGTTGAGGTGACTGCCCGTGGTGTAGGCATCGTTGGTCACCAAAATGTCACCGGGATGAATATTCTCGTAGCCAAAGTGTCGAATCTTGGCCTTGACCGTTTCGGACATGCCGCGAATGAACATCGGCAGGCCCAAGCCGATCGAGACCGTATCGCCCTCCTTGGTAAAGAGGCCGACCGTGAAATCCAAGGCCTCATAAATGATCAAGTTGTACGCCGTGCGCATGAGGTTGGTTTTCATCTCCTCTGTCACCGCAAACAAGCCGTTGCGAATGATCTCCACGATGACCGGGTCTACCGAGGCAGAGGAGGTGTGTTGCGTTGGGGTGCTCATGTGCGGTCGCTCCCGATGGAAATTTGGAGATTGCCAAGCGAGTCCACGCAAAGCGTGTCACCCGGTTGAACCACGGTGGTGGAGGCGTGTTCTTCAATGAGGGCAGGGCCCTCGATCACATTGCCGCTGCGCAGCAGGTCGCGTTTGAAAACAGGCGTCGACACATAATCGCCCGCACCTCGGAAATACACCGGCTTGTGCGCGCGCAAGGCGCTCGCTTCCACCTGAGCCTTACCGGGTGCCACTTCGGTGCGCGGGGGCTTTTTCATGCGACCGAGCACGGTCACGCGCAAACTCACGATGTCGGCGGGCTCTTTGGGCGCCGAAGTGCCATAGCGCACCTTGTGCACTTCGTCAAAATGGGTCTTGATGCCCGCGCGATCCCTTTGTTCAAAATACGCATGCGGAATATCAACCGTCACGGCATGCTCCTGACCGAAGTAGCGCATGTCTGCCGCGCGCTCAAACACAATTTCCTCCGGACGGATTTGCGATGCGCTGATCGCCGCGCGCCCTTCATCCTCCATTTCTTTGTAAATCGCTTCGATTTCATCAAAAGAAAGACCGTCAAGCCGTCGAAAGACGGAGCGAACGTAGTCATACCGCAAGTCGGAGAACAGCATGCCGTAGGCCGAGAAGTACCCTGGGGCATAGGGAATGAGCACCTTGCGAATGCCAATTTCACGCGCGATGGCCGAGGCGTGCAAGGGGCCCGCGCCCCCATAGACCACCATGGTGAAACTCCCCGCATCAAGCCCGCGCTCGGTGGTGACCGCTTTGACGGCATGCGACATTTGCGTCACCGCGATGCGCAAAATCCCATCGGCCGCTCGGGTGGCATCCAAGCCCAGAGGCTTGGCCACCTTCTCGTCCATGGCCGTGCGCGCGCGTTCCATGTAGAGGGGCATCTCTCCCCCGAGGAAGTTGTGCTCATCGAGCCGTCCCAAAATCAGATTGGCGTCGGTGACGGTCGGCTCCTCTCCGCCCCGGCCGTAGCAAACGGGCCCAGGCATCGAACCCGCGGAGCGGGGCCCCACGCGCAAGGAGTTGCCCAACTCGACCCTTGCGATCGAACCGCCCCCCGTTCCCACTTCAAAAATATCCATCATGGGAATCTGGATGGGCAGGGCTTTCTCATAGCCGCCAATCAAGGCGCTGCCCGTGGTGAGCGGCCTGCCTTCGCTGATCACCCCCGCCTTGGCGGTGGTCCCACCCATGTCAAACGCAATCGCATCGGGTAAACCCAATTGGGCACAAATGGCCTGCGCGCCAATCACTCCGGCCGCCGGTCCGGATTCGAGCATGCGCACGCAATCGCGGCGCGCGTGCTCCAGCGGGAAGAGTCCGCCGGTGGACTGCACCGCGTAAAAGTCGCCCGCAAAGCCTTTATCCGCCAAGTGCTCTTGCAACTCACCCAAGTAGGTGGAGACGCGTGGCCCCACATAGGCATTGGCCACGGCGGTCGAAACCCGCTCGAACTCCCGATATTCTTGGGAGAGTTCATGCGAGGCGCAAATGAACGCGCCTGGGATTTCCTCCTGCAAGATGGCTTTGACGCGTCGCTCATGATCGGGGTTGCGGTATGAGTGCAACAACAAGACGGCCACCGCTTCAATTTGCTCGGCCTTGAGTTGTTGGGCGAGGGCGCGAACCCGCGCCTCATCGAGCGGTCGATGAATGGAGCCATCCGCGCGCAAGCGCTCGCTCACCTCATGCCGCTTGGAGCGAGGCACCAAGGGAACATGCTTGGAGAAAAACAGGTTGTAAGCGTCGGGACGGTTGACCCGGCCAATTTCATAAATGTCGCGAAAGCCCTCGGTGATCAGCAGGGCTGTGTTGGCACCATTGCGCTCGAGCAGCGTGTTGATGGCGATCGTCGAGCCGTGCAGAAAGAGGTAGCCGTGGGCCAAATCGATTCCCGCGCCATCGAGCGTGTTCTGAATGCCCTCATGCAAATGGCCGTGGGTGGACAAGGCCTTGCCAAAAGAGATCTTTCCCTCCGCCTCGTCAAAACAAGCCATGTCCGTGAATGTGCCGCCAATGTCAACGGCCATGCGCAGCGATTGTGTTTGGGTCGTCATGCCATTTCCTTTAGTTCGCAGCGTCAACCACGACGTTGCGCAAGGTGCCCAAACCCGTGATCTCGACTTCAATGACATCCCCCGCCACCATGTAGACCGCGGGCTCTCGCTTGTCGCCCACCCCGCCCGGTGTACCCGTGGCGATCACATCGCCGGGGGAAAGGGGGGTAAACCCAGAGAGGTATTCGATGATGACGGGCAAGGTGAAAATCAAATCTGCGACAGAGGCTTTTTGCATCACCTGTCCGTTGAGCCGCGTCTCGAGCGTCAACACGTTGACATCGGGTATGGCTTTTCGAGTCGCCATGAACGGGCCCAGGGGGCCGGTACCCGGGAAGTTCTTGCCCGGTGTCCATTGATGGGTGTGACGTTGCCAGTCCCGGGCCGTGCCGTCGTTGAAGCAGGCATAGCCCGCAATATGATCCCAGGCCTCGGCTTGGGAAATTTGGCGCCCCCCCTTTCCAATGATGACGGCAAGTTCCCCCTCGAAGTCAAATCGCTGTGTGGCCTTGGGTTTGGGCAGCGCGGCGCCGTGCGCATTGAGGCTATCGGCAAAGCGGGTGAAGATGGCGGGGTGCTCGCTATCGGCTCGCTTCATCTCCGCCACATGGGTTTTGTAATTCAAGCCCACGCAAAACACTTTGCCAGGGTTACCGATGACCGGGAGCAAACGCGCCTGCGCAGCCAGAATGGGCGTGCCACTGGCCTGCGCGGCGGCCTCCAGCGCGTCGAGTTGGCCTGCCGCAATGACCGCTTTGAGGTCAGGGTACTGGGCGAGGAATTCGGCCGGGGCTTGCAACCAATGGCCCTCGTCCTTCCAGAGGCCGTAGCGGGCTGTGCCCTCATATTCAAAACTCACAAATTTCATGTTTTTCCTTGGCGGATGCGCGCCCAAGCGACGGGCGCGAAAAGTCGTTACCCGCGCAGTCTAGGCAGGCCCGAGTCATCTGAATAGAATGCACAGAGTAATTTCAGATATGCCAATTTAGGCATATCAAGGGGGAACAATGCAGTTACAAGATTTCAAGCTGTTCTTGGAAGTCGCCGAGTTGGGGAGCTTCACCAAGGTGGCGGCCCAACGTCAGACCGTGCAATCCCACATCAGCCGACAAATCAGTGCTTTCGAAGCGCAGTGCGGAGGTGCTTTGTTTCGGCGCACGGGGCGGGGGGTGGCCTTGACCGAGCTTGGGACCCATGTGGCCTTGAGGGCCCGTCAGTGGATTCGGGAGTCTGAAGCGTTTTTTGCGGACATCCAGCAAACCGCCAAATTGCCGATGGGCGAGGTCCGCCTTGGCATCCTGCCCTCTGCGGCCCACCCCTTGATGACACACGTCTTCAAGCGCCTGCACCATGAGTACCCCAAAATCACCCTCAACATCCGCGAGGGCCAAGGGGGTGAACTCGATGCCTTGCTCGACTCAGGTCAGGTCGATATGGCCATTCTTTTTCGCTACCAGGGCCCGCGCAACCCGGATGAGATCTTGCTCACGACCGCCAGTACCTATTTGGTCTCGCGCCCCGGACTGGCCCTCACGCTCTCAGAGACGGTCGAGTTTCGCCGTCTCGAGGGCCTGCCCTTGGTGCTGCCGCGCCGCCCGGCGCATTGGCGCGCCATTCTCGATGAAACCGCCAAAAGCAAAGGCTTTCAGCTGCAAGCCGCCATAGAAGCGGACTCGCTGCGCGTGCAAAAGGAATTGATCGCCGACAACCCACACCTGTATGCCCTCTTGGGGCCTTTTTCCGTCGATCAGGAATTGCGAATGGGCAGACTCCAGGCCGCGAAGATCACGGGTCCCGATCTCAAACGCTATGTGACGCTCGCCCACTCCAAACAAGGCCCACTCACCAAAGCCAGCCGAATCGTCTCGCAGTTGATCAAGGACACCGTCGCGGACTGGGGAGGGCAGCTCACCCCTCCCCGAAACAGGTCATAAGCCAGGGAGCCGGTCACCGTTTGGAAAAGCAAGCGCCCTCCAGGAAACGACAAGTTCAGCCAAAATGCCGCGCTGGCCACGCCTAAGCCTAGCCCTCAGTGCTTGTGCCCGTCGTGGTCATGGCCTGCCGCGGTAGCGGCTTTGGCACTGGCCATGGAAACCTCCACTTTGCCGCGCATACCGGCTTCGTAGTGGCCTGGCACGAGGCAAGCCATCTGCAGGGTCATGGCTTTGGCAAAGCGCACCACCAACTCACCGCTCTTACCCGGGTCGAGTTCGATGGAAGCCCCCCCGGCATGCTCGTGGGGTTCGTGGGCTTTGCCTTGCTTCATCTCTTGCGCATGCTCGGCAATTTCGGCATCCGTACCAAGCACGAGTTCGTGCGGCACCTTGCCGTCATTGAATACCCGCAAGCGCAAGGTTTCTCCAGCGCGCACCTCGATGCGATCGGGGGTGAAGCGCATGGCGTCGCTCATGCGGATGTCGAGGGTCCGATCCACCACCAAAGCGGTCAAGCCCGCAGCGTCGTGGTCGTCGTCTCCATGCGCGTGCGAGTCATGGGCCTGAGGTCCGTGCGCATGCGTGCCCAAATACGCCGGGTTGCGCTCGAGCCATTGCCAAGTGCCATAGCTCGCCACGCTCACCACCACTGCGCCGACCACGGTGTAAGCCGTGCTCGAGGGGCGCCAGGTCACGGGCAGGCTCATGGCCAAGGCGGGCACCGAGAGAACAAAGCCCAAGGGCACCACCCAAGCGCTACGCTCAGGAGAGTCTGGGAAGTGTTGCAAGCCGCCCGTGAAAAAGCCCAATCCCACAGAGAGCAGAGCGCCGAGCAACAGGGTTTGCAAGAGAGACCCCTCGGCCTCGCCCGACCCATCTTCCAGTCGGTGCGCCATCACCGCGCCCGCCACAAACAGCACGATGCCCACGGCGGCCGTCCACAAAGAGCGCTCGCCACTGAAAAAGCCGTGGTTGACGGCACCTGAAATAAAGCTGATCCCGCTGTACTTCAACAGCATGGCCGCGTGGTGGTACTGGAAAGCAATGCGCATGATGATCTCCTCGGGTATTGAATCCTAATTCATTCGCCGCAACCACCAATACCCCTGCGCGATGCGATGGATTGGTTCATTTGCCGCCCCTAGGCCCGCGTGGTGCAAACCCAATCCCGATTCTGTTCGAGGGGCATCTGAAGCATTTAAGACGAGTTTGCGCGCCTCTGCTTGCCCCTTTGCGCAAAATCGGTTACATTTAGACCATTGCAGCTATTTAGCTTACCTTCGCTGCAATAAGGTTCGATACAGCCATCGGTCATTCCTCACCGCCAGCTGATACCCGCGCGCAACGACTGTGGTTGCCTCATGCGGTCTGACTTTCTCCCCTGGGCAAGCTCCACTCTCACCCCCGTCGGTTTGCCTTGTCATTTGCATCCAAACCGGAACTCGGGCGTTCAACGCCCCATTTACCTGGTTATTCATGTCTCCTTTATCGTCAATTTCCTCTTTTGTGGTCGGTAAGTTCCGCATCACACCTTTGAGCCGCTCCCAACCTGCGGGGCACCATACGGCCTCCTTGTCGGTGCGCAGTGGTGAAGGCTCGCAGACGCATGACCGCGTCTATACCTTCACGCCCCAATTTCAATCTCAGGAGAGCGCGCTCATGTATGCCGCCGTCCAGGGACGCTATTGGCTCCTCAACCCGGCCGCTTTGGCCTGAAACCCATTCAACCCGCACCCTGGGGTGCACTTTTCTGAAAGGCTCCATCATGAGCAACAAACTCTACGTCGGTAACTTGTCCTACTCGGTTCGTGACGACGATCTCCAACAACACTTCTCCGCCTTTGGTCAGGTTCAATCCGCCAAAGTCATGATGGAGCGCGACACCGGCCGCTCCAAAGGATTCGGTTTTGTCGAAATGGCCAGCCCGGCCGAAGCCGAAGCCGCCATCCAAGGCCTGCACGGCAAAAACATGGCAGGTCGTGACCTGACCGTCAACATTGCTCGCCCCATGGAAGCCCGCCCGCCCCGTAGCGGTGGTTTCGGTGGCGGCGGTGGTGGTGGCTACAACGGCGGCGGCCGCCGCAGCAGCTACTGATTTGCGTCCGCACTGAAGCCGCTCACGCGCCTTGGCACGTGAATGGGCAAACGCAAACGATGACCACCGCCGGCCAAATCGGTGGTGCGTCATCGTTTTGTCATGGGCGCTGAACGCAATGCCGATGTCCTCCTTGACGATGCGCAGCAGGTCTTTCGCGCTGCGCAACGCATCATGGGGCGATCGGTTTTGTCACAGTGGCCACACCCTTACTCGAACAGGAATTTAGATGGCCAAAGAAGAACTCATTGAAATGCTCGGCAAAGTGGACGAAGTGCTCCCGGACCTGCGCTACCGCGTGACCTTGGA
>JACCDX010251214.1_pt1 | contig 20128 bp, 23 predicted proteins | sample 7449681 | NCBI WGS metagenome assembly JACCDX01 (sample SAMN15323450, study PRJNA562643) | freshwater metagenome | isolation source: river surface water | place: USA:Blue River Watershed | collected 2017-08-18
CTCGCAGATACTCTGAGGTTTCTGTATCCAGAGATGATCATTTCAGATACATTGGAGCCAGGAGAAGGAGAGCACAAGATGTTTCGCTGGTTTCGGACCTTACCAGAAGACCAACGGAAAACCATCTGTATCTACGGATTGGATGCGGATCTAGTTCTCATTTCGATCGCACAAAGTCATTTGGGAGATATTCAGTTGTTGCGTGAAACTGAAGACGACTTCGCAACGATAAGTGTATCTGCGATCAAACAGGTTTTGCCGTTGGAACCGGAAGCCTATGTGCGTATGTGTGTGCTTTCGTTTGGAAATGACTTCATGCCAGCCATTGGAATGTTTAGTCTTCGTGAGGAAGGATACGGTCGTGCGATTTATTACGCAGACAAGCCCACTGCTGGAAAGGATGAAAAGAAGATTCTGATCAAACGTGCGAAGGATTCTGATCATGCGATTGTAGCCAAAGATGGACATGCATTAGAAGCTCGGTTTGCGGTTCATTGTATGGACGGTGTTCTGGATTGGGAACCGGTTGTCTACGCATTCTGGAAGACGTTTGAATGGACGTATCACTATTTCACGACATCGGAAGTCTTGGATTGGAATTGGGTTTATCCGTATGCAGAGGCTCCACTTATGGAAACTCTGGATGCGTATGATCGTCCCAAGTCGTTCACGTGGGAGCATCCAACTCCTAACTACACACTTGAAGACCAACTTCAGTTTATTCTACCAGAACACAGCCTTAGAGACATTCCACAAAAGTATCCAGATGAATTGTATGACGAACAAACGGAGACACGTCATCCTTGGATGAAGCGGTTTGCGTGGGAATGTGACCCTTGGGTTTCCTTGCCCTGGGAACTGACTACCGTAACCGCATACGACCCCCTACAATCTTAAATCCAGCTCTGGCGTTCGCATTCAACGCAAACGCTGATTGAACTACTGGTTGTTGGGATGGCTGTTCTACATTGTTCTCCACCCAGTTGCGTGGAATGACAACATTGTCATCACGAAGATCTACTTCAAACTTCGTATCCCTCGGTGCGAAGTAGTCTGCTTCAATTTTCCGCATCTCGTTCACCTTTTTCAAGGCTACGATCCCTGAAATGTCTTGAATCGTTCTCCAGAAGCGCATGATGTGATTGAGGTAGGAGATACGATAATCCGCAGCAGTTCTGGTCTTGATATTGTTCTTCAAGACGGTCATACAATCTGCGAGACTTCCGTAGACCGGTTTGTGAAGACGAGCATTGACTGCATTGTGGGCTCGAAACGCAAACATCGCAAGGTCTTGACGCGAATTCAGCATATTCGGAAACCGCATACGGTAATTCTGAAGCATAGTTCCGAAATGCTCCTTGCAATGGGGACATGTGATTGTATCACGAAACAATTCTAACCACGAGGACATCAGTTGACGCTCAGACGGTGTTGGATTTTCTGGATAGGAGGTTGACACAGAATGAAGTGTCATCCATCCCAACGGACCCCACACGGATGTCATTGTTTCAGCCAGAGACAATCATACCAGCCTCCATTCCGCCTTCCAGAATCTGTTTCACGAGTTCAGGAGGTGTCTTTTGAGAAATCGGTAATCCAGACTTCTGAAGAATTTGACGAGCCTTTTGATCAGACATCGCACGAACGGTCTTCCGAATGTTCTTGCGACGTTTTTCAACACCCTTCTCGGTGAGAATTTTGAGCGTAGCCTTGCTGGTGGGAGGCGGTTTCGCTGGGTCGCGAACTCCGTGGATCTTCGCACGAGCTGTTTTTCCTCCTTTCAGAACACCATGCTTGGGTTGTTTATGATGGTGGGCAGGTAAGGAATGTTTGCGTGTTCCAGCCTCCATGGGTGTAGGTTTTGGAGGGGGAGAGGTGCTGTCAATTTTTGTGATTTTGACAGTTTTGACGTCGGAGGACATCGCTTATTATAAAAAACGGATATCATTATTTACACGGAACGGACAGCATACGATTACCATGGCTGAATGGGATGCAGTAAAATCATACTTTGCGAATGGTGTGCGCCGTTTGGTTGACCACCAAGTTGACTCCTTCGAGGACTTTGTCCGCAACAAGCTTCCCCTTATCATTCAGTCTACTCCACCTATCACGGTGTGGCACGAACAAGATCCAGACATCAAGAAATACAAGTACGAGTTCCGGTTGTCCTTTGAGAACGTCACCTACATGAAGCCACGGATTCAGGAGGCAACTGGACGCATCAAGCCAATGCTTCCAATGGAAGCTCGTGTGCGCAACTTCACATATGCTGCACAAATGTATGCAGATGTTCGGTTTACGGCAAGGACATACAAAGGAAGCAAATATGAGTCCTTTGATGAAGAGTCTCGCGTCTTTGAGGGTATCTCCCTTGGTAAGCTCCCTGTTATGCTTGGGTCTAGTCTCTGCTTACTCAAGGATTACCCATTGTCCCTCGAGCAATATGGTGAATGCGCACATGACCCCTTGGGTTACTTCATCATCCACGGCTCCGAGCGAACTATCCTTTGTCAGGAGAAGGTCGCAGACAACCGCATCATGGTCTTCCAAGCCCGTAAGTCCGCCAGTAAATACACTTACTCTGTAGAGATGAAGTCTCTCTCCGAAACGTTCACCATGCCTCCCAAGAAGTTAGAGATCCGCCTCTCTTCTAAGTTTAATGGGTTCGGCTATCCTTTGCTCGCGTGCGTGCCGCGCTTTCATGAGGATATTCCTATCATGGTTTACTTCCGTGCACTCGGAGTCCTTGCCGACGCAGATGTCGCGAAATTGGTCTGGGGATCAACTGACGATTCCAATGTGGAACTCTTGGCAGCATCCTTCCGTGACTGCGCAGAGCTTGGAATCTTTACACAGGAAGCGGCGGTAGCCTATCTTGCTGGACATCTTCAATACGAGACCAATCAGGAAGACAAGTGTGCCTATGTTCGCCAGCTTCTGAACTCTGAGTATCTTCCTCACGTTCGGTTTGCTGGAGAGCAAGCAGGTTTGGAGGTTCACAATGCACGCAAGGCCATGTTGACCGCCTCTATGATCCGTCGGTTGTTGCTCACCGATCAGGGTCAAATTCCTCTGGACGATCGTGATGCGTATCCAAATAAGCGTGTCGTCACGACAGGTGCTTTGTTAACCCATCTCTTCCGTCAGCTGTTCCAGAAGGTCTGTAACGACACTCGCAATGAGTTCGTTCAGGAAGTCAACAACGATGTTTGGAAGAAGGGTGAGCCTCGTCCTATGGAGATTCTCAACATCAACAACCTCTACAAGATTCTCAAGCTGTCTACGATTGAAGGAAAACTCAAGCAGGCGTTGGCCACAGGAAACTTCACAGTTCAGGGGTTGGGAACATCCAACTCCACTAGCCTTTCCAATGCGACCAAGGTAGGTGTTTCGCAAGTATTGGCTCGCATGTCCTACACCAGCACCATCAGCCATCTTCGCCGCATTCAAACTCCTGTGGAGAAGTCAGGCAAGCTTCTCGCTCCTCGCAAGCTTCACGGCACAAGTTGGGGCTTCGTCTGCCCAGTGGAGACTCCAGAAGGCCATTCGGTAGGTATTGTGAAGAATATGAGCTTGTTGACCAGCGTCACTCAGCACATTCCAAGCAATACGGTGCTTCACTTTCTGGAAGAGTGCTCTGGAATTGAATGGGTCAAGCGTGCGAAGGTTTACTCTGGAACCGCAATCACATTGAACGGTATCATTGTTGGGTTCACGCAGAACCCAAAGGAGTTAGTAGACAAGTTGCGTTCCGCCAAGCATTCCTTCCGCCTTCACCCTCACGTGTCTGTGGCTTGGTATACTCTTCTCAACTCCATCATCATTGAGACGGATTCTGGTCGGTTGGTGCGTCCAGTGTTCCGCGTGGGAGCAGACATGGCAACTCCTGGATCGGATTGGACAACCTGGTTGAAGACCTGCGTGGAATACATTGATGCTTCGGAGACGGAAACTCTCCGCATCGCAACCTCCAAGGCAGAAGTGACTTCGGAACACACGCATTACGAGATCCATCCAAGTCTCATTCTCGGTCATATGGCGTGTTCCATTCCTCTGTCCGATCACAATCAGTCACCTCGTAACACCTATCAATCGGCTATGGGCAAGCAGTCGATGTGCGTGTATGCTGGAAACTACGCCAAGCGGTTGGACAAGAATGGTTACTTGTTGTGTTCGTTGACTCGTCCGCTCGTAGAGACACGTGCGATGAATATTCTGAAGATGCACGAGATGCCGTACGGAATGAATGCGATTGTAGCCATCGGTTGTTATGGTGGGTACAATCAGGAGGACTCCATTATCATGAACCGGTCTGCTGTGAAGCGTGGGTTGTTCCGTGGGTTGTATTACACGATGTACAAGGATGAGGAGCATCGGAATGTGACCTCTGGTCGTGAGGAGAAGTTTATGAAGCCAAGTAAGCACAACACACGCAAGTACAAGAACACATCCTATGGTGCAATTGGTGAGAATGGTATTCCTATTCTCGGTGCTACAGTGCAAGAAAACGATGTCGTTATCGGGAAGGTTGTTAATCTCCGCAATGACACTGCGGGCTATGCCTACCGTGATGCCTCTACGACCCACAAGAATTCCGAGCCCTGTCGTATTGACGGCGTGTGGCAAGACAAAAACTCTGACGGATATCCGTTCATCAAAGTGCGCGTGGTGTCGGAGCGCATCCCTCAGATTGGAGACAAGTTTAGCTCACGGCACGGTCAGAAGGGAACCGTTGGAATGCTCCTCGACGAACATGACATGCCATTCACCTCCAGCGGTCTCCGTCCAGACCTTATCATGAACCCTCACGCAGTTCCTTCTCGTATGACGATTGCGCAATTGATGGAATGTATCTATGGGAAGATCTGTGTGAACCGTGGAACTCTGGGAGATGGAACTCCTTACAGCCATCTCAAAGTGGAAGATCTGAAGAAGCATATGTTGGACCTTGGATATCATTCGTATGGAAATGAGATTCTGTACAACGGACAGACCGGTGAGATGATGGAGGCCGAAATCTTTATGGGACCTACCTTCTATCAGCGGTTGAAGCACATGGTGATTGACAAGAAGCATTCTCGTGCTCGTGGTCCGATTGTCAGCTTGACTCGTCAGCCCTGTGAAGGTCGTGCTCGTGATGGTGGTTTGCGTGTGGGAGAGATGGAGCGTGATTGTATGCTCTGCCACGGAGCAGCAGCCTTTACGAAAGAGCGTCTCATGGATGTGAGCGATCCGTTCCCCACTGGCATTTGCAAGTCCTGTGGAACGCTCGCGATTGTGAACGAGAAGGAAGGTATCTATCAGTGTGGGTCCTGCGGAAACAAGACGGAGTTTGTAGAGAAGACGATTCCATATGCGATGAAGTTGTGGGTTCAGGAATTAGAAGCGATGCACATTGTTCCTCGCATGGTATTGCAGTAATCAGATATATGCATATTGTAAATTAAATTGCATTGGCGAAAGAGTAGCCGTTCCTTCGTAAGGAACACTAATTTCATATTCATGACTCCAATAGGTAGCTCCTTGTACTAATTTTTGCTTAAAAATGGTGTAGGAAGAGGAAGCAGCAGATGAATTGGTGGGATATGTGTAAACAATCCAACAAGGACTTGTAATCGGTACTGATAGATCATTGCTAAGTGATACCGTAGCCGGCGGAAAGACGAACGAGGTAGAAAACGTCAAGTCTCCATTTACGGGAGTAAACCCTGGACCAGTAGCTCCTGTATTTGCGCTTGGACCAGTAAATCCGATTCCAGTTCGTCCGGTTGGACCTGCGTGTCCTGTAAACCCAGTTGGTCCAGTTCCTCCCATGTCTCCAGTGATGCCTTGTTTTCCAGTGGGACCTGTTCCTGTATACAAACTAGCAGGTCCGGTGGGTCCTGTTTGTCTAGGTCCATCTGGTCCTGAAAGTCCACGAATTCCTGTCCAACCAAGTTCACCGTTCGCTCCATTTGTAGAGGGTTGTCCAGTCAAGCCTGCCGACCCAGTCAATCCAGTTGGTCCAACCCATCCAGTTGGTCCAGTTGCGCCATCTGTTGTATTTGTTCCAACTGTTCCAGTAAGTCCAGTTCCACCGGTAAACCCAATCGACGACGCCGCCCCATTCCTTCCGATAGGTCCAGTTGGACCCACTGCGCCTACATCTTTTCTGCATGTATGATTTTCAAAGCTACATCCAGAATTGATTCGTGGACTGTACGATACATACATGATTACTTATAATAATAATAGATTGTGTATACATCCGAACTACTTCCATATCCTGTGACGGTAGCCGTCCAATAATCACCAGGAAGTAAATTTGTAAACCTAACCCCAGTCAACGTAACGTTATTGCTTAAACTTGAGAATCCTTGAAGCCAAACCGTAGATGTGAGAGGGGCTAATATAACATCAGGAATTGATTGCACTCCTGATCCGCTAAATGAAAAGGTTTTTGATGCCAATGTTGGCGTTGGATTTGCGCCAGTAGGTCCTGTTGGCGAAGTTCCTGTAGGTCCTGTACTTCCAGGTACACCAATCTGTCCAGTGGGACCGGTTAATGCTGATCCAGTAGGACCAGTTGGTCCTGTGTCTCCTTTTGTGCCAGTGGGGCCTTCTAATTGCCCTGGACCGGTTGGTCCTGCTATCCCTGTAACTCCGGTTGGTCCTGTGGTACCAGTTTGGCCTGTAGGACCTGTATCTCCTTTTGCCCCTGTATTTGTAGCACTTCCTGGAAGCCCAGTGGGTCCGGTGGTTCCAGTTGGGCCAGTCCGACCGGTAGGTCCAGTAGGTCCGGTATTTGTTGCGCTTCCTGGAACTCCTTGTGCTCCAGTCGGTCCTGTAAATCCAGTGGGCCCTGCTGTTCCTGTGGATCCTTGTGGTCCAGTTACTCCCATTGGACCTGTTGGACCTCCACATACATTCGGGGCGACCGTAACAACCCCCTGTCCAGGTATGTATCGCATCAACATTTGTTAGACAGCAACAGAAGAAGACTGAACATTTGATGCACTTGCAGACGGAATCGCATTGTCCAGAATAGTAGTCAAATCAGGGTCGGAGCGAGAAACCTTCATGTGTCCAGAAGGAACACGTGTCCTGTAACACACAGAACCAATACCGCACGCGCAAATCAAAAACAGTCCAACAATTGTAGCAATTGAGAGAGCCTGGTCAGTGTCCATTTACGATTATCGTGCGTGGTTTCTGTAAGCGAAATGTCGTTAGATATTCTGATTGGCCCCATGTTTGCTGGAAAGAGCTCTCGTATTCTGTCGATTGTCTCTCGCTATTCTGCATTGGGAACTCCAGTCTTAGTTGTCAAACATGCTACTGACACTCGCTACGGAACCAACAGTGCAATCGTTACACATGATGCAAACACATGTCCTTGTATCTGTGTGCGTGATTTGGACGATATTCCATTGGAAGACATTCTAAAGTATCAGGTCATCATTGTGGAAGAAGCCCAATTTTTTAGTCATCTGATTCCCTTTGTAGAACATGTAGTCGATACACATGGTCGGAATTTGTATCTGGTTGGATTGGATGGAGATAGCAACCGAAGGAAGTTTGGCGAACTCTTGGATTGTATTCCATTGGCAGACAGAGTGGAACGGATTACTGCCTTTTGTCAAAAGTGTGCAGATGGAACCCCTGGACTTTTCTCGCATCGGAAGCATGGCATTTCTGAAAAACAGGTACTTGTTGGCGGTCACAATGCTTACATGACTTTGTGTAGACAGTGTTATCTGCGTGAAGGGGCTTACATGTAATGCGTGCGCTGAAAATATTTTTCTCGCCATGGAGCATAACACAACATGGGTGGCGGTCTTCTTCAACTTGTAAGCTATGGTGCGCAGGACATTTACATCAGTGGTAATCCCCAGATCACCTTCTGGAAGGTGCTCTACAAGCGCCACACCAACTTCGCCATGGAGTCCATTGAGGTTACCTTCAACGGCCAGGCTGACTTTAACAAGCGTGTGACTGCAGTCATCAACCGCAATGCCGACTTGATGTACCGCACTTACGTTCAGGTTGTTCTTCCCGCAGTGGATCTCTCCTCTGCCGGTTCTACTCAGCTCAACCGCTTCCGTTGGTTGAACTACATCGGCCACCGCCTCATCAAGGTTGTGGAGCTCGAGATTGGCGGTCAGCGCATCGATCGTCAGTATGGTGACTGGATGCAGATCTGGACCCAGCTCACTCAGGATGCTGGTACCATCGCTGCACTCGATGACATGATCGGCAACACCCACGACTTGGTCTTGATGAAGGACACCAAGGGTTATGCATTGGATGCTTCTTGCGCTGGCGCTGAGCTCACCAACTCTTGCGCTTCTCGTGCAGGCACCCCAGCAAAGACCTTGTACATCCCTCTCCAGTTCTGGTTCTGCCGTAACCCTGGTTTGGCCATCCCCTTGATCGCCCTCCAGTACCACGAGGTCCGCATCAACGTTGAGTTCGAGCAATGGATCAACTGCTGCTACTATGAGCAGTCCAGTGGCACTGCCCCCTCCACTGCCATCCAGTCCTTGACTGCTGCCTCCCTCTACATTGACTACGTGTACCTCGACACTGAGGAGCGTCGTCGTTTCGCCCAGCAGACCCACGAGTACTTGATTGAGCAGCTCCAGTTCACTGGCGCTGAGTCCATCACTTCCTCTTCCAACAAGATCCAGCTGAACTTCAACCACCCCGTCAAGGAGCTTGTGTGGGTTGTCCAGCGTGACTCGTTCGTGGACTGCACCCCCAACCAGAACTTCATCCGCGAGGTGAACGGCTGCCAGCCATTCAACTACACTGATGACTTCACCACTGAGGGCGTTGTCATGGATATCCTTGCACGTGGCTCGCTCATCGGCGGCGCTTCTGCTACCACTATCCCCACCACTGCAGGTGACGGACCTTCTGGCCCCTACCTCCCTGGTTTGGGCATCATGACTGGTCCCTCTTTGGGCGGTGCCTCTTGGTTGGACTCTGGCTCCGACTTGGGTGAGGAGGTGTTCGCTTCCACCACCAACTACTTGCTCGCCAAGGTCATCCTCGACTCCGGCGTCAAGTGCTCCGGCAAGAACCCTGTTGAGGTTGCCAAGCTCCAGCTCAACGGGCAGGACCGCTTCACTGAGCGTGAGGGTCGCTACTTCGACCGCGTCCAGCCTTACCAGCACCACACTCGCACCCCCACTCCCGGTATCAACGTGTACTCCTTCGCACTCAAGCCCGAGGAGCACCAGCCAAGTGGCACTTGCAACTTCTCCCGTATCGACAAGGCAACCCTCCAGCTCACTGTGTCCGTCAACACTGTTCGTCTCGGCCGCACTGCTCAGGTCCGCGTCTACGCCGTGAACTACAACGTGCTCCGCGTGATGTCCGGTATGGGTGGTCTTGCCTACTCCAACTAAAGTGGCTGTATGGATTGTGGTTTATTAGAAAAGCAAATACAACAGTGGGTGGGTCTCCACCCCAAATTGTGTTTGACTCAAGCATTAAAGCTTCCTGCGCTTTTCCCAGATTGGATTGTTTGCATCTGCCTGAGGATTGTCGCTCCAACACCATGTTTCCCATCCTAGCAACTTTGCTCCTGTGAGTTTCAGAAGAAGACTAAAAATAGATTGGTCATGACGATGCTCGCGAAATTCTGGAAACTGTTGGATTGTAATCACATCGTTCACAAGAAGTGGATTCTGACGTGGAATCATCTTCCAGGTTCGCAGTAGACGTTCGGTGTCATCTGTCTTACAGAAAACAAAGGCCGTTGCTTCCACTTGACCGGATTGTAAAAGATCGTTTCGATGTTCGCAATGTAAATAGTGAAGAAGTTCTCGTTTTGTCCAAAGTTTTTCTATATGTGTCATCTGAAATCCAACCATTCCATATTTGGTTGCGAGTTCAGCATATTCAAGAAGACGTTTTTTTGCAGGTGGATTGAAAACACACCCAGCATCTGCATAAAGAATAACATCCCCTTGTTCAACACGTTCAAGGTGTTGCAAACAGATTGAAGACTTCCAAGTCCAAAATCCAAATCCTCTTGGATTGGCGTATGCGAATGCAAGTTGTTCTTCGTCTAGGTCTACTTCTTTGTATCCATACACGCTGTCAAATATACCGAGATCTCGAGCTTCGGCACACAATTGATCAACACTTTTGTGCCAAGGTTCGTTTCCAAAGGTAATAAAATGATATTTCATTTTTATAATGCATGGTCAAAATATAACCTTTGTCACCGCAGCAAGCAGCAATCATTACAGAACACTTCTTCAGTTTTTGCGTTCTGTTCCATCCAGTTATCGGACAATTGTGTATGATATCGGACTTTCTGAACAAGAGGCAAATGCTCTACCGACAAACATTCTGTACAGAAAATTTGATTTCTCTCCCTATCCAGAATTTGTTCGTTTAACTTCACCTGATGCAGGGGCATATGTTTGGAAACCATGTATCGTAAACGATGTTTGCAAGGAGTTTGAAGGGATTGTTGTGTGGTGTGATTCTGGCAATATTCTTACGAATCCAAATCTATTAATACAATCAGCGGTTACATGTGGAGTGTATAGTGGAATTAGCAGTGGATCATTTTTAACCTGGACACACGAAACTGCGAGACAACATTTACCCAACTCAAATCGGTTTCTTGGAAACCAGATGCGAAATGCGGCGTGTATTGCAATCGATTGGTCAAATCCAAAGGCAAGAGATCTTATATGCGAATGGAAGGGGTATGCACTTCGCCAAGAGATCAGTCTTCCTCCTGGAGCGAGTCGTTCCAACCATCGCCATGATCAATCCATTCTTACGTATCTGATTTATTCCTATCAACTCCCTCGTATTGATCATCAAACTGGATATACCATTCATAACGACATTGATTGAATTGCGGTGTATTGAGCTTCGTTCGGAAGGCTTCGACTTTCTAGAGGAGGAAGTTTGGACGCATCGTATGATGGAGTTTTCTTCGTGCGGCTGTCAAGATAAGCTTGTACGTGAGCAGGTCTAGACTTCCGCGTAGAACCCCATGAAAGTGGAGAATATACTTCAATTGGATAGAATGCCGTTCTCCATCGTTTCTGAGTCCAAGCACGATAGAAAAGATCATGTTCATCGTCTCCAAGCACAAAGTTCGCTTCGTCTAGATATCCAAGTTCTTCGAGCATTGATTTGCGAATTACAAGGGGACCTCTATTTACCGTATGAGATAGGTAGATTTGATTGTACATGTCAAATGGTAAATTGTGAGGCTGTTCTGCGCGAGCTCCCAATTTTCCAACTCCTGTGTGAGGTGTTGTTAGCGTATGACAACAACGACCAGAAATAGCAATCAGATCTGGATAGATTTCCATGGGCATCGCAAGAAGAACGTTATATCCCGTGGTCTGAACTTGCATGTCTGCCTGAATTTCCACAATATACTTTCCTCTTGCGTTGACGAATCCAAGATTGTCGCACGATGTTTCAAAAATCCCAGATGGACTGGAAACAATGGTTAGACTACAAAGACCTTTTGGAACACGTTGAACGGCTCGAAGAAGTTCGTCTCGGCTTGTATCTGTACATCCATCTAGAATGAAAAACACATCATACAATCCTTGTGTGTGAATCAATAGTTTTGTTACAACATCGTGTAAAATGGTAGCTTGATTGTGAATGGGCATAACGATGCTAAAGGTAGGAATATCTTCACGATATTTGGTTTCGAGTATACATTCCATATCATGCGACCATTGACGATTCGTTGGATATAGCATTAATTTTTAAAGACTTAGAAAAAATGCCGATTTCAGACACAGGATTTTGGGTCGATGTAGACTTTGAAAAAGAGCATTGTTTCGATAAATCGCTTGCATCTTCTATACTAACGTTTCTACAGACACGTGGGATCAAGAAAATGTATGATTTTGGATGTGGTCCTGGACAATATGTTCAGAAAATGAGAGAGGGTGGAATCGAATCAATTGGGTATGATGGCAATCCTATTACCAGTCGTTTTTTGAATTGCAATGTTGCAGATATTACGAATCCTGATTTTACATTAGAACCTGTAGATTGCGTGTTGTGTCTCGAGGTTGGAGAACATGTCCCAAATCAATTTGAACGTGTTTTATTTGATAACATAGACAAGCACGTCAACCCTGGAGGAATTCTGATACTCTCTTGGGCAATTCCTGGTCAAGGTGGATACGGGCATGTGAATTGTCAAACAAATCAGTATGTTCGTTCACAGATCATCCCTCGCGGATACACAAGTTTACCAGATATAGAATCAACACTTCGCAACCATTCTAGTCTAAGCTGGTTCAAACATACAATTTTAGTATTCCAGAAAAATTGAGTTTGGAAACTTGTATCTATCTGTATCGTATGCTGTATCGGTTGTCCATTTGTTTGGAAACAACAAACGCCTATTTGGATTCAAGAATGCACCCCACCATGAAAACGAAGAATTCGCACAAATCCCACCCAAACACTTTGACATTAGAAACAGGGAGTCAATTTCATTCTCTTCTACAAATGAATGTGAAACGGATTGAAGAAACGGTTTTGATTTCGCATATGGTACATCATTTGTGAATACTGAAAATCGTGTGTTTTCTGGGAACATTGAAATCGCCTTTTGGTAATATGAGTCTAGCTTTATGTCATGAATGGGATGGTTCACGTAATCACCTCCACGAATATGTATAAATACACTTTGATTTATATTCGGATGTCTAGAAAGACATTCGTCTGAAAATGTTAAAGTCGAACGAAAGCTATCCGATATGTATCTCCAGTTCTGAAAGTATCCATCTAGTTTTAGATGAGGAGCAGAAGAGTGTTGTTGCCAATTCTCTTCGTACACCTTTATAGATGGAACATTTGAAACATACTTTTTGTATGATTTGAAGATCGTTTCAAAATAGGAAATATTGGAATGAACAGAACTATTTTGTAATCTATCGATGCAGAGTGTTCTCTGTGTTTGTTTCGCAATTCGTTCTGCTGCTGCTAATTGAAAGAGTTGATTTCCTAATCCACCGTATAACGTAGGTGTAAGTGTTTTATATGCATACATATTGTTCTTATAAATGAACGCTTTCTGTATTCATCTACCGCATAGAACAGATCGAATGGATCATATGAAGCGAATGCAGGAAACGTATCCATTTCTTACCATTCACTTTGTGGAAGGAATTCGTCATGAGAATGGAGCAATTGGTTGTCTCCGGTCTCATAAGAAGATACTACAAATGGCAAAAGATCAACATTTGCCTTATGTTCTTGTATTGGAAGATGATTGCGAGTTCTTGCTTTCTCCAGCCTATTTGAAGAATACTATTTCAGAGATTTTAGAGTATATGAACACTCATCCAGAAATTCAAATTGTAAATGGATGTGGAAACCTTGTAGAATTTAAGGTTCAACAAACAGATAAATTTAAACATACATTCTTTCTTCGGTCTCCAGATGTCCGAACCACTCACTGCATTTTTTACAGCGCATCCTCCTATGATAGGGTTCTGGAATGCCCAGAATCGATCGCAATTGATGAATTTTTAAATCATTGTAATATGGTCTATTCATATCCATATATTGCTCAACAACTAGAGTCCTTTTCAGATATCAACAATCAAGTGGTTCGATACACAAATATAGATAAATCAATGAACTTCGTTAAGAATCACGTTTATCAACGAATCAATCTCCCCCTTATACGCTGAGTATGGGCGAATAGAATGGGAATCTGCGTACACATCCTTTCGGACATTTGCAATGCTGTATACCCAATGTGAGCGATCAATTCTCCGATGCGTGCGATGAATCATAACAAACAAGGATTGGTCAGGATAACTGCGGATTTTACGCGTTGCATATTCTTCGTCTGAACCCCACTGAAGCTTGTCCTTGAGAATTGGATTTGTTCCGTCAAAACAATTATGACCAAGTTCACGATTGTGCAGTGCGCACACAGATTCTTCCCATGTGTTTTCTAGATCAAGAACTTCCTTAAAAAGAGACCCCTTTGCAATATGATAACAACTGGGTAGAAACTCATGTGATGGATTCAGATGAATATATTTAGTGTCAGGAACCTCGGCAATCTGTCGTATAAAATAGTTCTTTGATACAGGAAACATATCAATATCGGAAATCATACAAACTTTCTCTGGAACTTGCGATGGATACCAATAACGGATCCACAAACACTGAAGATATTTAGGTATTTCTGGAACTGGCTTCATCTTAATCACCTTTCCATACGTTTCATCAATGGAGATGTCATGGTTCTCATCAATATAGAGTAGAATCGGTTCAAGCCCAAACCCTTGCTTCCACACACGCGAAACAAGTGGCCAAAAATCCAGGTAAAATGGATTGGAATCCGAACTATGAATTACAAGATCGATCTTCATAGGTATTTATCTACAGAAGAGGAGAACACTTTAAGCTCCGGAACGTAAAATGGATCTGTCCACTTGTCTACGATACAAACAGGGAGCTTTTCGTAAAGATGAGACAGTGAATTTCGCAAAACAACTGGGGTTGCTCCGCACAAAAGACTCTCGTAGACTCTATGTGTATCGATTCCGGTTCCCTCTGGACACAGAACAAACCTCGAACGACAGAGATCCATAAAGTACTCTGGAACAGACAATCCTGTATGATGAACGAGTCTTGGATCGTCACGAAATACATCGATACATTCTTTACGCTTTCCTAGATTTGTATTCAAACTAAAGTTCGCATAAATCTCATACGGACGCTCACTGCTTCCACCTTTGAATCCTGGTAAAAGAGGAAGTTGTTTGTCTACAAATCCAAGTGGAATCGTTGTTAACATTGGATGTTGAAATGTAGTGTTGATCGCATAGATGTGAAGTGCACTCGGAGCAAGCATACGGAACTGCTGGATTCCAAATGGAAGATCACTGTTGTGAACAACAAATGTGAACTTCTTTCCACCACCAAACAAAAGGGGAATTCTCGAAACAAGTTGATTTATATAATCTCCGTTCACAAAGACCCAATCCCCATGGTTAGCCTTTCCATACTCAAACAATGGTCTCTCTGGATACCTCGGATCAAACACCCAATTACAACGATCTGCAAACGATTTTCCTGAAATCATACCTTTTATACAAAGGATAATGGTAAACGTATTCTCCTTTTGTTTGTATGGACCACCTAATCCAAAATACTATACAGGTCTTTTGGAAAACGTCTTTCTTGCGGGAAAGCATTTCCCTACTTGGAAGGTATATGTTTACTATGGAGCGGATGTCGACCCTGCAATCATAGACCATCTTAGTGTTTGCACAAGTGTTGTTCTTCGTCCCACAGGATTACTCGGTGCTGCAAACATGATTCGTCGTTTTTTTGCGATTGATGAACCGGATGTGGATCTTATGATGGTAAGAGATGCGGATAGTCGTATTCATTGGAAAGACCGTTGGGCTATTCGTGAATTTTTAGCAAAGCCTGAGTTTGTTGCGCATACCATACGTGATCATAAAGAACACACCGCGTATATCATGGGAGGTCTTTGGGGATTGCGAAAGAGTGCTGGAATCCATATGGAAACTGAATATGCGAATTACCATGAAGATTTGACTAAGGGACATCGTCATGCACACGACCAGAACTTTTTAGCAGATGTTGTGTATCCAAAAGTAGTGCTAAAATTACTCGTTCATTACAGTGGAGGAAAACGTCTTGAGAAAGAACATTGTGTTCCGTTTCCGTTTGATTGGTCCGGTGACACGCATTGTGGAAAGGTAGAAGATTCGTTCGTAGACAACCCACAACCTGTTCCAAAGAGTTATGTTGATATTCTCAAGCAAACAGTCCTTTTACACAAGTCATGAAGATGGAATACTATGGACAGAGTAACCTTTTCGTTACGCATAGAATCTGGGTTCTTCTGCTTGGTGTTTCACTTGTGTACAGCTTATCTCGAATACGGTAACAAGCTTCTTGTCGATACATCCAAATGGTGTTATGGGCGTTGGAATCTGTATTTCCAATCGTTGACCGAAGGGTTCTCTGCGAACATCAACACAATCAAATCCATTTCTTTGAACGTCCACAAATGGACACTTGGAGATTATCGAAGAGCAATTCGCGAAATCGTTCGTCCAAATGCAGCTCTTCGCCATGAAATCAAACAAGTGATTCAACGAATTGGACAGCCCTATACAGCTATCTTTGTTCGGCGTGGAGACAAGATCGCATCTGGAGAAGCGGCGTTCATTCCGATGTCTGAAATTTTGAAACACGTGACCTACGATGAGAATACGGTTTTCTTCCTTCAGACCGACGATTACACTGTTGTAGAGGAAATGAAAGCTCTGTTACCAAATCATATCATTCATTCTACAGTTCCTCCCACAAAACGAGGATCTTACCACAGTCCAAAATACAAGCAGAACGTCGCAGTTCCATGGACAGAGAAATCTCCACAGGATGCGTATCGAGAAACGATGGAAATGTTGGCTGGTTTGTTTGTATGTTTGCATGCGCAACATTGCTGGACAGACGATACGTCAAATGTGGGACGGTTTCTAAAACTTTACGATGATCGTGTGCATGTGTATCCAGAGGACTATTCGATGAACGAATCTCTCCATCTCCATCCTGCTTGGTCATTGCGTTCGTAATTTCTAGTGGAAATACAAATGGAACAACAAGGTGGTTCTCACAAGGCAGTTGGCTCTCGCGCACAGGTGATGCATGGATCTGCTCATCACACCTCCGGTGGATTGACCAAGAAGGACTTGAAGTACAACAAGTGGGGACGGATTGTGTCTCGCAAGAAGTCTACACAGGCCAAGAAGACCAAGCGTCTGGAAAAGGCAGGCTACAAGACACGCAAGGGTAAGTTTGGCGCAATTAAGAAGGATTAAATATACGAAATACACAATGATTCCTTGGACCTCTTTGTTGACAGCGACTGCATGGGTGGACTTTGTAGTCATCGTTCTGTCCAAGTTCTTTCCGCTCACAAAAGCGTTAGGAACTTGGTATTCGAAGTTTGGATTGGTTGCGATTGGCTCAGATATTCTGATTATCGTGCTTGGAATTGCTCTGGCGATGTTGATTGCTCCAGGGATCTCTGGATGGAACCTAGTTGCATTGTCAGTAGGAATTCAGGTTGTCCACGATGTTCTGTTTTATTTGTTGATCATTCTGGGCGTTCCTGCTGGACAGAATGCGATCATTGATTTGTTCAAGGAATATGCTGCTGAGGGTTCCTGGAAGATCATCTTGGCTGATGCTGGAATGGTCGCAGGTTCTGTGCTCTTAATGGAATATCTTGAGAACAATCTCCCTGTAGACCAGATTCGGTTTCTCGGAGTCTTAGCGGTTTACTCATTGCTGTATATTCTGTATACTAAGTAATGCGTGTGTTGATGTTGGTTCTTATGAGTGAGGGAGAACCCTACAAATGGTTTCGGAATGTATGGAAAAAATATATGAAATCACATCCAAATATTGATTGCTACTTTTATCGTGGAAATCCAAATCTTGTAACCGAATATGTTCTTGACGACGATACGTTATGGATACGAATCCCAGATTCTCTTCCTTATATCTTTGAGAGGACTGTGCGTGCGTTTCGTTATTTTGTAAACACACGACCTAATACATACAGCTTTTTGTTTCGCCCAAATGCATCTTGTGTCGTAAACTTCAAACGGTATTATGAAATGTGTACTTCATTTCCGACACATGAATTCTGCTCTGCGATGGTAGGATCCTTTCCACAACGAAATGTGAAAGAGTTTCCTTCTGGATCAGGATTTACACTGAGTTTTGATGTAGTGAAACGATTTGCAAGGGAAACTGGTTTACAAAACGTGTATATAGACGATGTAACATTTGGTCATTACCTACAAGAATGGAACATTCCGATTGTTCCGTCTAGTCGATATTCCTTTGAAAAGCGTTACTATTCGCCAGAAGAACTCGCAGACATCCTTTCGAATCATTTTCACTTGAGGTTTCGTTCAGAAGACAGGATATGGGATGCATATGCAATGAATATGGTGGTAGATAGAATCTACAGCAATAAATAATGGGTGGTGGTCTCTTTGGAACTCCGTTGTATCTGAATCCTAAGTGTCTGGTGTTTTCTGCGTTTGTCTTGGGTGTGTATTGGTTACCGCATCCTACGGCATATGCGCACAAGATTGTGATGGCATTTGTATTGGCAACTGCTGCGTATATTCTCATGGCTTGGTATGATGTGATCTATGATTGTAACGATCGGTTCAAACCTACATTGTTAGGTTGGATGTCTGGTTGGTTCAAACCACCTGGCTATTTCAAGGAATACGAAGAGTTGCCTGTCAAGTACCAGAAGATCATCCGTACCTTTGATATTGTAGTCTTGGTTGCTATCCTTGGATTGCTCGCATTCCCATTTTTTGTAAAATCGAAATAGTGCGTAAATCCACTTTCATGTCTCGCCGAGGGTAGATACAAATGGCTGGCGACGACTTGGTGATTGCGAAGACAGTGCAAACGGCTCCTATCCGCACTCTTGCTGAGGGTTTGAAATCTATGTTGGTGGAGATGTCACTCATCTTTGATAAGGATGGAGTTCGCATGATTGCGATGGACAATACACGCACTGTATTGACTCATATGCGCTTGTATGCTTCCAAGTTTGAGCAATACGAATACAATCACTCGGCTCCCAAGTTGGATGTGGGCCTGAACACTGACCATTTCTATCGCATTGTGAAGACAGTGACGAACGATGATACGATTACATTTAGCGTCTCCAAGTCTGAGTCCAATCATTTGACGGTGACCTTGGAGAACGGTGAGAAGAAGCGCCGCATTCGCTACAAGTTGAACCTGTTGGACCGTGACGATGCCGGTATCAATATGCCTGAAACTGAGTTTGCAACCCGGATTACCATGCCTTCTCTGGATTTCCAGAAGATCTGTCGCGATATGACTCTGTTGTCTGCGAAGACCGTGGACATTGAGAATGTGGGAAATACCCTGACGTTTTCCTGTAAGGGTCCGTTTGCGTCACAAACCGTGACGATGGGAGATTCAGCTTCCGAGATGAGCATTGCGAAGAAAGAGAATGGAGAGGTGGTCAAAGGAACGTTTAGTTTGCCTCATTTGGTGTTGTTTACCAAGTGTTCGAACCTCAGCAACAATTTGGAAATTCATATGAAGAACGACTGGTTTCTCATGATCCGCTATGTGATCGCCAATCTTGGAGACATCAAGCTCTGTTTGATGCCTTGTAATACGTAAAAAAGTATAGAGTAAACACAAGTATAGATGTCTGACAAAGATCCAGGAAAACCCCCAAAACATAGTCCGGGACCGAAGGAACCCGAAAAATTGGAAAAGGCGAGAAAAGACCTCTATGCTGCTGCTACTGCCGCTGCTGCAAGTCGTAAACCCATACCAAAGGAATCTTTGCAGGCATTACGTACTGCAGCGGACGAGAAAAGAACTTTGGGTCTTACTGCATACACGCGCAAGAATACATCCGATTTCAAAGGCATGGATTTACCTAAGGGTTCCAACGGTGGAACGCGGCGTAACAAAACGTCTGGTGGTGATATTGTATCTCATTTGCTGACGATTCGCAATCAGGTCAAGCTCTACCACTGGCAAACTGGTTCCTTTGCTCGTCACAAGGCAACGGATGATTTGACGGCAGCTCTCGACACCAACATTGATGCGTTTGTGGAGTCCTATATGGGCCGGTATGGTCGTCCCAAGGTTTCTGGATCCATCAAGCTCCATAACTTCTCAGAATCTGCTGCACGTGCATTTGTCGCAAAGCAGACTAAGTATTTGAGTTCGGAGTTGCCTAGGAAGATCAAGAGCACCGATACCGATTTGCTCAATCTTCGTGACACGATTTTGGGTGATCTCACTAAGGTGTTGTATCTGTTCACACTGGCCTAGTACGTTGCGATCGCAGCAAAAAGTGGATTTTGTCCAATACTTCCAGTGGTGACAAGCTTGACGACCAGAACATCTGACAAATCAATCCGTTCAGAGGTTGTCGTTGCACGAATCGTTTGATTGGTACTGTCTAACGTTGCAGTCATAAAAGCAGCATTTGACGATGCGTTTTTATGGAGTGTAAATACAGCACTTTGTCCAGCAGTCAATGCAG
>JACCDX011793408.1_pt1 | contig 20115 bp, 16 predicted proteins | sample 7449681 | NCBI WGS metagenome assembly JACCDX01 (sample SAMN15323450, study PRJNA562643) | freshwater metagenome | isolation source: river surface water | place: USA:Blue River Watershed | collected 2017-08-18
AATTCTGGAAGTTTTGCCGCAACTATTGCAGCAGAAGTTAAGGTTGTTGTAGTAAATAAAATTGAAGATTGCGGAAATTTTTTGAGCAACTCATCAACTAAAATCAAAACTGAATTTGTTTCACCAACACTAACCGCGTGAACCCAAATTAAATCACCAACGGGGCGGTCTTTTGTAGATTTACCAAAGCGCTCTTTTAAGCGTTTTTTATCTTCTTTTTTCTTAGAAGCGCGAAAGAAAATATAAAGTTCAAGAAAAGGGAAAAGTATGATTGAAAGCGTGCGATAGAATAACATAAATGAAGTAAGAAATTCCGACTAAAAGCCGCCGGCAGATTTGATAAAGAATTTTTTTAAACGAGGTAACTTATTAACTAATCCAAGACCCAAATCACGTGCCAGAGCTATTGAGAAGCTTCTGGTTTCAAAAAGTGAATTTAAAATATCCGTCGCAATCAACATTTTTTTAGCTTCAGATTTGGCTTTTTTATTATACTCATCAATCAGACCTTGGCTGCCAATATCAAGTCCGCAAAACAAATTATTTTTTACCAATTCGCATAAAATTTTAATTCCTGAAATTGCTAAATTAAAACCCTGACCCGCAATTGGATGTACGCCAGCAGCGGCATCGCCAACTAATAGCATTTTTTCGTGGAAGAATTTTTCCGCTTCGATTAATGCCAACGGATAGGAAAATTTTTCGGAAACCACTTTCACTTCACCCAAAACATTTTCGGTTTTTTTCCACAATTGGTGAGCAAAATTTTCTTCATCCAAACTTAGAGCCACTTGAGCTGTTTTATCGGAAGCAATCCAAACAATTGAAGATTGATACGGATCTTTCAGCGGCAAAATTGCTAATGGTCCGCCAGGTAAGAATTTTTCGTGAGCGATATTTTCGTGAGGTTTTTCATGCGAAATATTAAAGACGATTGCTGTTTGGTGATATTTTTTTTGTGTCGTGTGAATTTGATAAAGCTCGCGAAGCTTTGAAAAGCGGCCATCGCAGGCCAATAACAATTTGGCATTTATAATTTTTTCATCATCAAGTTTTACTGAAACATTTTTTCCAAATGAAATTTTTTCATAAGAATTTGGCGAAAAAACTGTGATATTTTTGCGCTGCAAAATTTGATTACGCAGCGCGTTATGAATGTGATAATTTTCAATAATTTGACCTAATTGACCATTTTTTGGATCAACGTGATAGCCAATAAAATCAAGGAAGAAGGGCGATTTGTAATCAGTAATTTTGATATCAGAAATTTTCCCCGCTTCCGCCTGTAATTCATCATAAATTCCGATTTCACGAAATAATTGTAGCGATGCCGCAGAAATGGCATAAGCCCTTCCGTCACGCTTTCTATCAGCGCTTAAGATATCTTGTTTTTCAACAATGGCGATTTTTAAATCGTAAGAAACATTGCTCAAACTAAGCGCTGCGGTCATTCCTGAGAAAGAACCGCCAATAATTATGAAATCGAAATTTTGTGACATTAAATTCTTTTATCGGTTTTTTTAGTTAAAAAATTTTCTTTATTAATCACGCTCTGTCCGGTTTTTTCTTCCAAAGCCATTCTGGCGTCTCTGGCGATTTTACCGCCTTTTTTAGCCGGAGATTTATTTTCTTCTAAACCTTGAGCCTGAACAGTTTCGGCAATTTGACGAGTGGAGAGTTCAGCCAAAGCAGTAAAAATCAACTCGGCTTCCGACATATGATCTCGCAAATTTTGCGATTTCAAATCTTTTAATTTTTTATGCTCACCAATTGTTAAATCACTCCATTCTTGGTGAATAATATTAGTCAAAATCGCAAATTCTTCGCCCTGTTTTACACCATTTTCTCGCCAATAATCAGTCAGTTTATTTCTGGTTTCCTGACCAGTCATTCTTTGCTGAATCCATTTTTCACTACGTCCGTGTTTTTGCCAATTTTCTCGGGCGCGGTTTAGAGATTGCTCTGGATCAGAAATTTCTTGGATTCTATCATTTCCAACTTTCGCTAACCACATTTTAATTGGCTCAGCTTTTGGGCTTGGAACAGATTGGATAAGGCGGAAAACGGTTTCGAGGTCAGCAACATCTGTCTCTCTCATTTTTCTGTCTTCAGCAATCATTTTCAACCGGTTACAGTTTGTAACCACTTGACTTCCTTCCTTTGCTAGCCTGTGTTTAAGAACCTTCCAGTAATTTCTAGCCAGACTAAAATCTGTCTGCTCCGTCAAAGCCGCTACAATATCCACCACCGAAAAAAACCACTTCTGTGATTTTTCATCAAAATGGCGGCGGATATTATATTTTTCAAAAATTGTTAGTTCGTTTTTCATGGTGAGATGGTGATTTGGTTTAAAAAATTAAATCATGTTTTTTGGTTGAACCCATTCGTCAAACTGAGCTTCAGTTAGAAGGCCCGAAGCTAGAGCCGCCGCTTTCAGAGTTGTGCCTTCTTTATGTGCTTTTTTGGCGATTTTGGCAGCGTTGTCATAGCCGATATAAGGATTTAATGCAGTCACTAACATCAAAGATTGATCGAGCAATTGGGTAATGCGCTCTTGATTAGCTTGAATTCCCACCAAACATTGATCGATGAAACTTTGAATTCCGTCATTCAAAAGATTGATCGATTCGATGATGTTACGAATAATCATCGGACGGAAAACGTTTAATTCAAAATGTCCGTTTGATCCACCAACTGTAATCGCCACGTGGTTTCCCATAATTTGGCAAGCAATCATAGTTAAAGCTTCACACTGAGTTGGATTTACTTTTCCTGGCATGATTGAAGATCCCGGTTCATTTTCAGGTAAGCTGATTTCTCCAAGTCCAGAACGTGGTCCTGAAGCCAAGAAACGAATATCGTTGGCAATTTTCATGCAAGACGCAGCAAGTGAATTTAATGAGCCAGAAAAATTGACCAACTCATCATTACAAGCCAAAGCGAAGAATTTATTTTTGTTGGTGTAAAAGCTATCAGCATAGTTCAATCCTAGTTTGGCAAGATTTGAATCTTTAACTTTCCACACGCCATCTGACAAAGTTGTGCGACCTAAATCTAAATTTAAAAGTTTTTCGTGAAGAGATTTTAATCCCGAAACTTCAGTAATTTTTTTAGCAAAATTTTCTGCGAATTTCGGATGACAATTAAGTCCAGTTCCAACAGCAGTTCCACCTTGTGCTAGATGAGTAACGTAAGAAATTGATTGAGAAATGAAAACTGCCGCTGATTGAATTTGCACTTTGTAAGCCGAAAATTCTTGGCCCAAAGTTACTGGAGTTGCGTCTTGCGTGTGGGTTCTGCCGATCTTGATGATGTCATTAAATTCAGCTTCTTTTTTACCAAGTTCATTGGCAAAACGCACCAAAGTTGGAAGCAATTTTTCGTAAGTTGTAAGCACAGTCGCAACATGCATGGCTGTAGGGAAAGTATCGTTTGAACTTTGTCCTAAATTTACGTGATCGTTAGGATGCACCGGCGATTTTCCGCCTTTTTGGCCAGTAACTTTTTCATTAGCAACTGAAGCAATAACTTCGTTGGTATTCATGTTGGTTTGAGTTCCAGAGCCAGTTTGCCAAACTACAAGCGGGAAATGATTTTCGTAAAACCAATCGAAGCGCGCTAAAATTGTATCAACCGCATCAACAATTTTATCGGCTAAATCGGGAGAGAATTTTTTGAACTCATCTGAAGTTGGATCAGATGCCATCAAGTCTTTATTAGTAAGAGCTGCCGCTTTTTTAATCATCAACATCGCTTTCACCACTTCTTTTGGCATTTTGTGCCCTGGATTGTCATTGCAGATCGGGAAATTTTGAATCGAGCGCTGAGTTTGCGCAGCGTAATAAGCGTCAGCCGGAACTTTAATTTCGCCAAAAGAATCAGATTCGATACGGAAGTTTTGAGTCATAAATATTATTATTTTTTAGTATTTAACACGAGGTAGAAAATCCCTTCGTCATTGAGAGCGAAACGTGACAATCCAATAAAAACACTGGGTTGCCACGCTTCGCTCGCAATGACGGAAAATCACGTCACATGACAGGATTGCTTCAATTTAAGATAAACAGATTTTTAAAAATTCTTCAGCATCAAGGCTGGCTTTGCCCACCAAGAGTCCGTTGATATTTTGTATTGCTAGAATTTCTGCAGAATTTTGTGAAGTAACTGAACCGCCGTAAAGCGTAAAATATTGTTCAGCTAAACCACTCATTTTCTCGTCAAAAATTTTCTTAATTAATTTCGCCATTTCTGCGATTTGATCTGATGTAGGAACAAGACCTGTGCCTATTGACCAAATCGGCTCATAAGCGATGATTAATTTTTCGAATTTTACATCACAAGGAACTGAATTCATGATTTGGCGATAAACAAATTCGAGATGTTTATTTTGATCGCGCGTTTCTTTGCTTTCACCAACGCAGATGATTGGAATTAAATCTTTCGCCAGCGCAGCACGCACTTTTTTTGCAACTAATTCGTCACTTTCGAAATGACCCGCGCGGCGCTCAGAATGGCCTAAAATCACATATTCGCAGCCGATTTTTTGCAGCATTTCAGCACTAATATCACCAGTAAAAGATCCCGAATTTTCAAAGTGACAATCTTGCGCGCCAAGTCGCAGCGGTCTTTCGCTTAACACAATTTTGGTAATCTCTTCTTCCGACATTTGCGAAGCATCTTTGTTTTGATATTTCAGCAACATTTCTAATTTCTGAAAACCACTTTCCATCAATTCGCTGTCGATATAATCAATCATAAAAACTGGCGGACAAACCACAGCTTCAACTTCCGCGAGTTCAGATTTTTTCTCCGTCGCATTTTTTAAAAAAACTTCCAACCACGAATCAGCTTCTTCAAAAGCATGATTCATTTTCCAATTGGCGGCAATAATTTTTTTGGTCATAAATTTATCTCTAGTTTAGCTAACACTCATTGAAATGGCATATTTTTGGCTCAAGTATTTTTCAACCGCTAGCCTTTCTTCATTATTCAAGTCACGATTAAAAATAATAATTTCGGAAATATCACCCGAATAATAGTATAAGTTAACGTATTTTCCAATTGACGACCCAGCAAAAGATGTGACGGGAGTTTTATCAGAGTTAGCTCTTGGGGTAACTCCATTAATTCTTAATTTCTTGCCAACACTTTGAGAAAACCATGCCGTAAAAACATGAGGAACTGGTGCTGAATAACTGGAAAAATCAAAATGCACATCACCTCTGCCACCGCCGCAATGGCTCTGAAGAGCATAAGATGACATATATCCAACCATCAAGTTATCTGCAGCACTAGGAGTACAAGAAGAACCAGAGATAAAAAAATTCCAATCCGATCCCGATCTTCTTTGAGAGACAGCAAAAATGGTGTAATTTGTATTAAGAAGAGAACTGCCATCAAAATCAAAATAATCGTTTGATCCATCAAATCTGAGCGCTGGCAAACCATTAACGACATTATCGCGAAATATTGGACGTCTTGACGAAGAACTCTGAGTAGCGTTATTTTTGATTTGTTTCTGTGGATTGATGTCATACCACGCCGAGATTTGCGTGCCTTCAATATTTTGGTCAGAAGGAAAACTAGCGTCCAAAGAAGTCTCATACCACAAAACCAAATCCTTAATGCCATTAACAGGAGAACTGCGAGTCAGAGCTTGTCCAGTTTGTAATTTGAACTTATCGTAAAGCTTCGAACCGGAAGTCACGCCAGCAATCAAAATTCCGATGATTAAAACCACGATCGATAATTCAATCAAAGAAAAGGCTTTGTTGGTTTTTTGAGGAAACATATTCACTTTGATTAAGTGTTAGTAATAATTTGTTTTAATCTTTCGCTACATAAGTGATAACGCCATCCCGACAATAATTCTTCCAACGGCTTTTTAGTGCAAACTAAATTCTTCAAATGTTGACTAGTGATCAAAAGCTGTTCTTTCAAATTTTCTTCACGAGCAATTTCAGCAACTAATTCTTTAGCTTTTTTATAGAGATTTTTTTGCTTATCATTCATGAAATTTCCCTCATCTTTCACGCAAATCTTTTCTTCAAATTCAACATTTTGCTCAAGAATTTCTTTGATTTCGGCAATTTTTTTCTCGTCTAAATGCAAATCAAAATTTCGCGAATAAGCGACGCGCTCAACAACTTCGTCACGCAAAAAATGTTGACGCGGCAGATCAAGTTTCTTCGCCCAACCTTCACGCCACAAAATTAGATTTTTAATTCTTGAAACTTCGTCGCGCGATCTGCCTTTAAAGGAAAAATTTTTGAACAGATTATCTTGAGTTTCACTCATCGCTTTATTGACAAAAATTCTCATCTCTTCTTGGTACCATTTAGTACGATTTTTTTCTGTGAGAATTTTTGATAATTTTTCGTAAATTTCTTCTAAAAATATTACATCAGAAATTGCGTATTCTAACTGTTCAGGACTAAGTGGACGCTTTTGCCAGTCGCTTCTTTGCAGAGTTTTATCGATATTTTTTTGCAGTAAATTTTCGGCTAAATTTGAATAGCCAGTATTGAAATTAAAACCGCAGAAATTGGCCATAATTTGGGTGTCAATTACGCTCTCCGCCAAATCATCGAAAATACCCCCACCACCTATACCAGCTTTCTGATAAAAAATCTGCAAATCTTGTAACGAGGCGTGTAAAATTTTGGTAATATTTTTATCAAAAATAACCGACATTAAAGGCGCCAGATTAACAGCTGAAAGTGCATCAACGATAAATAATTTTGGTTCACCAGATTTTTTTACCGCGATTTGAATCAAAGATAAAATCGGATAGTAAGTTTTTTCGCGCATAAATTCTGTATCCAGCGCTACTAATTTTTCTTCTCGAATTAACGCCACAACTTCTTTTAAAGCAGCATCGTCAGTGATATAATTTTGTGAACTTATCATTAATGAACCCGAGCAGTTGGTGGCTGTGGAAGAACACTACCATTATTTTGAGCTTGATATCCAGGAATAACATGATTTGTGCCAAACATTGAAGCCATCTCCGGAGATGGTCTGGTGCTAGGTGGCAAATGTTTAACATCAGTTAAATCTTTTTTTAAACTTTCGACCTCTTCTTTTTTTACAATATCTGCAATTTTTGCCGCACCTTCTTTATCCAAAGTATATCCCACCATATTTCTGGCACGGGCTATATCAAAATAAAAATTCTGATCAAATTTTTCTTTTGCGGCTTTTTGATGTGTAGCCTTTGCTGCCTTGCGAGATGGATCGCTAAACATATCAAATTCTTTCTCAATCTCATCAGCTGGTTTAGTCCTAATTCCGTTATTAATCACCCCGCCATCTATTGCGCCCAGCAATAAGAAATTACCTCTGGCCTCGGCTTTTAATTTATCCATATCCGCTCTGCTAGCTTTATCACCTTTTAAAAATTCCAGCATCGAATCAAGATTTGGAGTTCCGGTTTTATCATCAAATTTTCCATCCTTAAAATGATCGACGAAACCTTTAAATGCCTTATTAAGAAGAGGTGACATTCCTCTTTGCCCCATATTATCAAGGAAAAATTGACACATTCTGGTATCAATATTGCCTTCCTGCAAAGCTTGGTATTTCTTATCGACAAAATCTTTAATTAGGCTATTGGTGCCGGCATGTTTTTCTATAGTTCCATTGCTATTCTTTTTTTCCCAACCTTTTGCAATGTCGGATTCCACAGCTTTGAATGTATCTTTTAGGGCTTTTAAATGTTTTTCTTTTGATGCTGTAAGAGCTTTACTGTGATCAAGCTCAGGCGCTACTTGACCCAAAGCCATAGTCGCAGCAATTCCACCCAAAACTAAAGGCGCTGATCCTGAAATTGTTGGAGCTAATTCAGCCATCATATTTTGGCCAATTTCACTATCTTTTAACACCTCAACCAAATCACTAAATTGTTCAATAATCGGCAATTTAAAAACTCCTTCAACCGCTTTATCAATTTCCATCTTATCCATCAATTCACCCAAAAAACCAAAATATTTTTCGTTAGTAATAACATCGCCAAAACCTTCGCCCAAACTTTTATTAGCTTCAAAAAGTGGACCAAAAATTTCCGCTAAAGGATCGAGATAATTAAAAACATGTCCCATAATTGAGAAGGCACCGAGTGGTGTAAATACTAGGAATAGCGACATTGCCCGATGCTTCCATCTTTCATCAGATGTATCCGCGTGACCCTGCATATCGCTCATCATATCCTTCGCTAAATCTTTGGTGTCGGCATCAAATTTATCCAGGCGCTTCTTATATTCTTCTTCATCTTTTTTGATTTCTTCCATCAGCAAATCTTTCATCTTATTGTAAGATGCTATGTCCAGAGGATCAGTTGAAGAATCCAACTTACCCATTATTTTTTGCATCAACTCTGAATAGTTACTACGATTGGCATCAATTCTACTGCGCAGCTGTGCTGCTAACATCATTCTTTGGTTATTATATTCATCGACATATTGCAAATCTGCGGCATCGGTGCTGCTATAAATACCTTTTCCAACTTGTGATACTCCTTTATGAATCACGCCAGCAGCTCGCCCAATCACTTCTTTATAAGCCGCATTTTTTGAAGTGGCACCGCGCAGTTTTTCTTTTACCGGCTCTTCAAGATCGATACCATTTTCCATCACGCTTTCTAGGCGCTCTCTATTCATCGATAATTTATCTCGCGCTTTCATCCCATCAAACATCGCTTCTTGGCGATCTGCTAAACTTGGCCTAGCAAGATAAACAATTTTTTCATCCTGTTTTTTTGTAGTAAGATCTCTTTTTTGGCCGATATATGCTTTAACGCTGGCTTTCTCAAGTGGTGCATCCATCTCAACTATTCTTCGCGCTGTAATTGAGCAATCTCTCATCGCTTCTTTACGTTCATCAAAAATATCGCTAACCAAACTAACAAATGCTTCAGCATCGTGGCCTTTCTCAGCAATCTCAAAGCGTTCTTGCAGACTTCTGGTAATATCGGCAGTTCTATCAAATTTCGCAGTACCATAAAGATCTGCCACCTGATCGATTAACGCATCAAATCTCTCTTGTGGAGTTGTGGGATTTGCCGTAGTTGGTCTTGACATATTGTTTCAAAAAGTTGCTAAAAGTTCCTATAAAAACTATCTCATCTTCAATCTTAATAATCACCGAAAAATTCACCCCTCAATTCTTGACATTAGCTGGAGCGATATTTAAGTTCCGTGTCTCCTTTCATAAGTTCGCAAACTTACTTCCAATAAATCATGAGGATAAAAATGATTAAAAAACTACTTGTTTTAGTTGCCGTGATTTCTCTTACCGCATGTCATGGTAAGTCTAAAATCCAAGATTCAAAAACTGATATCGCTCCAATTGACCAAGTTGTTACCACAAGTCCCGAACCAGATTTTCAAACTATCGAAAACCAACAACAAGCTGATGCAATAAATAAAGCTGAACAGGCAAAAGATGATGAGATCGAAGTTCAAGATCGTGTTTTCTTTGGTTACGACTCTTCAGAAATTAATGACGATGCCAAAAAAATCCTCGACACTCAAGCCCTTTGGTTAAAAAGCGATCCATCAATCAAAATCACTGTTGAAGGACATTGCGACGAAAAAGGTACCAGAGAATATAACATCGCTCTTGGCGACAGAAGAGCATCTGCCGCTAAAAATTATTTAGTTAAAACCGGCGGTGTGGAATCTTCAAGAATCAAAACCGTTTCTTACGGTAAAGAGCGTTTAGCTTACTTTGGAACTGATGAAGCTACCATCTCAAAAAATAGAAGAGCTGTTACTGTTGTAGTTCAATAGTTACACAGTTTAAGAAATTAAAAAAAGCCGATCTGGCATTAGTCAGATCGGCTTTTTTATTGGGATAAGATTTTTACAACCGTCATTTGCGAGCGAAGCGCGGCAACACAGTGTAGTGTCTCGCTTTAATGGTTTGCCGCGCTTCGCTCGCAATGACGATATAGAGATTTCGCCTCAAATTAAAGTTGCGCCATCCACATCTTCGAAACTTTCTCCGACAAAGAATTCTGCTCACAACGATTATGAAGATGCGCGAAATCTAGCTTGTCCATGTTTTGATCTTGATTGGAACAAGAATAAAAATATTCCATCTCGCCTTTCTCATTTTCTCTTTTCTGCAAACATTGCGAACAAACACCTTTTAGCATACATTGCATTGGCGCGTTCAAACTCATGACGGCAATATGAGCTTCGCTAATCAATTTTACAGAATTTTCATGACGCAATTTCGCAATTTCATGCATCATTTGATCATTTCCGATCGTAAAAATTCGATCAATTTTTTGCGGATTTTTTGTGAAATAATTTTTCAAAGCATCAATTACCGAACCTTTAAAATAGCCATCTTTCACCTCTTCCTCAATTGCGACAATTAAATTATCACAACAATTTTCCATTTCTTTCTGGCGTACAATTTCAGAATATTTTTTGTAGCCCGCAAAGAAAATCACCTGACAATTATTTTTCTTAAATTCTTGAGCAACCGTTGCCAACACTTGATTTCCGCGGCCTCCGCCAATTAGGACTACAGTTTCGTTTGCTGCAACTTCTGTCGGTTTTCCCGAAGGTCCCATAAAAACACAAGGCTCGCCTGCTTTAAAATTAGCGATCAAACTAGTTGATCCACCAGTATTCACAACCACGCCTCTGATAATTCCACGCTCACGATCAATCGAAAGCGCAGTCACCGGAATTCCTTCCATCACCATTAATTGGCCTGAAATTTTTGGCGCTAAAGCATGATAATTTTGTAAGCGAAAAATATGTCCAATTTGTGTTTGTTTCGCCAAAAGCGGAGCATTGATGAAGACTTCAAAGACATGATTGGAAAGCTTCTCTATTTTTTCGATTCTAACCAAAAATTCTGTATTTATTTTCTCTAAAAAATTCTCATCTTTTTTCGTTTCACACTCGTTTAAAATCTTCGTAATTTCTTTATAACCAAACTTCGCACTCGCCATCGCTTTCACCACATTTCCTTCAAAATTCGGATGCAAATCACCAAAAAAACTTACAGCTTTTTTGCTGTCATCATCAATTTTAGTAATCACGCTAAAATCTTTCGGACGCGCGCTATGAGTGATTGGATAATGTTTATGATTCTTATCAATTTCAGCAAAATATTTTCCTTCAATTTCAAAATCCAAACCATCTTCCAAGACCGCAGAAATATTTGGAGTTGTGCCAGCTGCAATTAAAAGCGATTTACATTCGACAGTTTTGCCATCAGCACATTTCAAACCTTTAATGTGATTAAATTGATCAATTTCAATTTCTTGCGGAGTAATATTTTCTACAAATTCCACACCTTCTTCAAAAGCTTTGTTAAGCTCTTGATGGTTTAATCTGTAAGCTGGAGACTCTTGAATTTTTCTACGATAAAGAATTTTTACCGGCGGTAAATTTTCAGGATTTTTTGCATCACGCAAAAATTCTTCCGCAATAATTTTTTCTTCTTCACTTAAATTTGGCCAAATTTTTTCTTTACCAATTACTGCAATTTTCTTCGCGAATTTTTTTATCTGCACCAAATAATAAGCCTGCGCCTCACAAGCCGTATCAACAGCAGTAAGCCCTCCGCCAATTACCACGATTGGCATTCTGATTTGTAAATTAGTAAATAAATCTTCACGAAAACTTCCCGTCAATTGCAACGACATTAAAAAATCCGAAGCTGAGCGCACGCCTTTGGCGAAGTTATTTTTCAGATTAATAATATTAGGACGACCAGCTCCCAAACAAAGCGCCACATGATCAAAACCATATTGCTCAAAAGCAGTTTTATCAGTGATTGAAGAGCCAAAACGAATACCGCCAAACATTCTAAAATTTTTGCGACGTTCTAAAAGCAAACGAATTACTTTCAGAAAATTTTTATCGAATCGCACCGTAATTCCATATTCAGCAACGCCGCCAAAACCTTGAATTAGACGGCTTGAAAGCGGTTCGTAAATTTCATCTAAAAATTTTATTGGCTTAAATTTTACGCGATTTCCCACTTCATCGATGCCAGAAATTTCAGAATTTAGTGGCTCAATTTTTAAACCATCAATAGCTATCACGTCGTGACCATCATTTAAAAGATGATGCGCCAAAGTATAGCCCGCAGGCCCTAATCCACAGACGAGAATTTTTTTGCCGCTATTTTTCTTCGGCAAATTTCTTTCCAAATTAAGCGGATTCCAACGCGTTAAAAGTGAATAAATTTCAAAACCATAAGGCAGCGCCAAAACATCTTTTAAAGTTCGCGTTTCAATTTGCGGAATATCAACCGGATCTTGTTTTTGGTAAATACACGACTTCATACAATCGTTACAAATACGATGTCCCGTGCCAGCAATCATTGGGTTATCAACGGTTGCCGTCGCCAAAGCAGCAAGCGAAAAACCCGAGGATTTCAACAAATTCATCTCAGAAATTTTTTCATCTAAAGGACAGCCGTGAAGCTCAACTCCCAGTGAATCGATTTTTGGAATTGCTGAATTTTTTTCTAAAATACCAGTTCGGCAAGAGTCTTTTTCCTGCTTGTGACAGAAGATACAATAATGCGCTTCAGCCAAGACACGATTGAGCCCGAAGCCTTCATCAGTTAAATTAAATCCATCACGTTTTGATTTTTCCAAACAAGGTGAAACTAAATTTTGCTGATCAATTTTTTGCGGCAAAATAAATAGTGCGCCCTTCTTGTGAAGCTTGCGACCCGCAACAGAGTAAAGCGCCCAAGCTGAGTAATTTTCTAAAATCTCAAGATTTTCTTCAGCCAATATTTTAGCAGCGATTTTTTTTTCAAGATCATCGACATCATCAAAAGAAATTTCTAAATCTTCCAAGATCCTTAATCCATCAACATCTGCAGCAACTTCTTTAAATTTCTTCGCAACATTTCTCTGCACAAATTCACGACGTGCGACATAAATTTTCTGCAAATCGTCGTGATGTTTTTTTAAGAGATCATGTTCTTTTTTAATGTCGAAAAGCTCGACGAGGAAAGCTTCGAGGATACGCGCACGCTCCAGCAAATCAGCGGATTTATTATTTAAATATTCTGCAAATTTTTGATCTAATTTTACTAAACCATCGCGCTCGTAAAGATCTTGAAAAGTCAGGTCAAACTTGGATTTAAGATGATCTTGTAATGACATTTTTTGCGATTTTTTCTTCGTCAAATTCGAATTTTTCGGTGCCAAAAATTTGATATTTCTCATGACCTTTGCCCGCTCAAATCAGGATGTCACCAGCTTCCAGCCTCGCGATTGCTTTTTCAATAGCAGTTTTGCGATTGGAAATTTCGATAGTTTTTTTCATGTCGCAAGCCGCCAAAATTTCTCTGCGAATTAATTCTGGTTTTTCAGTGCGTGGATTATCGTCAGTGACAATTACTAAATCTGCCAAATCGCTCGCAATCTTGCCCATGATTGGGCGTTTGCCGGCATCGCGATCGCCGCCGCAGCCAAATAAAACGATCAAACGCGATTTTGTAATTTGGCGACCAAGTTCTAAAACATTTGTCAGCGCGTCTGGTGTGTGAGCAAAATCGATAAAAATTTGCGCTTTATTTGGCAAAGTCGCAACACGTTGCATCCTTCCAGCTGCTGGCTGGAGCTTATCAAAATTTTTAAGCAAATTTGTCAGTTCAACTTCGCTTAAATTATTTTTTGCTAAAATATTTCCCAAAGCGCAAAGGGCGTTCATCGCTTGAAAATCGCCGCCAACAGCAAGATCGAAGCTGTAATTTTTTTGTTTAAATTCGAAGGAAACTCTTTGTCCTAAATCAAGTGGCGTGATTTCTTTTAAGCGCAAATCGTGAGCTTTGAAACCGTAATCAATAATTTTGTGACCAGCTTGGATGCAGACTTTTCTAATCTCGGGAGCTTGTTCAACATCGGCATTAAAAACTGCACTGCCTTGCAAAACATTTTGAAAAAGAATCATTTTGCAGCGGAAATATTCCACCATAGTCTTGTGATAATCGAGATGATCTTGGGTAAAATTGGTGAAAGCACCGACAGAAATATTTAAGCCTGCGATTCTTTTTTGTTCTAAACCAATTGAACTGACTTCAATTGCAACGTCATCAACACCGAACTTTTTTAAAGTACTTAAATTTTTGTAAAGCGACACCAAGTCAGGAGTTGTAAGGCTTGAGCTTTGTAGATGTTGGGAAATATCATCATCGCACATAACGCCAAGAGTTCCAATTGAGGCGGATTTTTTACCTAAAAATTGCAGGATTTGACGAGTGAACTCAGCAGTAGAAGTTTTTCCGTTAGTGCCAGTGATGGCGTAAATATTGGCTGGAAGTGGAGAATAAAAAATCTGTAAAAATTCTGTGAGTAATGCGAACGGATTTTCAGATTCGATTAAAAAATATTCTGGCGATTTTATTTTGCCTTTTTCTACCACAATTACCGAAGCTCCATTAGCAAGCGCTGAAGGAATAAATTCAGCACCATCTTTGACCTTTCCCGAAAGAGCAAAAAATACTGATCCTGATTTTGCTAAACGCGAATCAAGCGCAATGTCTTTGATTTCAATGTTTTCTGTCCCAGTTTCAGAAACAATTTTATAATCGGTTTTTACTTGAGAGAGGATTTGTGAAAGCTTCACGAGAAGTCGGAAATCAATTGTTGGAATTTTTGCGCAGCCGCTTTTGGATTGGCTTCACGAGTGATTGGTCGACCAACAACTAAATGTGACGAACCATTGGTTAAAGCAGTTTTTACATCAGCGACGCGTTTTTGGTCGTCGTTTGCGATGGCTTCCAGTCTGATTCCCGGGCTTACGATTAAAAAATCTTTGCCGAATTTTTGACGTAAATTTTGCGCTTCCAGAGCAGAAGCAACAATGCCATTCAATCCTGAATTTAAAGCCAATTCAGTCTTTTTTAAAACCAGATTTTCTAAAGAAATATTGGGATCAAATCCCATTTCGTTCAAATCTTTTTGATCAAGATTTGTCAAAACTGTCACGCCAATAACCTGCATTTTGCCCTTATTTTGCGCGGCTTGTTCCATGATTGCACGACTTGCGGTGTGAATAGTTAAAAGATCAATTTCATATTGCGCTAAATTGGCGACAGCGCGACCAACAGTTTCAGAAATATCGTAAAGTTTAAGATCGGCAAAAACCTTTTTACCCTGATTTTTCAACCATTTGACGAGGGTAAAATATTCGCCGCTCATCATTAATTCTAAACCGATTTTGTAAAAATTTACGGAGTCACCAGTGTCCTCAACTATTTTTTTTGCGGCAGAAATGTCAGGAACATCAAGAGCTACAATCAGGCGGTCACTGTATTTTGCAGACATTATGAGCTAGTGGAAGATTTTGTTTTATCGGCGGCGACAGAAGATTCTTCACCAACCAAAAGACGGACAATATTTTCTTTGTGTCTGATCAAAATCAAAATTGCTAAGAACCAGCAAAGCACAATTTCAGAGTTTGGAGCGTCGAAGCGACTGGATAAAATAATTGAAGAAAAAATCGCCACGATGGAAGCGACGGAAGAAATTCGAAAAAGACAGAAAGCTAAAATCCAGAAACATGTCACTAAAAATCCTACACCAAAATCTAGTGCGAATAAAACTGCAATCGCAGTTGCAACACCTTTACCACCTTTAAAACGTAAATAGATTGGATAGATATGACCAACCACTGCAACGGCTGAAACTATCGCCAAAAATAAATGCAAATTCTCGATTTCAGAAAAACTGAATCTGGCGATTATCACCATCACCGCACCTTTCAGACCATCAAGAATCAGGGTAACAAAACCTAATTTTTTTCCCAAAATTCTAGTGACATTAGTCGCGCCAATATTTTTTGAACCCATTTCGCGGATGTCAATTTTAGCGCAGAACTTTGATATTACTAAGCCGAAGGGAATTGCCGAAATCGCGTAAGTAATTACGAGGAAGACAAATTGTTGAAGAAATATCATGTAGGATTTTTATCTTTGTTTTTGCGGAAGGCATCCAAAGAAATTACTTTTGCTGACAAATCAATCACTTCACCCTTCTTTTCTTTGCCTTCGAGATTATTGGCTAGATTTGACTCGCCATAATCACAATTTTCAAAACCTTCGATTTCGTCGTAACTGACGCTAAATTTTAAACCGAAATTCATTGAAGGATCAGCGAAAGAAGTAACTGCTTTGTAAGGAATTGTCATTTTTTCGTTTTTGCCTGAGAAGCTTAGAGCAATCTTGAATTGATCTTGATCAACCGTAAGACTTTTATACTGATATTGAATCGCGATCGTCATCTCTTCTGGATATTTTTCGATCAAATGTTTTGGCAAAACAACTCCCGGAAAGCGCGTCAGGAAAGTAATGATGAAATAATGTTTGCCCGGTAAACCAGTCTTTTCAATTTTTTTGAGAGTCTCGTAAATCACCGACCGCATTGAATTCTCGATGATTTCGTCATATCCGATTAGATCTTGCATACTGATTTTTTTGGGAGTGAAAAAAGTGCCCGAGATTCTGTTGAAAGGCTCTCGGGCGGCCCCGATAAAATCACTTATACTAAGCAGCTACAGCCACTTTGGTAAATTCGAAGTTATCATTAGCAAAATTGTCATTTGCGTTTAGTTTTTTTGAACGATGTCTTGGAATCAGCTTGCGCCTATCCTCAACCGGCAGTGTCTCAACCGAGTAAAATCATTCCCTTTATCGCATGTCGAAAGCTGTTTCGTCCCCATAGATTGGTGGAGACGTCGGGTACTGCCCCCGAGTCCATGTCCGTTTATTGCGAAATGCATTTATCACCATAGTTCTCAAGCCTTGCGACTTGGAACATCTTAGAATATAAATTAGGAAAAATTTTTGACAAGCTTTCAAAAACTATCCAACGGAAAAATCTTTAGAAATTAAAATTTCGACTCCTAGAATACGCCAAAACCTTCCTTAGAAAACTCCAATTTTTTTTAAAAAAATGTCTGCTGCCAACCATTCTTCCTGCGAGTCAAATCCTACTAATCGCAAAAAAGTTGTAATTCTTGGATCGGGCCCGAACCGCATCGGACAAGGAATTGAGTTCGATTACACTTGCGTTCATGCTGCTTTCGCTTTCAGAGAAAATGGTATTGAAGCCATCATGGTAAACTGCAATCCAGAAACAGTTTCTACCGATTACGACACTTCAGATCGCCTTTATTTTGAACCTCTTACCGCCGAAGATACCATCGAACTAATCAAAAAAGAAATGAGCAACGGTGAACTTTTAGGAGTTAACGTTCAGTTCGGCGGCCAGACGCCTCTTGGTTTGGCAAAATTTCTACAAGATGAAAATATTCCCATCATTGGCACTTCTCCAGACATGATTGACTTGGCCGAAGATCGCGATCGCTTCAAAAAACTTTTACAAAAACTCGAATTAAATCAGCCGCAAAACTACATCGCTTACTCTGCAAAACAGGTGATCGATCAAGTTAATGAAGTTGGATTTCCTGTCGTAGTTCGCCCGTCTTATGTCCTTGGTGGACGTGGCATGGCAATTGTTTACGATGAAGCTTATTTGATGAAATATTTAGTTGAATATTCTGATGTTTTTGAAACCGGCCCCCTTCTTTTAGATAAATTTTTAACTGACGCCGTTGAAGTGGATGTTGATGCTTTATGCGATGGATCTGACGTTTTTGTTGCAGGAATTATGCAACATGTTGAAGAAGCTGGAATTCACTCCGGCGACTCAGCCTGTTCAATCCCGCCTTACTCTTTGTCGCAAAAAATGATCGACGAAATTAAAGCCGCCACCGTCAAATTGGCTCTGGCATTGAATGTAAAAGGTTTGATGAACGTTCAATATGCCATTAAAGACGAGACAGTTTTCGTTTTAGAAGTGAACCCGCGCGCCTCTCGTACCGTGCCTTTCGTGGCTAAAGCAACTGGCATTCCAATCGCTAAAATCGCTTCATTAATTATGGTCGGCAAAAAAATCCCTGACTTCAAATTGCAGGAAAAAAAGTTGAATTATTTTTCTGTCAAAGAAGTGGTTTTCCCTTTCGCACGCTTCACCAATACCGACACAATTTTAGGGCCAGAAATGAAATCAACTGGTGAAGTTATGGGCATCGATATCAGCTTCCCTCTTGCTTTCGCCAAAGCTCAAGTTGCAGCTGGCGTAAAACTTCCAACTTCTGGATTAGCCTTCATTTCGGTTAAAGATTCTGACAAAAAATATCTGCCAGAATTGTGCAAAAAATTAATCGCAATTGGTTTCAAAATTGTTGCCACCAAAGGCACCGCGAAATTTTTAGCGGAAAACAATATCGCCGTAACCATCGTGAATAAAATCACCGAAGACAAACCGCATGTAGTTGACATGATTGAAAACAAGGAAATTTCTTTAGTTATCAACACCACTGAAGGCGCGCAAGCAACGAAAGATAGTTTCTCAATTCGTCGCACCGCTTTGATGAAAGGCACAACTTATACGACAACAATGTCGGGCGCTCGCGCTTTGGTTGATGCACTTGAGGCCTATAAAAACATTGACTGTCAATTTGAAGTCAGAGCCCTTCAAGACTTGAAATAGAGTTAATGCGATTAAGAATAGATTATTTCGACGGCCTTCGTGGCGCGGCCTCTTTGATGGTGGCACTTATTCATTTTGGTTGTCCCTATTTTGGACGTGGTTATTTAGGTGTAGATTTTTTTTCTTTTATCAGTGGTTTTGTAATTCTTCTGACCTATCAAAATTCTGACTCTGACCTGCATTTTCTCTGCAAAAGATTTGTTAGATTATGGGCTGTAATCGTACCACTTGCTTTGCTTTGTTCTATTATCTAGCAAACTGATTTTCTTCTAAAAGAATCCTTCACCTTTGAATTTGGAGAATATCCAAAATGGACCATAAGAAAAGAAGCCGCTTTTTATCTGATGTCACCTCTAGCTTTTCCTTTACTCAATTATCTTCACTCAAAAAACTGGCTGCATTATTTTTTACTATTTTGGTTAACACTTTTTTTTGACTGGTTTTTCTTCATAAATTCACCACTACTGCTCAACGAATCTAATCATTATTTTGGAATTGATGTTCATGAGCATATATTCACACCATTACCTAACCGAGATTCTTTAGGATTTGAGAGAATGTTTCTTGAGTATTTTTTGGGAGCAATCTGCGCTAGACTTTTTCTCGATGATAAATTGATCACCAATCCAAAATTAGATCATTTCTGTTTTGCATTTCTAGCAATTGGCATTGCTATACTTGACTCCCGATACGACATTTTTGTGTTTTTGGCCGGCGTTTATTTAATGATCAGCAGAACTAATAATTTTCTAAAAATATTTTTCAGAACCAAAGCGATGAGATTTTTAGGAAAGATCTCATTTTCAACCTACGTCATTCATCTCATGATTATAAAAGAGTTAAAGCCAATTCTTTCTAATTTTAGTATCGGAACAGGAAGTTTTTTATATATCACCGCAGTCATCACATGCGCAACGTTTAGCTGGTACCTTTTTGAAAATCGTCTGACCAAAATTTTAAACCAAATCTTAGAATTAATTTTCAATAAACTGCCTTTTCTAAAAATAAAAATCGGATCGTTGCTGTGGTCAAAAACTTCTTAGAAAATAATGGTGAATATTCGATGATTCATATCAGAGTTACACCTAATGCAGCAAAAACGAAAATTATCGGGAAAATTAATGATGAGAAAGATCAGGAATATTTAAAGATCCATCTAGCAGCACTTCCAGAAGATGGAAAAGCTAATAAAGAATTAATTAAATTTCTTGCCGAATTATTGAAGATTCCAAAATCAAAAATTGAAATTATTCGCGGAGAAATTTCACGCAAAAAAGTGGTAAAAGTTACCGAACCTAATATCCGAATAATAATCTAAACTATTAAACATGAGCAAAACAACTGCAGCGCCGAACAAAGAGCAATTATACAACTTAGCACAAAAATTTGAAGAACGCGCCTTACAAACTAAAGATCAAAAAATGTTTGAAAGAATGCTGAAATTATATGAGAGAGCTGCAGATCTAGGCCATATTCCTTCACGCCATAATCTAGCTTTAAGGCTTTATCTTAATGGAGATACTTCTTCAGCAATTTATCATTATAAAATAGCTGCAGATGATGGTTATGAT
>JACCDX011899509.1_pt1 | contig 20114 bp, 17 predicted proteins | sample 7449681 | NCBI WGS metagenome assembly JACCDX01 (sample SAMN15323450, study PRJNA562643) | freshwater metagenome | isolation source: river surface water | place: USA:Blue River Watershed | collected 2017-08-18
AACAATGTATGGCAGGGAATGGAGGAGCAAATATCCAATAGTGTGATGTGAAATGTATTTAAAAACTTATTTTTTCCTTCTTTTCTCTAACCTTGCATTTAATTGTTTGTAAAACTTCCAACTTTTAATTCTATTTGCCAAAGAATCAATACTTATTTCATCGATTGGACCAGATCGGCCTACAGAATTCCAACATTTCGTAAAAAGAGAGTAATCACGGATGGAGTATTGATTGCAATAACAAAGACTTCCTGGTTTGCCATCTGGATTATCGCTATCATAATGCATGCCATTAATAATTGTCCATGCGTGAGTCCCGCACCTACACACGGCCAATTCGGCATTGTATAACTTATGCAGTAGCACTGCGAACTTGTAGCAATAGCCTAGGTTTATTTGCCGTGGAGTAATCTTGTGCGTTTTGCAAAACCGCGATATTAATCTTCCATTGATGTACTTCTTTTCAGACGTCCAGCCTGATCGAGTCCGCATTTTTTAAATGACCAAAAAATATTTTTTAACTCTGTTTATAAGCACGATTATACAAAATTATTATCCACTAAGTCCACCGATAGTAAAATATGATCCGAGGGCTGCTTCTCGGATGGGAAGGAGTCCACTCTTTTTGATTCGTCGTGTGCTTCGTCCAATTCCGTATCATTAATATTCACGCATTTGAAGTTCGGGCTCACAAAGATGTAGTCTAGCGTGTCTTTGAAGGCTTTGTCGCCGTTCCCGCTCCAATTGTAGTTCGTGAACGGAGGCTCTTCCCCGAGTATCATTGCGCACGCGCTTTTCATGGCCATGGAAATCGAGGGCACCCACGGGTCGTCCTTGTACTCCTGGGCGGGGTATTCCAAGCAATCCGCTGCGTTGCGAGGCGTGTTGACAAAGTTTCGATAAATGGACGCATCCGAGAAGGTGAGTTTATCGTACACCCTGCCACCGGACAGCTCGGTGATGGTCCACTTGCCGGTTGTCACGAGCTCGTAGCACCGGGATCTCGGTGTGAAGTTGAAATCACCGGTGAGAATGGTGCCATCCGTGAGAAGGGCGTAGTCCTGGACAGTCTGCACGGCCAAGGCCGCGTGGATCATCATCACCTTGGGCTTGTCGAAGATGCAGGGCATGTGGTATGTGGCCACGGTGTAGGTCCTGGACGGCATCACCCCGACGGTCTTGAGCTTGAGCATGATCATCATGTTCGTTCGACTTCGGGCCACCTGCCAGGCGACCTTGTCGCCGAGCGGATCGTCCTGGAAGAAGCTGCTCAAGGGCCACACGCTCGTGAGGGTTTTGGTGGCCTTTTTGGCGGCGTCAAGGACCCATCCCTTCCAAGAGTTGTCCTCTCTCTTTTTTTTCGGATCGCCTGGCTTCGTATCCGCAACGTTCACGATCTTGCAGTCGAGCAAGAAGAACTTCCGAATGGGGTAGGCGATGGCTACGCCCATGTAGCCGTTGTACTTGTGGCCGTATCCTCTTCCGATGTAGTAGTAGTCGTGCTGTGCGAAGAAGCTGATGAACCGCGACTCCCATTCAAGAGATACCTCCTGGAGGGTGATGATTTTTTCTGCCTCGATGAGGTCGTACATCGCGTGTAGGATCTTTAGAAGCCTCTTCTCCGGGTTCGTGTCGTCATTGGGGGACTGACAGTGATGGAAGAAGCGATGACTGCTCAATGAAGAGCTGAGAACATTGTAGGTGCACACGCCGATGGTGTTCTTCATGGCGAACAAAAATTAATGGTCATAAAAAAACCTCGCTTACAAAAAAATGGAAGAGTCGCAATTCGAACATCCGCCAAGTGAGAATCCAATGGGCCCAACGCTACACGATAACATAGGCAGCTTTGTGAAAGCCCTTTGGGCTGGCCGTGTCTACGCGAAGCACCAACCGATGCAGGAGGAGCCTCAGGCGTGGGTCTTCAAAAATTTTGCGACCCCTCCGCCGTTCGAGCCTTTCGGGTGGGCCCAGGTCACACTGGACCGGAGTGCGGTGTTCAGCGTCAACGCAGCAAACTTTGTATCACAGATACACCCGCCAGACGACGCGCCTTGGTCCGCGGCCCAGCCGGGCGCTCCGGGCCTCGACCGGCCTACTCTGCCACGCTCGGCGGACTCCGAGCAGTCGAGCCCGCCCATGCCGTCGACGCCCACACCAAGCAGGAACTCGTCGGCCACCTCTAGTGGCGACGAGCAGAGCGACTCGGACGTGCCCCCGCCGCCGCCACGACTTGAGCGGGTCGTCAGGACTGAGATCCCAGCTGCGGAGTTTTCGCGACAATTCTTCGCCGTGCTGACGGATGCGATCAACAACCCTGTATCTTTCCCTGAAGGATCAGACAGCGACAATAGCAGTAGTGGATCGAATGACCATGACGAGAATGCCCCAGAAGAGGCCAACCAAAATGAACCACCTAATCCTCGCGAGTTGAACGTCGGTGCAGGGGAGGTGTCCTTCAACCACTCGGACCTCACGCGATCGATCGTGATCAACATGAACGCCGGCTACCAGACGATCAACATCGGTTCCGGGACCGTCAGCGAGAACCGCGCCCCGGAGGGATTCGCTCGCATAGGAGCACTATAAATTTAAAACACCGAACTATCCACTATCTCGATCGTCTCCTTTTCTCGCTCCATCGCCACGTGAGAGAACTCCTCCTCGATGTTGATGTAGCCCTGGGTCTCGAGGGCCGAGGCGCAGATGCACTCGGAGACGACGAGGTCGACGTCGACCCCGTCTATAAGCACGGTCAGGACGTGGTGGTTCATGAAGCACTCGGGGGTCAGACGGCAGTTGTAGCGCAGACAATGAAAGTTCCCGTTGAACAGCCTGTCGTAGATCTCGTCCTTGCAGACGTGCAGCTTCTGCTTGTACCGGAGCCGCGCGTCTGTCATCTTCTGCTCGATGGTGTTCAGGATCGCCTCCTTGCGGAAGCCGCTCACGGGGTCGAAGCTCAGCGGCTTGGCGGAGGGGCTCACGAAGGAATCGGTGATGGCCGGGATGCCGAAGTGACTCGCGTCCCCGGAGAAGTAGAAGGCGCTCTCGAAGGAGGGCTTGTTGTTCATGCGCTCCGCGCGCTTGCGCTGGTTGCAGCGGATGCAGTAGAGGTCGTAGCCGTCGGCCATGTTGCGGTTGCGCATGAACTCCGAGAGCGGCAGGAGGCAGCCGCAGTTCTGGCCTCTGCATACTTTTTTCGTTACCCCCTCGATCTCGAGCGGAGAGGCGGGCTCGAAAAAATTAAAATTCCTTCGCTTCGAGAAGCAGAAGGGCTGGACCGGCCGCTCCCAGGCCCGGTCGAAGAGTAGGTTCCTGTCTTGACTGATCATGTCTTTGATAGGACTCCCATAAACTTTTATATGGCCGTAGTTTTAAATGAACGACCGGAAGAAGATAGCGCTGTTCTTATTTTTTATTCTAGTGGTAGGGGCGATCGTGATGTACAACTCGTACAAGGCGTACAGACGCGAAGGCGCGGTGGCCATCCAGGATCTCACGAAGTACGAGAAGGACAAGACGCCCATCGTGCCGGTAATGCCCGTCGAGACCCCTGCAGTCTTTGAGCAGAACGCGCCGGTTCGCAGCATGAGCACCCCTCACACCGGGATGCGCACGAACCGGTACACACTAGACGACGTGTACCCTTGCAGGGAAGGCGCAAGTGCGGCCGTGCAGTGCGGGCAGCTCCAGCCAGGAGCGTGCAGCGAGTCGCCTTCTCTGGTGGTCAGCGCCACTGTTTCTGACGACGTCGCCTGCCAGAACGCCTGCTGGCTGAGTGACCCTAAGAAGCACATGTTCTTCTCATTTGACCGGACCTTGAAGCAGTGTTCGTGCTTTGAAACGTGCTCTCGCGTGTCGTGTTCCACTAGTAGTACGATTGGAGGAATCTGTGGGTATCGAATGTAATTTAAATGCATAAATTTATAATCAAATCTTGCGTCTCTCGTAGCACCTAAAAATCTTATTATTTATGTAAACGTTTTTCTTTTCATTCAACTCAAACCCCTCTGAGATCACGTCCATCACTTTCGTCACAAACACGTCGACCTCCTCGAACGTGTCGTCATATCTAAGCAACTGTGGTGTACGAGCTAAACGCTTCTTGATTTCATTGTCTTTAGTATACACGGTCATAATTTTGTTGTCACGCTCACTGTACGAGGTCACGAAAATATAATCGCTCATGATTTATTTTTTTGATCGAACGCTTCGAATACAAGAACGGTCGCATAAAAAATGGACACGATCGTTCCTGACGTGCAGTACTCGATCCCTCTGCACCTTCAGCTTCCACTACAACACTTGATCACGAAGTATCCTTCATTGAACTTGCATATTCTTCATACATTTTACAGGAAAGGAAAAGGGTTTTTACTGATCATGGGTCAGAAATATTGCAGTGAGTTCCGGGCAGAGGTGTATTTTACAGAAACAAAAGAGGAAGCAAAAGGCCTGATCGGAACTGGAAGGCTCTTGTTCTCTGTACGTCTGCTATCGTATGAAGAGGTGTTCGGGCTGTATCCTCGCGTGACCATCGCAGCGCATCAGCCAGCCACGATTTACCGCCCGACCGTTCGTTAGAATCGTTAACATGTACATTTAAAATAAATCGAAAAAATCTCTCTTCATTTCATGCCCTATAAAGAACAGGTCCGCCGTGGGCTCCTCGTTACGTGCAATCTTGTTACGGTTCTGTTCGTCGGCATAAGTCGTCGCTTCGAAGCCGTCTTCAAATAGCGTGATCTTGTCCCCATCGATTACGACGGCCTGTCCGAGATTGGTTTTTAGTAGTGTGTCCCTCTTTTCCTCCCAATACCGCCGAAACCCAGAACTACATTTATCGAATCCTTCTTTCCATACGAACGTCGGCGTGCCATTTCCAGCTAGTAGTACTTTCGAGAACGGGCTGTATTTGTAGTGAACGCTGTACCAGTTCCAGTGGTCTCTGATTATTTCAGTGGCGTGTGATGGGGGTGGTCTAGGGTGTGTGAGATTCACTTCTATAGGTTCCATTTTTACGAATTCTTTTATGAAAATAAAAATCTTCAGTACACGAAATTTTTGTATCCGTCGAGCTTAGTTTTTATGTACGTATCGCTATCATTATTGAGCGCAGATACGATGAAAACATAGTCTCTGATGTTGTATTTTTTTACTTTCTGGTTCAGGTACTGAAGGATTCCCCATGCAAACGCATCTGTGTGGATCCACATGGAGCTCTCACTTGGAGACCACCTGCCCAGGACGAACTCCCCGTTGTTCACGTCGATTTTATCAATTTCGTATCCAGCGGGAGAGTGACGCGCATAAATTTTCACTTCAACACTCATGTTAAAAAAAAGATTTTTTTTTGTATTTTTTACGTTAAAAAATTACTCTACATCGGCCCACGAGACATCGGCGTTCATCTCGTGCTCTTCCATTCGAGACTGTGCAGCCTCATCTGCTGCCTGCTCGAGCTCGTTGATCACGCGAATGGGCACCGTGAGTGCGTCCTCACGGAAGAGCCCGAACCGGTCGTCAACGCTGGCGATGGTGGAGGCGTCGTCGTACTCGGGCCGAGTCTTCTTCGCCGCCTCGCGACGTTTGTACAACGCGTTCGCGAGTTGTCTGCGCTTCAGCTCGTAGTCCGAGTAGGTAGTGGGCATGGACAGCACGTTCGGGAGCTTCGGGGCCCACTTCTCAAAAAGCATCTCGGCCTTGAGCGACTCGGCCTCGGGGTCCCCGAAGAAGATCATGGCGTTCGCGAAGGCCACCCGGTTCTTGCAGATCGAGCGGAAGAACACGATCTTCTTGGCCTTGGCCTCATGCTGGCGGTACCGCCGGAGCCAGGTGATGCCCTTCGGGACGAGGTTGCTGATGCGGCCCTTCTGCATGACGTATCCGGACCTGAGGTCGATGCCGCACCGCTGATAGATGTAGAGCTCGTACTTGCGCTGCATGTAGCACTGGAGCGAGCAGTAGCTCCGGGACACGCTGGCGGTCGAGTCCGCCATGGAGGTTTCGGCTACGCGGTACGGCCTGGCCGTGCGCGCGCCGCACTGGGAACAAGGGACTTGCATGTTGTCACAAGCGAGGTGGAGAGTTTGATTTGATTATGAAGTAGATACAGATTTTTTAGGGTCGCCATTTTTTATAGCCTTGAAAAAAATGGAGACTGAACCGACCGAGGGCTTCAAGATCGAGTACGCGCGCACGGACAGGTCCACCTGCCGGATGTGCAACCAGAAGATCCCGCTAGACACGGTGCGCCTGGCCGCCCTCGTGCGAGCGCCCAACTCTTCCCGACTGATCGAGAAGTGGTACCACACCGACTGCTCCTTCGAGACCGTGCTGCTGCAGGGCATCCGGGACGGAATTATTTTGGATGTAGACGACATCCAGGGCGTGAAAACGCTCGCGAAAGAGCACCAGGAGGTGGTGCTCTCCTGGGTCAACGCCTCCATCAGCCTGGTGAACGAGCTCGACCTTCAGGAGAGCGACGCCTCGTCTACAAGCACGCACGACTCCGAGTCCGACTCCGAGATGAGCATCGACTCCAGCTGAGCGGAGGAGGGCGCCACGCCCACGAACTCCACGTCCACGACGCCGTGGTCGCACGCCAGGTCCTCGTACAGCACCTTGTGGATCTTCCTGGCCCGCGCGAACTCGATCTCTCGCAAATCGAAGATGTGCTCCCGGTACTGGGGCGCGTAGAACACGATGTGGCTGTCCATCTCGGCGTCCGCGAGCCGCATCATGGACTCGTTGTTGTGGTGCGCGAAGCTCGTGGCCGAGGAGGCCACCGTGCTCGCGTCGTCGTCCAGGTTCACCATGATGAAGGCCTTGATGTTCTTGCGCTTCTTGCGCCGCTCGCGGTTCACGATGATCTTGTAGTGGGCCTGTAAAAAACAGTCCGCCAGATCGTCGGCCTTGACCCAGTTCTGCACGAAGAAGTGGTACTCGTTCGACTCGGTGCCGAAGCGCTGCTTCAATATGATCGCGCAGAGCCGCACGGCCTTTTCCTTCGGGGTCTCGTCCGAGAGGCGCTGCCGTCCCTTTTTCTTTTTTAGGGCCTCCTCCTCCCTGGCCCTGTTGGCGCTCTCGTACTCCTGCGTCACCGAGCTCGGTAGCGCGTCGAACTTGGCTCCCGGCCGGATGAACTCGAAGGGCATGCGCTTGCTCGCACTCAGTTTGCGCTCCTGGCGCTGCTCGTGCATCGAGAGCTCCGTCATGTACATCGTCGTCGTGCGGGTGATAAAGTACACCTGGATCCCGTGGCTCAGGGCCTTCATGGCCATGTTCTGCGGCACCTGGCCCTCCACGACTACCTCGTCCGCGCGGATCATCCAGGCCCGGCTATCAAAATGGCGCACCATGTTCTCGCAGGCCCTTTGGATGTCCGTGGCCTTGAGGTCCACCTTGGCCCAGATCACGATCGCGATCTCGGCCTTGCTCTTTTCCTTCGAAACGCTGTCCGTGGTGTCCTCGACCAGGCAGTAGCTCAGGTTCTTCATGCCGCAGTCGAAGCTGAGCACGTTCGGGCACTCGGTCAGGCGCGACTGGCTCGCCAGCTCGCTGCGCCACTTCGTCATCCCGCCGAGCGCCTTCTCCGACGCGGCCATCCTGTCTAGCTCCTCGCTCAGGGACCACTGCACGGTCCCGTGTGTGCTGTTACTACTGCTTCTGTGATTCTCCATTTGTCTTACCTCTGTGCACTTATTTTATATTTCGCGAATGATTTTCTACTTCTACCTGTAAAAGAATGTCCGCGTCACCAGAGCCTTCCCCAGTCCCCACCACCAGTGCATCCCCAGAGCCATCCCCAGTCGCAGTCGTCACGACTTCAGCCGCTGCTTCCTCCAGTCCCGCTGCCACTCTCCAAGCAGCATCCAAGAGCATCAGCGAGATCGTCATGGAGTATTTGTTCGTTTTCGTGATGCTCTACTTGTTCGGGTTCCCGATCCTTGCTTTCATCTTGCAAAAGTACCAATTGAGCTTAGGATTCGTGATCTTCATCGTGTTAGTGGGAATCTTCTTCACTCCACTCGTCGCGCTTATCGTCCTCTCCGTCGTTCTTCTCTACAAGAATCCTCCATTCAGGTCATCTGCTCCAATGAAGAAGCACAGAAGAATGAAGATGTAATTTTTAATTAAGTAAAACACAATTTTGTATTAGTCGTATCCACGCTTTTTCGTATTCAGAAAATTTTGAAATAAAAAATCGAAAATTTCGTAAAAAGTGTAATATCTTTAAATTTTAAAACTCATTACAAATACCTATTATCAGTAACGAATTGTAATTATTCATCATACATCAGATTCAAAAAATCCTGCTGTGTTTCTCACTCGTGCTTGTATCCGGGGTACAAAAAAATCAATCTTGTGCTTAAAGCTGGACTTAAAAAGTTGACGGGCTGTTAAAAAAAAGTATATATATACTATTTATTTAACAGCCCGTCAACTTTTTTTTCACATACAAGCACGACTGCTGTGCTTAAAAAAGAGGACTGAAAACATTTCCCGAAAATACACCGTCACCAGTCATCTCTGATCATTTATATTTTGTTCGCTGTATTTCTTGGAGTGGATTGTAAAAAAAAAGTCAAAGAGAAATGGAGGTTTCACTTGTTTTATTTTGTTTTATACCGTGTGCGTTCGGAGATCTACTTGTGATTATTCTCTGGATGTATTTCTATTATCCAAATCTCATACCTTACGCCGAAGAACAAGTCGTGTATTCCTCATACAACGGAACCCATGACTTTTTTACTCGTGAAAACGGCACTGTTGTGATACTTCTTCATAATGAAAATGAATGTTTACGAAATACCAATCGGATCCGTTACTTTTCGACTGGCGTGATTGTACAAAACACAAGCCCTCATATTCTTGCTTTCGTATTAACGTCCGCCACGATATTTTTGCTCGTTATATGGTTCGTACAAACTGTAGTATGGAAAAATAAAACACGACTTGTTTTAAACGTATAATCAATCCTTTTTTTTTAATTATTTTTTTTCATTTAAAAATGTTCAAAAACTTCGAAGAATTGTATCTGACAAATCTAATGATCGTGTATGTGTTATGTATCTTTCAATTTCCGGGTTCAACCTTTATTGAATATACGATGATGGCTCTCGTGTGGCCGTACACGGCTGCTCTTATTGTGAATAAGAAAATTATGGGGTGAACAAAAAAAATGGAGAAAAAAATATATCTTTATAAGAGTTAAAAACATGTCGCAAGTAACTAGTTCATCTTTGTCAAGTGGTTTCATGTACGGAAAAATCTACGCCCGAATGATCGTGGGCGTTGTTCTGCTAGCCCTCGCCGTTCTCATCCTCCTCTCGATGTTCGGATCGAAGAACCAAAGCCTCGGTAGCTTCTTGGCGAGCCTCAGCAGCAAGAAGCCCGAGTTCATGAACATCGACAACATCGTGGGCACGGGGCCAAAAAGTAACCGCACGAAGCAGCTCATGGATAGTAGGGACGTAGAGGACGAGATGCCAGACCTCATGCATCCGAATGACGCAATGGCACTCGCACAAAAGATCAAGAACGCCGGAGTCGTCGTCTACGGGCAAAGCGGTTGCCCTCGCACGGTCGAACAAAGAAGGTTGTTCGGGAAAAAGGGCACGCCTGCGAGGGATCTTTTCGAGAGCGTGTATGTCGAATGCCGCCATCCCATGGACTGCCCCGGGATCTCGAGCGTTCCGACCTGGGCCTTCGGGGAGACCAAAAGGCCAGGTGCGATGAACCCTGCCTCGATCGAGGCCTTTTTAGACCAGGCGCAGTACAGCACGGGTGCTCAGATGCTCCAAGAGCCAGCCGAACCAGTGGACGGCAATATTCAGGGCGAACAGAACGCACAGCGCAATACGTTCTTGCCCGATCCCTCGGTCGTCGCCTTCATTGACGCAGCGGTGAGTCAACGGGTCAAAGAGATCCTCGAGAAACAAAAGAAAGAGGACGAAGAAAAGAAAGCAGAGAGCCAGAAAGAGGCCATGCGAGGTCTTGCCCCTCTTGCGGACAAACCGCTCAACTCCGTGGTAGCGCCAGGAGGATCGGCCATGCTCATGAACGACAACGATCGGTGGAACGAGGCCGCCATCCAGGGTGCAGGACCTCGAGTATCAATGTCGAACAGGGACTTCGTGGACGATCTGGCCGCTACGGCGATGACGGCGGTGATGGACGCGTTCAATTCGCAGGGATCGAACGGATCGGTGGATAGTGCAGCAGTGAATAATAGTTATTTACCACATAGTACTCAAATTACAGTGGGGGATGCTTTTGTTGACAATCGTACGAACTAACAATACTTCTCAGTTCTTTCTCGTCTACAAATGCATAACAAAAGGTGGAGTTGTACGAGAATCCTAACAAGTTCATCGACTTTGCCATGTTGATCACCAGATGGACATTTTTGCGAACATGCTCTTGGTTCGTGTCGACCGCGTGATCAAGCGATCGCGCGATTGGATCTAGCATGAGAGACGCATTTTCTCCGCTCAGTAACATGGAAGTCATTTCGCTCTGTTCCACTGGTCTGTCTGGAATACAATTGTAAAACCCGTAAAATATTTGTTGTAAGTCATTCGTATCAACACCAAACATATCGCATTGTAGGTCAATGAGTTTCTGACCCATGTTGTTCGTCTTGTATCCATTGATAACCATTTGGAGCATTTCGTGCGGAAACAAAAGGCCATTGAATTCCGGATCAAGCGTGCTAAGGCACTTCCCAAAGTACATCATACAAAAGTATTGGATGTTTTCTTTCAACGGAAAGAACATGTACTTGTACACTTCTTCATTAATCTTGGACGTATCCATTTTTTGTGATCAAACGGGTGGTGACCCCGTTTGTTAGCACGACTGGTGGAAAATCGAACACGAAAACGTTTAACCTACATCAAAAATGGAAGATAATCCTCGATTAATAATCGAATCTATCAGAACTAATTCGACTCCTCGTCATTTGGATTTGTCTAGGGTGACCTTTAGCCCTTCTGAGTGGATGGAGTGCTTTATGGCTTTACTATCAAACACGAGTGTTAGAATACTGAACGTGTCGGATCAAAAAATTGGAGATGGGCTGTGTTCTTTGCTCTCCGATGCTCTTGCATTAAACTCTTCAATTCGCGTTCTGATAATCGGGTGCTCTGGATTTAGTCATATCGGCTTTAGTCGCCTTGAAGAGGCGATTGAAAAAAATACTAATTTGATTAGTATTGCACTGATAGACTCGAAAATAAGTACTTATTCAGATTTTCCCCAAATGTTATCGGATAAGCCATTCATGTCTGCATATTCTGCCTCGAATGAACGTCGTGATTTGATTAAACCGTTTTATGATAGAATATCGCTGATGATAAAACGAAATCGGAAGGCGGAGAAAATACACGGCAAATGTGTGCTTCGACGCATGAGAAATATTCCTGGAGAGTTAGAACGACTTGTTCTAGACTTTGTTAATTTTGATCTTTATTATTAACCTCCGTTTTAAGCAACTTTTTTGTTCTCCGACCAATAATTTTTTTTCAATGCTCGACATCCAAGGCAAGATCTCTTGCAATCCTCTTCGCCTGGAATACGAAGATGACGCGTGCCGCGCGACACGGATGGTTCACATGGTGGAACAACACCGGGCATGGTTCCTAACGGACGACCCACCCGACTTGGGTCTTACAAATCTTCCTGACTTAACTGTGGACTGGAAAGGATTGCCTCGCATGAAATCCATTATCTGGGAGGCATTATTAGCGCTTTTGAAAACGTATGTTCGAAAGAACAGGTTTGCTAACTACAACAGGGTCAACCTTAATATCGACCAGGTGAGAAAGATCTGTGCGTGTATGGCCATGATCGAGAGCGATGCTATTGATGTGAGACACGACACGAACAAGATTAACCGGGAGCTCGGGTTTTTTCTGGATATGAGCTTGCACAAATTAGGGTACAAGTACACTTTGGATGAGCATGAGCAATTGAAGATTCGGTTAAAAAAACTTAATTAGTGTTTTCGGGCGTTTCGTCAAAAAACGGGACGAAATCCATATGTTTTTGCTTAAAATCTTTAAGAACACACGAGTTGGGTTCGTCTTCGTACACAAGAACATTCCGTGCATGCTCGATTTCCAGTTGCCTGAGCTCGGCGTCGGCCTTCTCTCTCCATATCGGCCTTTCGATGTGATTGGCTAGATCCTGGATGGTTCTCCATTTCAGGGGGCACAGATCGGTGTTCTCTGTGATTAATTGCGCGTAAAAAGTGTTTTTCTTCTCAATCATCTTTTTGTACCTCTCCGACGGAGTCCTCTGGTTCTGTTCGACTCTTCTTTGGGCCGACGTCTTGATTACAGACACGGCCCAGTTCGAGAGGTTAGATCGCGGCACGACAATCTCGCCCACGCGTATGAGCGGGCGCACGAACTCCGCCACATCTTTTCGTCGCAGGAGGTGCGCCCACCGGAGACCGGTGATCAGGCGTCCTTCGCACGCCCTGAGCACGTTCATGAAAGGCTCTCGGCACGCGAAAAACGAAGCTGCTTCGGCGTCTAGATCGTCTTTGAACAGAAAGTAGTACGCGAGTTCGAATAACTCTGAAACCTCATTGGATCTGAATCGCAGCACCCTACATTTCGAAACCTTTGGTCTTTTCTTTTCAGAGGAGTCGTTTTTTTCCGCCTGATTGGTGACGAACTTGTGGATGCGACAGAAGTCTCCTTTTTTTATGCAGTGGCATTTAAAGCAGAGAGCGGAAACTTTCATGCCTAATTCCATCACTCCGTCCGGGGCGTACACCAGGTGGTGCCGCAGCTCCATTTCGCGCCGTTCGGCGCGGCTCATTGCTCCCGACTCTACGATGACGACGGTATCGTCGTCTTTTTCACTCGCATCGCCGTCCTCGCCGGTGCTATGAGCACCCGCCTGCGTTTCGGATTCAACGGGGGAGTAGGGTGTCGCTGAGGGCGGCTCCACCTGCATTCCACAATCGTAAACCAGCCGAGCAGCGGAAGGCGGCAACTCGTGCATCATCTCCTCGGGCTCCTTCGTCTTTGGCTCGCTGAAGTAAGGAGCGACGCCGAACAGCTTCTCGCACATTCTCTTGTAGAGTTCGATCACCTTGTTGCACGTCCAGTTGTACCCTGTCGCGCTAGACCCGGCGTCCTTCGCGGTCCAGATGGTCTTGATCATCAGCGTCTCGATGATCGCGTCATAGCGCTCGTTCAGCCAATTGATAGCACCTGGTTGCGATACTCTGAAATCACAGACCTTCTTATGAGGGGCCTGGAGAATGCACGGCAGCAAGATGGAGGTGCCGCGAAAAATGTTAGGAAAGGTCGTCACCATGGGCTCGTTCAGCTGCTGGTATTCGCACCCCGCTAGCCAGGCGACCGATTGTACCCAGTAGCGCACCATGCAGTAAATGAGCGTCTGCCCGCTCGTCAGCATTTTGATGTCGTGCAGCTCCGAGAAACGCACGCCGTCGTTGTCCGTGTATGACGTAGCGATGATGCTGCCTGCCAGAATATCCCTCTGCTTCTCGACCAAGTCGGCATGCGAGCAGAAGAGGTACATGATCATGTTCCGGACGAACGCCTCCTGCGTTCGACTCACAGACAGTAGATTTACCGCTTCCACTATGTAAGCCTCGTCTACATCGCCGTCGAACGCAAACGCGTCGAGCAGGTTTTCACGTCTCTTGAAGTCGGTCTGCCCCTCGAGAACCGTTTTTCCTTCTTTCCGCCCCTTCTTCTTTATATCCCTCTGCTCCGAGGACCCAGTGAACGACGACACAGCTGATAACGCGGAGGCCTGACTCAGGCTCGATGTCATCGACGGGAGCGTCGCGATCGACGTGGTGTGTGGCAATTTTTTGTGTTGGATGTCCTGGTACAGCACCGACAATTCGGGCTTTTCGTACTCCTTCGACACGAGGTTCAGCGGGTCTGTGGATTTCGAAATCTCCTTGGATCTTTTCTCGTCGTTTAGCACCTGCAGCGCCGCGAGCTCCTGCTTAAAGCGGACATCTCTCATTGTGAAGACCCTTTCGTGGAACTTGTACTGCGTAGTGGGGCTTCGAATGATATTCCAGAACTCCTGACGCATGTTCCGTCGACTTTCGTAGAGCTCCATTTTCGTGCGCGCGATGACCTCCTGATGGTTATGGCTACCAATGGTTGCTATTCCGTTGAAGTCGCAGTCGTTAACTGCCGAGACAATGTCCTGGTTACTCGCGCTGTTGCGGAGTATCACTTCGTCTATCGTTTTGGGCGTAGAGTCCAGCGATTGATCATCATAGTTCTGATCGAAGTAGAGGTGGGTCGTGCAGCTCTCGTTGACTCTGACCCGGCCTCGCATCTGGTTGATCGACCTGGCCGAGCAGGACATGCTCGAGCAGTACACAAAGGAGCTGTAGAAGTGTGGCACGCTGAAATCGATCCCCGCGCCAACCGATGGCGAGATGCACAGAACCCGGTAGTGGTTCCACTCGTTGTTCGCATCACTGAGCCTATCCTTGACCTGGTCGTCGGTCTCTCTGTCGATGATCATGATACCGCCTTCCAGGATATTGAAGATGTTGTTCACGCCAGGGCTGTTTTCGAAGTTCTCGACGGTAATGTTCGTCGTGTGGCTGTGGTGCTTTTCACAGAACCGTTCAAGTGCCTCTTCGTATTCTATTTTTTCGAGGTCGTACTGTCGTTTGAGATCAAAGGCGCAGCCCTCCAGTGCAGTGAGCTCCATCAGTCGATCCTCGTCCGTGACTGGATCCTGGAAGAACCGGACGACTTTCGGGTCGTTCTTGACCGGGCGTTCGCGCTCGTTGCGGATCGAGAGGTCGTTCTTGATTATGAGCTTCTTCGTTTCGTAGAGCTTGAGTCGCGCGTCCACCACTGCGTAAAGGCCCTCGTTGTCGACGATGTTGTACTCGGCGCCGACTACGTCCGCGATGGCCCGGATCAGGTCTTTCTCTAACTTTGCCATCAGGTTGTGAATCACGCCCTTGTGATTGCTCGCAAGGAAAATGTTCTTGCGGTGGCCGTACTCTGTACCGCGCAGATCGAGCAAGGTCTTGAGCATCTCGTGGTAGAACCAATAGATCGACTGGTAGTCGATGAACTTGGTCTTGATGGCCGTGTCGCTGTTGAGATGGATCTGCAGATCGCCAAGCCCTTTGGGGTGTCTTTCTCGCATTTTTAGCAGTTCAAACGTGTGCTTATCGATGTCCGCGTCGGCCAGTATCAGGACGTCGATACTACTGATGTAGGTCCTGAAGAAGTAGTACACGCCCTGGCCTTTGCGCATCGTGGACGACCCGAACTGGTTCACCAGCGACTCTGCCTCGTCGCAAACTACCACGTTGTAATTCATATTGATCGCAAGTATATCCTTGCCAGTACTCGGGTTCCGTTGTCTCTCGCTCAAGGAGTGAAGACTCTCGAGCTGTATTGCAATCCGCGGGGCAAGACGCCGATTCTCGTACGCGATGTTCGTGTAAAGCTCGAGGCTGAGGCTCTTGGCAGCTGCGATTGCTAGGACGACTCTGAAGGTGATGCTTATCACGTTCAGCATTTGTCCAGTTGCTTCGTGCCGTTGCTTCTGCAAATACGTCAGAAAATGGTTGATTACGTGTGATTTCCCAGCCCCCATCGGGCCTTTCAGAACGATTGTCATCCGATCGTTGTACTTCTTCGGCATTCGAATTGGCATCATGTATCCAGGACTGCTCCGATTGATGTTGAATACCCCCACATGGTCTGTTGCTGTGTACTTGACCTTGGAGTAGTCGATCACTGCGTGTTGGTACTCTGGCGGCACGGTGTTTCTGGCCTTCGCTGGCGACAGGTAGTTGATCGCAATTCGCATATTCCCGAATGTTCGCATCTGGCACTCGTTGTTGTAGCACTTGTACCCGAGCGAAAAGTCGATGTTGATCCAGACGGCAACTAGATGGCTACCGGCGTCGCATCCGAAGTAGCAGCACTTGTCCTTTGACTGGTTGACGTTTTCGTAATAGCACAAGGGATAAAACTTGCTCATGTACACCTTCGTCGATGTCGAATCGAATCCGAGTTCGCCAGTCAGGTCTTGAATTGGCGGATCTCTGTTTCTTGGATGGATGATGGCAATAAAGGCCGCGAGATAGTCGCGATAGATTGCGAGCACCCTTTCTTTCACCGCCTCCATGCCGTCGGCCTCTGCGCTTTTGAAAATCCGGATCAGGTTTTCCGTGACGTCGCGGTCGACCGAGGGATATGGGGAATGCAGCTTCGTTTGTTTCCTTTGCTGTCGCTTCACCTCTTGCAGGTCGACTTGGTTGTACCAGTCCTCCGATTGCTCGTACTCGATGGGACTGGCATCGTGAACGCCATCGGCTCTTCTTCGCATGGCCTGGAACGCATTCGGATTGCTGATCGACGCGGCGGAGAACTCGATCATCCTCTCGTTGATGGCTTTCCGTACCGCGATCATGGCAGGCTCTGCTGTAATCCTCGCGTAATCCGTCACCTTTGGCATGAACGCTCGCAGGACAAATCCAAAAAGAATGGACAATATCCCGAATGGCCGCGTGACCTTGAACTCTGGGTTGTGGAGCGAGAAACAGTACACCTCGCGTAGGAACTGGTCTGTGAACTCGATGGGTTTCCTGAATGAGCCGAGATCGATCGAGGCGTAATGGCGGTAGTAGTACGCCTCCTCTGATATCTTCCCATACGGAACGAGCATTCGCAGATCTTTCAGCTCCTTCTTGCCGGTGTACTTCTTCTTCCCCTTGATACACCCGAGGCCTCGCATCATACGAATACCGGGGTTGAAGATCATCGGATCGATGATGCACTTCCATTTGTCCTTCTGCTCGTCCCGGAAGAAGAAGTACTCCCGGAACTCTTTGATGGCATCGAGGTAGGGCCGCGTGAACTGCATGAAGCCCGCAGCAAACAAGGCGCCGTCCTCTCGGTTCTTCAGGAAATGCCCGTGCCGGGTCGAGACCACGACGTGCATGGAGAACTTTTCAGTGTTCGATGCATCGAGGAAGAGCAGCTCCTCCTTCGAAATCTCGATGTTCAGTTTTGTTTTCATGTACATGGCCATGAGCGGGGCAAAGTACTTCTCCGTCGTGAAGTACCGCAGCTGCTCCACTAGCGCCATGTTCTCGTGCTTTGCTTCGGTGAACTCGCGCTCGATATCGAAGATCGGTCTGTGCTTCTGCACCAAAATTTCCTGGTACACTCGTTCTTGAGCCAGAAATTTGCGATTCAGGTTGTCAAATGCTTCCTCTGAATCGACTACCCCGAATATTCTCGAGGAGGGTGCGTCGTTGTCGAAGTGCTTCTCGATACACAGACACACGAACACAGATGTCGTGAACAGTAGATGTTTGTGATACGACTCGTGATTGTTCTGTTTCGCGTGTTGAACGAACTTTCGCATCGGGGTGCTCCAAGCGAAACCTCCGAGTGCGCGTGCTACCTCAGAATTTGGTTTTTGTTTATCGAAGTTACTGAAGCTGTGATAGAGGTAGATTCCCGGCAGCTCGCTGTCGGAAAATGACAAAACCCCTGAGCTGTCAAGGAAAGCCGAAAATCCAGGCCTTTTATTGTGTACCACCTCGTACAGGGACGTCTTATCCCCCTTGTCGCGGTAGTGATGTGTCCATCTTGCTCGTTCGAACCGCTCGAGGATCTGATAAGCACGAGTCTCTGTTGCTTTCTTTTGTTTCCCATTTTCATATTTCGTTTTAGCAGAAACAAAGGCTGTCAATTCGGTATACATCTGGTTCTGAAACACGTCACCAGTAGGGCATCTCGCCAATGTGAACTCCAATGCAGTGATCCGCTGATGGAAGCTCTCGGTCTGGTCAAATGGTGCGGAGGGGATTTCGGGAATTAAGTCGGTGTTGTCCGTGTAACCGGGACGCTTCCATGGCTGCACGTGTGCTTCCAATGATGCGTCCAAAATCGGTATCGGAGTCATGATTCTGAAGCCGAGCTCGTTCTCTTCCACCATTTCTACATCCGTGCGAATCTGACCGCTTTGCCTACATTCGTTCACTGTGTTATCGCGCGAGTTTTTCGAGAAATTATCGGTGAATTTCTGGAGCACTCGACTCATGATCTCGATCCTCTCTCTCGCCTCCCGCTCCTCTCCTTCCTTCTTGACTTCGTACGCGATCCTGGGATCTACTTTTAGTTGTTCAATTGCAATTTCTGGCTCGAGAGAGCCATACATGAATGGGAGTAAACTGTATTGGCCTTTCTGTTTCATGATGTCGACGTCTGCCTTCGCTTGGTTAAATGCCGCAGTGGCCGATTCCAAGAACACTGGGTCTGTTACTATTGCGGCCCTGTCGACTGCGTCCGTTGTGTGGGTCTTTGTGCGTTGAGAACCAGTTACTTCCTCTACGTCGCTATCCCCATCCCCATCGTCGCCGTCATGCAGCGAAGCCCGGTCCCTTTTTTCAACTACGGGTGGGTCATTATAAAAAGACTGTGATGAGTTATATTGGGAAAACGGTTCCGAATAAATCGAAGAGGTAGCAAACTGTGATTGCACTGGGTAACGATCCTCATCGACGGAAGGATCGAATGATTGGAATAAGTTCGGGGTCCAATGTTCGTATTTATCGTCACCCTCGTCGAATGTCCCGTCGTTGATCTGTGGTTCATCGTGATCGTTGTCGTGATATTCTGCCGTGTTGTAGATGCCACTGTCATCTTCTTCGTATTCATCATCGTAGTCTGAATGGGACTCGTCTTCATCGTCCATTTTTTTTCTGGATAAAAAAAGAAAATGAATGGTGCTGTCCGGATATAAGCACTCTTAGGAAAAATCCATAAAATCTTCGGGAAAAAAATGATTGCGTTCGTCTATTTCATGTTCGCTCTTCTCATCGTCTGTCTCATCTTTAGGTTTATACTCGGTATTTTGAAAATTATCGAAGAACAAAACCAACTACAAGAAAACCAAGTGGGACGGAAAGAATTGCAGGAGGTCATAATTTCTCCTTCTTCATCTCCTGTTAGCTCCCCTAAAACAAACCCTATTCGATTGTACGACGAGGACGTGTTGCACTGGGTGCTTGTGAGTCACTCTATCATACCAAACAACAATTATGACAACTAGAGTTTATTTTATAATTTATATTGATAAAACATGAATTCTGCTGCTTCTGATGTTAACCATGTCTTCGATGTCAATCGCTACGCGTCCATCACAGAGCCCACCCCGTATGTGAGGAATGCCCAGAGCGTAGGCCCTGCTGTGGTGCTATCTTCCGGATTCGATAAATTTCAAATCCCAGAGATGCCATCGTACGTGCAATCCTACACGAAGAGAGGCGAAGGGTTCGGAGGGCAAACAGCGGCAACTCGATCGTACACTCGATTCGGAAATCCTCGATACGTAGGAGGAATGGACGCATTTGTTAGCCAATTGGAGGACGGAGAGTACTTCGAGCCAGTGAAGGTGAAGAAGGGGAACATGGGTGTGTTCGAGCACACCCGATGGGCTCCGGGGTTCAACAGTGTTGACGGGATGGCGGGCATCTCGGCCAGTAGGAACTTTGCGGGGATCCAGACCCGCGGAGGATCTGGGCGAGCAGGAGGTCCTAGGAGGGGAGACTATGCCGAAATGATGGACTTCGAGATGAAAATTCGTCCAGGCCAGGCGGTTTCACGGGAGATGCAATCCGATAACAACTACGCAGGGCTCTACGAGTACAAGAAGCAGACCCCCGAGATCGAAACCGAGAGCGACTTCGCCATTCTCAGAGAAATGATCGAACACAACCCGTTCCATATCAGCTCTCACGGAGCTGCACAGGCCAAGGAGCAGTACGACCTAGAACTGGGTCAAGTCGAACAAATGGGGAAGAAAGCGTACGACGATCACATCGATTATCAAGGAGGCTCTGATTTTCGGGCGATCATAGGAGAGACAAACCAATGGTGGCAAGCACAAATTTAAAAACTTAAGGTGTGTTAGTGATGAATTCGCTCATATCGGCATCTTCATCCGATAAGCTCACATCTTCCTCTGACGAACTTTCTTGATGACTCACCTCTTGATCTGCGATGTTGAGGCATGCGAGCTGGTTCAATAGAGTATCTGTGTTTAAAGCAGCG
>JACCDX011815716.1_pt1 | contig 20109 bp, 14 predicted proteins | sample 7449681 | NCBI WGS metagenome assembly JACCDX01 (sample SAMN15323450, study PRJNA562643) | freshwater metagenome | isolation source: river surface water | place: USA:Blue River Watershed | collected 2017-08-18
CCATGAAGGACGGCGTGATCGCCGACTTCACCGTGACCGAGCAGATGCTCAAGCAGTTCATCCGCATGGTCCACCCGCGCAGCACCTTCCGCCCCAGCCCGCGCATCATCATCTGCGTGCCCTGCGGGTCCACCCAGGTCGAGCGCCGCGCGATCCGCGAATCCGCGCTTGGAGCCGGCGCTTCCGAGGTGTACCTGATCGAGGAACCCATGGCCGCCGCCATCGGTGCAGGCCTGCCGGTGTCCGAGGCCTCGGGCTCCATGGTCGTTGACATCGGCGGCGGCACCACCGAAGTGGGCGTGATCTCTCTGGGCGGCATGGTCTACAAGGGCAGTGTGCGCGTGGGTGGCGACAAGTTCGACGAAGCCATCATCAATTACATCCGCCGCAACTACGGCATGCTGATCGGCGAACCCACCGCCGAAGCCATCAAGAAGAGCATCGGCTCGGCCTTCCCGGGCAGCGAAGTCAAGGAAATGGAAGTCAAGGGCCGCAACCTGTCCGAGGGTGTGCCGCGCAGCTTCACCATCAGCTCCAACGAAATCCTGGAAGCCCTGACCGATCCGCTCAACCAGATCGTCTCGGCCGTCAAGACCGCGCTGGAACAGACCCCGCCCGAGCTGGGTGCAGACATCGCCGAGCGCGGCATGATGCTGACCGGCGGCGGCGCGCTGCTGCGCGACCTGGACCGCCTGCTGGCCGAAGAAACCGGCCTGCCGGTGCTGGTGGCCGAAGACCCGCTGACCTGCGTGGCACGCGGCTGCGGCATGGCGCTCGAGCGCATGGACCAGCTGGGCAGCATCTTCACCAGCGAATAAGCCTCGCGTCCGGCGGCCCTCGGCTCGCCCGGTCCGCCGGCCTTTGCACTGACGCACCCCCATGGCCCTGGACTCCCTCGACCGCAGCCCACCACCTTTCTTCAGGCAAGGCCTGCCGGCATTGTCCAAGCTGGTGCTGCTTGGCCTGCTGTCCCTGCTGCTGATGTCGGCTGACCACCGGCTCGGACTGTCACGCCCCATCCGCTCGGCCATCAGCGTGGCGCTGGCCCCCATGCAATGGCTGGCCTTGCTGCCACAGCGCGCGGGCGCTGCGCTGCAGGACTACTTCACCGGCGTAGATGAAGCCCGCGACGCCGCCCAGCAATACCACACCCGCACCATCGCCCAGGCCCAGCGCCTGCAACAGGCCGAACAGCTGCTGCAGGAAAACAAGCACCTGCGCGAACTGCTGGAGCTGCGCAACGACCACACCGGTTCCGCCAAAGCCGTGCAAGTGCTCTACGAAACGGCTGACCCCTACAGCCGAAGCATCGTCATCGACAAAGGGGCGTTGTCCGGCATTGTCCTGGGCTCGGCCGTGGTCGATGTGGCCGGCGTGGTGGGGCAGGTGACGCGCGTGTATCCGCTGTCCAGTGAAGTGACGCTGCTGACCGACCGCGACCAGAGCATCCCGGTGCTCAACGCGCGCACCGGGCACCGCTTCATTGCAGCCGGCGACCCGGTCACTCTGGGCGGCTCGCTGGAATTGCGCTTTGTGCCGGCCAGCGCCGATCTGCAAGACGGCGACCTGCTCACCACCAGCGGCATTGACGGGGTCTACCCGGCAGGGCTGCAGGTGGGCCGGATTCGCCAGATCGACCGCCGCATCGACAACGCCTTTGCCAAAGTCCACGCCACGCCCATGGCCCAGGCCCGCGGCCGGCACATGCTGGTGCTGCCCCCCGTGAGCGACTGGCCCGAGCGCCCGGTCAAAACGGAGCCGGCCAGCCGCAAAACCAAAGGCAAGAGCGCCGCAGCACCCGCCAAGGCAGCCGCATCGGAAGGGGGCACGCCATGATCATGCCCGCCGGTCAGCGCCTGCTGCTGCCTGTCAATCCGCGCTTCATTGCGCTGAGCCTGTTGCTGGCCCTGTTGCTGAACATGCTGCTGGGCCTGACCGGCCAAAGCTGGCTGCCCGATGTGCTGGCTCTGGTGCTGGTGTTCTGGACCATCCACCAGCCGCGTCGCGTGGGCATGCTCACCGCGTTTGTGCTGGGCCTGGCTGTGGATGTCCACGAATCGGCCCTGCTGGGCCAGAATGCCCTGGCCTACATCTGCCTGAGCCACCTGGCCAACCTCATCCATCGTCGTGTGCTGTGGTTCCCGTTGCGTGAACAGACCGTGCAGGTGCTGCCGCTGTTCGTGGTGGCCGCAGTGATCGAGTGGCTCACCCGCCTGATCACGCAAGACACCTGGCCCCACTGGCCGCAACTCATCGCTCCATTCCTGCAGACCGCGCTGTGGCCCGTCTTCGGCCATCTGCTGCTGGCCCCACAGCGCCGCCCGGTCGACCGCGACGACATTCGCCCTCTCTGAGCCATGGCACTGCACCTGCCGTCGATCGCCGAGCTGCGCAACACCCGGGTTGAACTCGAACGCTTCAAGACCCGCGTGTTCATCCTGCAGGCCGTAGTGTTCGCGTGCTTTGCGCTGCTGCTCTTGCGACTGGCCTACCTGCAAATCGTCGAACACGACAACCTGCTGGAGCAGGCCGAAAACAACCGCACCGCGGTACTGCCCACAGTGCCGCCACGCGGCACCATCCTGGACCGCAACGGCATCGTGCTGGCCAGCAACTACTCGGCCTACACGCTGGAGATCACCCCCTCGAAGGTGGAAGATCTGGAAGCCACCATCCAGCAACTCTCGGAAATCATCGACATCCAGCCGCGCGACCGCAGGCGCTTCAAGCGCCTGCGCGAAGAATCCAAGAGCTTTGACTCACTGCCCATCCGTACCCGCCTGAGCGACGAAGAGGTGGCCCGCTTTTCCGCGCAGCATTACCGATTCCCCGGCGTGGAGATCAAGGCACGCCTGTTCAGGCAATACCCCTACGGCGAACTGGCCAGTCATGTGATCGGCTACATCGGCCGCATCAATGCGCGCGAGAAAGAGCGCATCGAAGAGGAAGACGAAAACGGCAACTACCGGGGCACCGAGTACATCGGCAAGCTGGGCGTGGAGCAGAGTTACGAACGCGAACTGCATGGCACCACCGGTGTGCAGGAAGTCGAAACCTCTGCCGGAGGCCGCGCCATACGGCGCCTGTCCAGCCGCCCGGCCATCCCCGGGCGCAACGTGGTGCTGTCGATCGACATCAAGCTGCAAAAACTGGTGGAAGACCTCTACGGCCCGCGCCGCGGCGCGCTGGTGGCCATGGACCCCAACACCGGCGAGGTGCTGGCCTTCGTCAGCAAGCCCACCTTCGACCCCAACCTGTTTGTCGAAGGCATCGATGTCGAAAGCTGGCAGATGCTCAACGAGTCCATCGACAAGCCGCTGCTCAACCGCGCCCTGCGCGGCACCTACCCGCCGGGCTCCACCTACAAGCCCTTCATGGCCCTGGCCGCGCTGACGACTGGCAAACGCAGCGCCAGCACCGTCATCAACGACGCTGGCTCCTGGACCTATGGCGGCCACACCTTCCGCAGCCACGGCGACCATGGCCTGGGCCCGGTCGACATGGTGCGATCCATCGTGCTCTCCAGCAACGTCTACTACTATTCGCTGGCCAATGAGCTCGGCGTCGACACCATCCACGACTTCATGAAGCCGCTGGGCTTTGGCCAGATCACCGGCATCGACCTGCCCGGCGAAGTGCGTGGCGTGCTGCCCAGCACCGAGTGGAAGCGCAAGACCTACAAACGCCCCGAACAGCAAAAGTGGTACGGCGGTGAAACCATCTCGCTGGGCATCGGTCAGGGCTACAACACCTTCACCATGCTGCAGCTGGCCACCGCCACCTCGGCCCTGGCCAATGGCGGCCACAAAAACACGCCCCGTGTGGTGCGCGCCACGCAGGACCCGCTCACCCACCAGGAGCAGGCCAACCCTGCCCCCGAGCCGGTCAAGCTGAACTACAACCCCGAACACCTGAACGTGGTGCGCAACGGCCTGATCGGCGTGACCACCGGCGGCACGTCGACCCAGGTGTTTGCCGGAGCCCCCTACACCAGTGCCGGCAAAACCGGTACCGCGCAGGCCGTGACCATTGGCCAGAAGGACAAATACAACGCGTCCAAGCTGGCCGAACACCAGCGCGATCACGCGCTCTACATGGCCTTTGCACCGGCCGATGCGCCGCGCATCGCTGTGGCCGTGATCGTCGAGAACGCCGGCTTTGGCGCCGCCCATGCCGCGCCCATCGCCCGCCGCGTGTTCGATTACTGGTTGCTGGACCAGTACCCCAGCCCGGAAGACATCGCCGCCACCCAGCAAGGGCAAACCAGCCGCCCGATTGGGACACCGCGCAACAAGGCCGACGTGCCTCTGGCGCCCTGAGGACCTGGGCCGCTCAGGTCACAGGTCCTCGGGTCAAGCCCGAGGACGGCATGCATTGACCAATGCAAGGCGCGACACGCCTCACCAGCCAAACCGGCGCCCGAGCTGAACAAAGGCGTTGGTGGCGCCGCCGCTGCCTCGGGCCAGGCCCAGGTAGATGTCGCCGATCTTGCTGTCCACCGCCATGAAAACGGTGGTGCTGTAGCGCGTCGTGTGGGCGTGGCCGTCGAACCAGGCATCGCCCGCTTCGGCCGTCACCCCCAGAAAGGTCTTCTGCCGCAGCAGGCCACCATCGGACCAGCGGTACATGTAGGTCATGTAGGCGTGGGCCAGCCGGTCACCCACCAGCTCACCCATGCGGAAGGCCCCCATGTTCTGAAAGCCGCCCAGATACAGGTAGGCCGGCGCCCGGCATTCGGTGCAGCTGACAGGCACATCGGCGCGGCCCAGATTCAGGCCCAGGTTGATCACATGGGTGCGGAAGGGATACGCCCAGCGCGCGTTCAGGGCGTAACTGCGCATCGGCGTGCCCGTCACGCCATGCTCGGCCACCGCATTCACGTAGTGACCATGCTCGGGAAAGCTCACCGAATCGAGCTTGTCCACCAGCCACTGCAGGCGCCAGCCGCCATAGCGCAGGCGCTGGTCATCGATGGTCAGGTTGTAGCTGCCGCCCCCTTGCAAAGGCACGCTGACCGTGCCGGCCGTGTCCAGCTGGTAGTCCAGGGAACGCTCCACCCAGCCCAGCCGCAGCACCGAGCCCTGACCCAACGACTGTGCCAGATCCAGTCCGGCCGAGCGGCTGGTTTGCTGCGCATACGCCAGGCGGCCTTGCGTGCTGACCGGTACATCTACGGGCGCATACACCGGCCACAGATGGCTCTGGTAGCCCGCGTGCGCCTGCAGCCCGAGGCCGCCATACACGGGCTGGTAAAGCTTGAGGCTCAGCTGCGTCTGCGTGCCGGCCTGCGCATCCACCGCCAGCTCCAGCCCCGATGCCGTGAGCCAGGGCCGCCGATAGCCCAACCCAACGGCAAACTGGTTGACGCCATGGCGCTCGGCGGCAAACCCCAGGCTGGTCTTGAAGTAATGCGGGCCATAAGGTTTTTCATGCACATCGACCAGCAGGGCATAGCGGCCATCGTGGATCTGCTGCAGGCTGTAGCTCACGCGCTCGAAATAGCCGCTGGTGTAGAGCTGATCGATCACACGGGCCACCGCCTGCGCCGAGAACTGTCGGCCTCGCAGTTCGCGAAACCCTGCCGCCACGTAGCCGGCATCGGTGTGCTCGGTGCCGGACACATGCACTTCATCGATGACCATTTCGCGCTCATCAAACCGCTGACGCACCCGGTCGCTTGAAGACTGTCCGCCACGGGCCTGCGCCAGCGCGGCAAAGCGTGCCTCCTGCGCCTGCACGGCCTGTTCGCCCATCGCCACAATGTCGGGCGCCCGCCGGAAATCGGTGAAGCCCACTTCCTTGAGCTGGGGCTGCACCAGCACATCCTGCTCGCGCAACAGCGCCAGATTGCGCTTCTCGTTCTGGCGGATCAGGATGTTCAGCATCTGGTTGGCCACCACCAGCGCGTTGCCGCTGGCCGCGTCGGCGTTGTCCGGCGCCTGCCCCAGGTACGAGGCCACGATCACCTGCGCCCCTTCCTGCAAGGCCACCTCCACCGGCAGGTTGGCCACCAGCCCGCCATCCACATAGGTCTCGCCATCGACCTCGACCGGGGCAAACACCCCTGGCGCGGCCATGCTCGCGCGGATCGCCAGGTGCAGGGATCCTTCCCGGAACACCGTCATCTCGCCGTCGCGGTAACGCGTGGCCACCGCCCGGAAGGGGATCTTCAGCTCGTCAAAACGGATGTTCGGCGGCACATGCGCGGTGAGCTGCTGCAGCAGCGCCAAAAAGCGCTGGCCGTCGCTCACCCCTCGCGCAAAACTGAGCTGCCCAGCCTTCAGGCCAAACTCCATCTCGATCGGATACTGGCGCTGGTACTCGCGGGCGCGCAGCGGCAACTCCTGCCGGTCGATCTGGTCCAGCGCAACTTTCGCGGGGTCCAGATTGCCGATCACCCGTTCGATCTCGTCGGTGCCGAGCCCGCTGGCATACAGCCCCCCAATGACGGCGCCCATGCTGGTGCCCACCAGCCGTTCGATGCGCACCCCATCGCGCTCAAGCCGCCGCAGCACCGCCAGGTGTGCAAAGCCTTTGGCCCCACCGCCGGCCAGCACCACGACCACGCCTGGCTGGCTGGGCCCAGACGGCACAGGCTGCGCCTGAGCAAACCATCCCCATGCCAGCAGCACCCATACCCCAAGCCATTTACCGCTCACGTCATGCCCCTCCAAGCCACCCGATTGTGCATTTGCCATCTTCAATCGCCTCTTCCTCTCCTCTGCGCACCATGCGTCTGACAAGCTGCATCAGCGCGAATTCCCACTATTCAGCGAAAAAAAGCAAACGAAATCGTGATTTACCCCCCTATTCGGGGCTGACGGACCGCCCCCATCCGCATATCGTCACATCCACCAAATTCAGTGGGCATTCACCAAATTCAGACAAGCCGCGGTTTTCGGGTTGGTCAGACATTCGAACCGGGAAGTCCATCAGACACGTCTGGTGATGCCCCTTTTATTACTGAAATCCAAGACACCTCGCGCAATGCCGTTTCGTTCCATTTCTGCCCCCTGGCTTGCGGGTCTGGCCTGCGCTTTGGCCTGCTCCAGCGTGCAGGCCCAGACACTGACCGAAGTGGTCCAGCAGGCTTTGGCCTCGTACCCGGCGCTGGCCTCGGCACAAGCCAAGGCCGAGGCCGCGCGCGCCGACATTGCCCGTGCGCGCAGCGCGCATTACCCGCAGCTGAGTGTGGGGGCCAGCGCCAACTCGTACGCGTCTGGCTCGACACCCAACGCCCTGGGCAACACCACCTTCTCACCCACCGCCAAGGTCAACCTCTGGTCCGGCGGGCGCATCGAAGCCGACGCGCAACGCGCCGAAGCGCTGACGCAGTCCAGTGAAGCCCAGCGCCTGGTCACGCAGGAAGATGTGGCCTTGCAGGCCACCGAGGCCTACCTGAACTGGGCCAAGACGGCCGATCTGTACCAGCTGAGCGTGCGCAACCTCAACGGCCATCTGGAAACGCTGGAGGACATCCGCAAGATCGCCCAGGCCGATGCCGGCCGCCGCATCGATCTGGAGCAAGCGCAGGTGCGGGTGGACAACGCGCGGCTGGCGATGCAGCAGCGCAAGTCGGATCTGGTGCAGGCCATGCAGAAGCTGCAGCGTTTCTGGAAAGACGAGATGGCCGCACGCCCCATGGGTCTGACCGAGGCCACCGCGGCCAACGGGCCGCTGGGTGCACTGCCCCTCTCCATTGAAGAAGCCACCGGCCATGTGAAAGACGAGCTGCCGGCACTGGCCCAGTACCGCGCCCAGGTGAGCGCCGCCGAAGCGGCCGTGCGCCAGGCCCAAGGCCTGCACTGGCCCACGGTGGACCTGGTGTCGTCCCGGCAGTTCAACACCAACACCCAACGCTTTGACACCCTGACCCAGTTGCAGCTGAACATGGCCGTCTACAACGGTTACGGCACGCAAGCGCAGGTCGAGGCCGCCGCCGCCCAGCTGCGCGCGGCGCAGGCCGCGCTCGACGAAGCCCGCCTGACACAGAAGGAAAAAGTGGCCAACGCCTGGCAGGAGTGGGCCACCAGCACCAGCCGCGCCCGGCTGGGCGCCACACAGTCCGATGTGGGCGACAAGGTGGTCGAAGGCTACCGCCAGCAATTCCGACTGGCCCGCCGCTCCCTGCTCGACCTGCTCAACATCCAGGCCGATTCGTTCAACTACCGCAGCGGCGCCCTGGCCGCCTTGCACGACGAACGCATTGCGCGTGCACGCCTGCTGGCCGCCATGGGCGCACTGGCCGCCCGCTTTGAGCCCGGCAGCCTGAGCCGTCCCTGACCCTTTTGCCGATACGACATGACCGAACTGACCGCCCCGCCCCTGGGCATTCCCCTGAACAAGCCCGCCCAGCAGCCCGAGCATCTGGCCGATCCCCTGCTGGTGTGCATGGCCATGCTGGCCAAGGCGCTGGGCCACCCGGTGCACATGCAGGTGCTGCGCTCAGGCTTTGCGCTGGACGCCAAGGGCCGCGTGCCGCTGGCGGCTTACCCCGATATGGCGCACCAGCACGGCCTGGAGGCCGCCTGGTCGCGCACCAAGGTGGCCAGCATTCCTAACTATGTGTTGCCGGTGCTCATGCCACTCAAGGATGGTCGCGCTTGCATCCTCAAGCAGATCACCAACGGCATGGCCCATGTGTTCTGGGCCGACACCGGCATGGAGGAACACCAGATTCCAGTCAATGAGCTGCAGGCATTGGCACGCGAGGAAGTGCTGGTGGTCAAGGTGCCCAACAAGCGCCACGACCAGACCCTCGCGCCCATGCATGGGCAAGCCTTCCAGTGGTTCTGGGGCACGCTGTGGCGCTTCCGGCATTTCTATGTCGAGTCGATGGTGGCCACCGTGCTCGCCAACATCCTGACGCTGGCCAGCGTGTTCTTCACCATGAACGTCTACGACCGCGTGGTGCCCACCCAGGCCTACGCCTCGCTGTGGACGCTGGCCATCGGCACGGCCGTCGCAGCCGTACTTGAATTCGTCATGCGATGGCTCAAGGCCAAACTGGTTGATCTGGGGGGCAAGAAGGCCGACCTGGCGATCAACGCGACCTTGCTGCGCGAAATCATGGCCATCCGGCTGGAGCACCGCCCGCAGTCGGTCGGTATTTTTGCCAGTTCCATGCGCGACTTTGAATCGCTGCGCGACTTCTTTTCCTCGTCTTCGCTGGTACTGCTCGCCGATATGCCGTTTGGCATCCTGTTCCTGGCCCTGATCGCCATGGTGGGCGGTCACCTGGTGTGGGTGCCTCTGCTGGCTGTACCAGTGCTGATCGCGGTAGGCCTGGCCGCGCAGCGTCCGCTCATGAAAGCCATGCGCGAGAACATGAAGGAGTCGGGCGACAAGCAAAGCGTGCTGGTTGAGGCAGTCCTCAATATGGAAATCCTCAAAGCCCACAACGCCGAAACCTATCTGCAGCGCCGCTGGGAGCTCTCCAATCTGGCCGGTGCCGAGTCCTACAAGAGCATTCGTTCTCTGACCAACCTGATCATGGGCCTGACCACCACCATGCAACAACTGGTGACGGTCGCGATGGTGGTGGTGGGTGTATACCTGATCCATGCCAACCAGCTGACGCTGGGCGGCCTGATCGCTTCAGTGATCCTGTCAGGCCGTGCGATTTCCCCCCTGGCCAGCGTGATGTCACTGGCTTCTCGTTACCAGCAGGCCAAGTCCTCGCTTGAAACGCTCGATGGCCTGATCAAGCGTCCACGTGACCGCACTGTCGGACGCACGCATGTGGTGCCCGACACCATCCAGGGTGGCCTCGAAGCCGAATCGCTCGAATTTGCCTACCCCGGCGAACACAAGATCCCCGTCATCCGCAAGGTCTCGTGGCGCATCCGCCCAGGCCAGAAAGTGGCCATGCTGGGAAGGGTGGGCAGTGGCAAGAGCACCTTGCTGAGGCTCATGTCGGGCTTGTATGCCCCGTCCGCCGGCAATGTGCGTCTGGACGGCGTGGACCTGCAGCAGCTCGAACCCAGCGAAGTGCGCAGCAAGATCGGCTACGTCGGCCAGGACCCGCAGCTGTTCATGGGCACCCTGCGCGACAACCTGGTGCTTTCGGACAGCTGGATCAGCAATTCGCTCATCCATGATGTGCTCAAGCAACTGGGCCTGTACGACGTGGTGGCAGCCCATCCACGCGGCCTGGACATGCCGATCACCGAAGCCGGCGGCGGCCTCTCGGGTGGCCAGCGCCAGCTGGTGTCGATCGCCCGCATGATGCTGCGCGATCCCAAGATGGTGTTCATGGACGAACCCACCGCCAGCATGGACCAGAACACCGAAGCGCGCGTGATCGCCGTGCTCAAGGAGTGGCTGCAGGGCCGCACCTTGCTGATGTCGACCCACCGCCCGCAGCTGCTGGAGTGGGCCGATTCGATCGCCGTGATCGATGCCGGCCAATGCGTGGCTTTTGGCGAAAAGAACGAGATGCTGTCCAAGCTCTCTCGCGGCATTGACGTGAAGGCGGCGGCACCAGCCCCTGCGCCAACCGAAGAAGGCACCGCATGACACAAAACAACAAAACTTTTGCCCAAGCCGGCTTTGGCATCGCCACAGTCGAAGACGATGAGCGCCGCCTGAGCAAGATCCTGGTGTGGTCCACACTGGCCACACTGCTGGCCGGTCTGGTCTGGGCTGGTTTTTTCGAACTCGACGAGATCACCCGCGCACAGGGCAAGGTGATTCCCAGCAGCCGCGAGCAGGTCATCCAGAGCCTGGATTCGGGCGTGCTCAGTGAGCTGATGGTGCGCGAAGGCAGCCTGGTCGAAAAAGACCAGGTCTTGCTGCGCATCGACGACGCCCGCTCGGGCGCGGTCTACCGCGAAGCCCAGGAGAAGTACCTTTCCCTGCTGGCCATGACGGCGCGGTTACGCGCCGAGGCCTACAACATCCCGCTGGCCTTTCCGCCCGAACTCAAGGACGAGCGCGCGCTGGTGGAGCAGGAAACCCTGGCCTACAACGCCCGCAAACGTGCTCTGACCGAGTCGCTGCGCGCGCTCGACATCTCGATTGCCGCCGTCAGCCGGGAGCTGACCATCACCGAACCGCTGGTCAGCCAGGGCGTGATGTCCGAGGTGGAGCTGCTGCGGCTGCGTCGCCAGCAGTCCGAGCTGATGGGTCAACGCGCCGAGCGCAACAACCGCTACATCACCGACGCCAACAACGAACTGGTGCGCGTCAACAGCGAGCTGTCACAGACCAAGGAAAACGCCTCCGCCCGAGAGGACGCCTTCAAGCGCACCACCTTGCGCGCGCCCATGAAGGGCGTGGTCAAGAACGTACAGGTCACCACGGTGGGCGGCGTGATCCAGGCCGGACAGCCCATCCTGGAAATCGTCCCCACCGAAGACGAAATGCTGGTCGAAGCCTATGTCAAACCGGCCGACGTGGCCTTCCTCAAAATCGGCCAGGCCGCGACCGTCAAGCTCACGGCCTACGACTTCAACAAATACGGCGGCCTGGACGGGGTGGTCGAGCACCTGAGCCCTGACACGCTGCGCGACGAACGCCAACGCAAACCGGGCACGCCCGTCGAACTCGAAGAAGGGCTCTACCGGATTCTGGTGCGCATCAAGAACGCGCGGGAGGTGCGCCACGGCCTCAAGCTCGACCCTACCCCGGGCATGACCGCCATGGTCGACATCCGCACCGGTCAGAAAACCGTTCTCGAATACATCTTCCGTCCATTGCAAAACGTCAGCATGGCGCTGCGTGAGCGTTGATCTCGAAAGGAACAACATGAACGACAAGACCCCCCAATTCCTCAGCACCGCAGCGGCGGCCAACATGCTGGGTTTGTCGACCACGCTGATCCAGTCACTGGTCGACAAGAACGAGCTTCAGGGCTGGAAGACCCGTGGTGGCCATCGCCGCATCTCGCTGCAGTCCATCCACGACTACCAGGCGCAGGCGCGCATGCACAGCAGCCCACCGGGCCGCTCGCGCACGCTCCCCAAAATCCTGGTCGCCGTCGAATCGCCGGAAACACTTGAGCACCTGCAGCAAAAGAGCACGCTGCACGACTTCCCTGTCACCCTGAAGTTTGTCGATTCGATCACCGAAGCCTTGCTGAACCTGGCCACTGAACGCCCTGACTTGCTGGTGGCCGAACTCACCATGCCCAAAGCCCAGCAAGAGAAAACCCTGCAGGCTCTGGAGAACTTCAATACCCGCAGTCGACCGATCTCGATGGTCCTGTTGACCAAAGAAAAGGAACTGCGGACAGCCCCTGCGGAAGCACCCAACACGATCCAGCTCGCCCCTGGCCCGCTGTCGGATGTCTGGCTGCACGCTTACCTCACAGGAGTGGTCGCGACATGTCGAACCTGAAATCATGGACAAGCGCTGAAGGCAGCCGCGTGCTTTCACACAACCAGCGCAGAACACCGCACGGCGCACTGCTGGCCGCCAACACCCGCGCCCAGGCCGAAATCGGAATGCCATCGGACAGCCCCCAGCATGACGTTCGCGGCCAGACCCTGCGCTTGCTGCGCATGCAGCAGGGATGGGACCCCGCCTATCTGGCCACACAGGCCTGCATTTCGCTGCGCCAGCTCTACCAGCTTGAAAGCGGAGAGACCTCGCTGTTCTACAGCAAGAGTCTGCGCAACCAGGCCGGCCGCCGGGTGGCCACAATCCTCGGCTCACATTGGGACGAGATGGCGCAAGCTTCACCCCCACCTGTTCAGGACAAGCACCTCAAACTGGTCTCGACCACTGCAACTGAAAACCCTGCGCCCGCGCAGCAGCCTCTGGCATCCTTGGAAATACCCCTCGGACTGAGCAAGCCCGCTGCTGACACGCTGGTGGTATCCCCCCCGGTCTCTGCGCAGATCCATCATCCCCATGACGCCGCCCCCTCAGCGCCAGCACCACGCCGCAAATTGCATCCATTTTGGACGCTCGCAGCCTGGATGCTTGCCGCAGCTGGGGGAGCCAGCACAGGCTCGGCACTGGCCATGTTCTGGGGCGTCAGGCTCTGAAATCCACACCAGGCATTTGTAGCCTGCTGCTGCACCATCCGAGCCCATCTCGGCAACCGTGAAAGGCTGGAGTGAGGTGGCGTCTATAAAATCGCGCCGCCACGGAGCCCTGGATGAATATCTTTGACACGCGCACAGCATTCCTCATCGCTGGGCTGCTGTACTTTCTGATGCCGTGGGTGGTCTGGATGGCCCTGCGCACACAGAAAACCACCTCGATCGCGCAATGGTGCATCGGCGGTGAGCTGTTTGGTTTGGGCTTGTTCATGATCAGCCTGCGCGGGCAAATTCCCCAATGGGTCAGCTACGACATTGCCGCCCTGTGCATGCAACTGGGCAACGTCACGCGCATCCAGGCGATGCGAAGAGAACTGGGCAAGCCCATGCCTTTTCCTGTTTTCGCAGGCGTTGCGGCTGTTTTCTGGCTGGGTTACGAAGCTGGTCGTCTGCTCGATCCCCAAGGCGCCTTCCACTTCATCTGGTCCTTGCTGGCCATCGCATTTCAATCGCTCTGGATCGCCCACCTCTCGCGCCAATTGGCCAACAAAGAGGCCATCGACAGCGCTCGATGGCTCAGCTTCGGCTACCTGCCGTTGGCTGTCGTTTTGCTTGTTCGTGTGCAGCAAGTCATCAGCGGCTCGGCCGTCCATGGCCCCCTGGTCGATGAATACACGAGCATGGCCATGGCGCTGATGGGCATTGTGTCGGCGGTGGTGGGCAACACCTGCTTTCTGGGCATCTATGTCGAACGCGCTTCACGCCAGCAAATTCAGCAGGCCCAGGCGCAGGCACGCCGCGAAGAAACGGCGCGCCTGGGTCGCCAAATCGCCCACCTGGACCGACAGCGCGGACTGGGGCTGATCGCCCAGTCACTGGCACACGAACTGAGCCAGCCCCTGACCAACATCAACATCATCGCAGAGCGCGCCGAACTCAAAGCCATCCATGAAAAAGGGCCAGACAGCCCCTTTGTTCAATACGCGGCCGACATCCTGCGCAACACCCAAGTCGCCGTCGACATCATGAACCGCATCCGCGGCTACATCAAAGCCAAGGACATCGAGTTCCAGCCCGTCAGCCTGCAGCAAGTGTGCACCAACGTCACCCATCTGATGAACGACTGGCTGCGCAGTGAACAGATCGGACTCGAAATCCAGATCACGGAACAAGACCTGTGGGTGCAGGGCGACCCGGTCCAACTGTCCCAAATCCTGTTCAACCTGCTGCGCAACGCAGGCCAGGCCTGCAGCCATCAACCGCAGCCACGCATCACCTTGCGTCTTTACACCGAAGGGGATCACGCCATGGTGCAGGTACAGGACAACGGCTCCGGCTTCAGCCCGCAAGCCCTGCTCAACGACACACAGCAATTTGTGTCCACCAAAATCGATGGCCTGGGCGTCGGCTTGTCGATTTCCAGCCACATCGCTGAGCTCCATCACGGCAGTCTGAGCCTGAACAACGCCCCCGAGGGGGGCGCCCAGGTCACCGTGTCACTGCCGCTCTCGTTACCGCTCAGGCCAACGGCGGCATGAGGGCCCGATCCAGGACCTCACAGAGTTCTTTTCGGGTGAAAGGCTTGAGCAGAAAACCGACCGCCCCTTGCTGCATGGCCAGCTCCATTTCGGCAGCGCTGACCCCGCCGCTGATGAAAACCAAGGGCAAACGCGACTCCAGCGACTGCAGCTGCGCCTGCATTTGAAGGCCTGACTTGCCCGGCATGTGCATGTCGGCCAACACCACCGCCGGCATTGGATGGCCATGGTGCTGCAGAAAAGCATCCGCGTTGTCAAACTCTTCGACCGTGTAGCCCGACATGCGCAGCAACTCGCTCAGATTGCTGCGCAACTCATGGTGGTCGTCGACCAGGAAAACATGGCCTCGGGAGGGCTCGTCGGATCGCAGTAGGCTTGCCATGGTGCTGAATCTACCTCGAATATCCAACCTTTGAGCGAGGCAAAGACTGGATACGCTTCCCATCCATCGGCCAAGGAGCAGCTTGAATGCTGTGGGTTATCGATACAGTCCGAGAGCGTGGCGAATCTGCATGTGGCGCGGCTGGCGGGGAACACCTCCAAGACCGCGTCACGACTACATCGCTGATTGATCAATAGTGCGTTTGTAGCATGTTTTTGTAACACTCCCAGGATGGAGTAGCAACAAAAAAGGAGCCCGTAGGCTCCTTGTCATTTGTACCAACTCAAGCGCTCAGCTCTTTCCAGCACCCGATCCAGTAGCTTTCTTTCTTGGTCTTTAGGCATCGGTTCATCCCTCAGTGCACTTGCATCTGGGCGGACACGATGGTCTCGCAAGTAGAAAACTTGTGCCGACGGCAAGGAAGCATCTTCACTCGCAAAAGGAAGAGCCAGCTGCTCGGGTAGCTTGCTATTGTCCAACATTGCCTGACCCCCGAAATCACACATTACAGCGACAAGATTGTCTGCAGACCAACACCAAATGTCAAGTTTTTTGTTGTGTTAGGTTGCTCATGATGTTGTTGAAGTGCTTAACAGCAGCATCTTCAAATTCATGATAGTCGTCAAGGTACTCAGGTAAAACTTTCGAAGGATTTATCATCGAAATTGGTATGAATTTTCCTGTTATTTTATCTTTCCGGCTATCGGCCCGAAACACGGCAGCGAAGAGTCGTGGAGCGACACCCTCAAAGTGCAAGAATTTCACGCGTGGCTGATCTGCCTCTTGGTCACCACCATCGTTTGCCACCTCCCGAGGTTCTTCAAAAGATATTGCGTCACTGTGCAACACCTCCGCCATACTTTTCTCATACGGCTCTATGTAATAAACCTCTGTGATCCCCGCAGCAACAATATGCCTTGCACAACTATGGCAAGGGAATGTCGTGGTGTATAGAGTGCCCCCTCTCAAACCGACACTACCAGCACGAGCAAGCGAGACGATAGCATCCATCTCCGCGTGCACTGATCTTGAAAACTCGATCAAACTACCCAAACGAGTTTCGTTATAAACAGAGTCCAATAAATTTTCTAACCAACCATCATCAATTGGTTTTTGCAAATCAAGATCATCTATCTTTTTTCGCAAGACCTCCCCAATAGATTTCTGAAGCTTACGTTTCTCACGATCGTTGTAACAAGTTCCTCCATCTTTATGTACACAGCGATTATCATAAAGAGAATTTGCAGAATATAGACCCCCCATAGGAGCTGGAACATCATTACAGCCTGTGGCTATAATTTCACCAGACTGATTGGCAATTGCAGCTCCCACCTGACGGGACAGACAAGCTGAACGTAGTCCAGCGGCATATGCGGCGTACATGCCTGTTTCGAGTCGATCTGGTGTCCGCCCCTTATCTCCATGGATAAGATTTAAGAACCGCTTGATTGAATCTCGCTTGTCAATATTAGAGTCATTTCTTATGAAAAAATCGGCCAGATGCAGTGTTTTATCAAGTCTTTGTCCACCCTTACCCTCTTCATTCCGATCAATTTCCATTAGCTCTTCGGTTTCTTCCTCATAAACACCTTCATCCTCCAATACTTTCCTGCGCTGTTTATATGGCTTAGTGACCCCCACCAGATAAAATAAATTACGATAAAGCGCCCGAAGTAATTCTATTTCCTCTGGCCTCTTCACCTGATCGATTAGGTAAGCAACTCGGGCATGATCGACATCCTTGCCAAGCTCACGGTTATTTTCTCGATCAAAAACAATTTGCTGAACAGCATATTCGGCAAGCACCTGCATATTTTCAGTACGCTCTCTCAAATCTCGCCCTGCTTGCTGCAACCTCCGGTAATGATTAAATCGAGCCGAATTACCCTCAGAAACATTAATAGACTGCAAATCCCCACTACTCAATTTTTCAGCTAGAAAATTGCTCAGCTTCACATGCTTTACATGTGAATAACCCAAATCTAGCAAACTGGCTCGCGTTTTGCCAATAACCGATTGAATACCAACACCAATAGGCCCAGCAAATGCAATTACGATTTCTTTAGACTCCCGCGATCTCAGACGGTCTATGAGCGACTCATCCTTGTCTCGATCACTTAGAGTGCGCTGCTCGGTAACATCCGCAATTTTCGGCAAAGCCATATTTGACCTCATTTTGACTATGGTCGCATTATGTAGCATGACCAGCATTTTTTAAATTGGTGATTTTTTCAGTTTTGGCATAAATTATTCTTTGAAGCTGCCCCAAAGACCATGTCCCACCCATGGGAGCTTTGATGCCTAGGGTATTCAGGCGGTCAACCATCGCTCTACGTGTCAGTCCCTGTGCCGCCATGCCATCGAGTACGGGTCGCAGCCGCTCGCGGAACTCCAGAGCCTTTTGCTGGCGCTGGTCGTTGCAGGTCTTCAGGTTCGCGGGGCCGGTAGCTCCCAGAACCACGCCACGAGCTTTTGCAGCAGCCAGAGCAGCCTTGGTGCGTTCGCTGATCTGGTCGCGCTCCCACTCGCTCATGACCGCGTGCATCTGGATCATGACCTTGTTGGCGTTCGGCATGTCAGCCGCGATGAAGTCCACGCCAGTTTCGATCAAACCCGATACGAAGTGAACATTGCGGGCCAGACGGTCCAGCTTGGCGATCAGCAGCGTGGAGCCGGTCTTCTTGCACATCTCAAGCGCTAAACGAAGCTGTGGGCGCTTTTCGAGCGCGTTACTACCCTTGCCTGTCTCAACCTCAACGAACTCCCCTATGGCGGTTCTGACGGCTCCTGAGAGGTATTGAGCGACGGAATGACGTTGCGCATCAAGCCCAAGACCGGACGCACCCTGTCTGGATGTGCTGACGCGGTAGTAAGTGACGAATTGCTGTGCTGTCGTGGTCATCATGTTGATCTTCCTTGTGTCTGTATCAGCCGCAGGACCGAGGTCCTGTGTGCCTCTGAACTGTAGGAAGGGACCACCATGCCGCCAAGGGGGTGTTGCGCCAATCACGGAAATGCAAATCCCTCCTTGACGGGGCCTGTGAAATTGATCGGCGATGCAGCGCATATAAGCTGCGCATAGTCCATGTATAAGAAAAAATCGACTTTTAAAAACTTACACATCGTCGATGCACGCATCACAGCAAGAAAGCGAAGCTGGCGACCCAACTGGTCAATACGAAGATTTACAGCATCCATGACTGACCAACGTTGCAGTGCTTTTGCTTGACCCCTGCTCATGCCAGGAATGGAAGTCTTAGAAAAATTTCGGTGATGGCAAAGTACTGTTTCCATCGTTTTAGCAATTTTTCGACCGATCCTTATATGAATTTATTGAATCATAAGTATTGAAATACGAATACAGGGGTTGACATTTACGACAATGCCGACTACAGTGTCTTCTGTTCGAAGTGATGCCGCATGGCCTCACCCTCTGAAAGGACGGAGCGACAAGCAACGGCGAGTCAGACGGGAACAAAAATCATCGCAAGCGTGGACCTGATAGCGATGGGGGTGGGGGCTTACGGCATACAGAACCCTAAGGTGGAGCGGGAACCTTCCGCTTGAGTCTGCGCCGTGGCCAGGTATCAAAACAAACGCGTCGAAGGTTGAAAACGTGCGCGGCCCATTCGTTATACGATGGCTTGTGCTCGCGAAGCAGCGACTCAGGTTTGTCGGAGTCGAGGGACCTAGCTCCATAGTCCGAGGCGTGTCTCAGTGACCTGCCTTGGGGGAGCTTTGACCTCGATTCCGATGAGTAGGGAGATACGCTGAACCTTCGGTTCAGCTTCAAATAAATGCCCGTGTTGCGTCCTGAGTTCAGGTACGCGAATCGTCCAGCAAGGGCAAGTACTCTGAAGGTAGCGGCTTCCACTCCTTCACTTTCACGACACCTCGGCCTCCTCGATCATCAGGCCGCTCCCAGCAAGCGACATCTCCCATGGCGCGCAAGTGAGCAAGGGCATCGCTGAAGGACGCAAAACGCTTACGGTCAGCCTTCGACCCAACCACATACGTCCCCGCCTTTGGCTGACAGAGGGTGGGATTGAAGCAGGTGCCGTCATTTGCGAATGGCACAAGCATGACCAGCTTGGCGCGTTTAACGGACGAAATTGCCATGCTTGTCGGCTCTTCGAATAAGGCTTTCGGTGGCACCCCTAGTCCATCTGCAAGCCGTTGAATCCCATCCAGCGCGACATTGGCAAGGCCACGCTCGATTTTTGACATGTACGACCTAGCAAAGCCGTATTTGTTTGCCAGCGCTTCCTGAGAGATGCCTGCAGCTTTTCGAAGCTCGCGCACTCGTTGACCAAATTGAACCGACAGATTGACAGTCACCATATGGCGACTGTCTGATTTTGTGCTTTTTAAAGCCACGTCCTAAAATGACACGCTCCAAAAGAGACATTTCAGGTGAAGTTATGAGCGGGATGATGCTTAGGTTGTTGCTGTTGTTGGCAAGTTCGTTAATGGTTGGTTGCATCGATCCTGATTTGGATAGAGCAGAGCGGTCAGTCAAACAATCCCACCAGGAGCTAAAACGGCGACTTGATGCGAAAGAGAGCACGAAGGCAGCGCTGCGCTCATTGTCTTCGAGTCAAATCGAGCAGCAGAGGCAATCGCGAAATTTGCAATATCACCAGCTTGCGAAGTCTGGCGAAATGGGGGTCGGAGAGCAGCTCATAGTTGCAAGGAAAATGCTCGACGATCCGTCCTATGAAAATCGACTGATCGAATCACAAAGCATGAGTAAGCGCGAAGCTGACTTTGCAGCCAGTCGCAGGGAATATTTGGAAAGCGAGCTACAGCAAGATAAGTCTAAATTGCGTGAGTACTTGCCGACTGCGAAGGCCGCAGTTGATGCCTACGAAACTGTTCTACAAGCTCAAGAGTTGAAGTCGGGAAAACGACCTGCCGTCTCACCGCAAGTCAACCAAATGCTGCTGGATATCAAGGCAGCAATGGTCGATGATGAACGCGATCAGGCAATAGAAAAAATCCTTGAGAAGGTTCAAAAAATAGCAGCGAAGAAACAGTGAGGAACGCTATGCGGGCGACTCAGGCACCGCCAGCGGGCCCCATGTCTTCCTGACCACGGCGATGGCCCTTTTTCTTGGTCAGAGCAGCCTCTACAGCACGCAAACCTGCTTCGATGTTGAAAGGCTCAATCCGAGGTAACTCGTAGGCTACGCCAACCACC
>JACCDX011622256.1_pt1 | contig 20108 bp, 19 predicted proteins | sample 7449681 | NCBI WGS metagenome assembly JACCDX01 (sample SAMN15323450, study PRJNA562643) | freshwater metagenome | isolation source: river surface water | place: USA:Blue River Watershed | collected 2017-08-18
GGTACGCTGGACTCGGCGCTGCAGCACAGCCGCGAACAATTGCCGGCAAAGCGCTTTGGCACTGCGGATGAATTCGGCGCTTTCTGCGCGTTCATCTGCAGTGCGCATGCGGGCTTCATGACCGGGCAGAACATCCTGCTGGACGGGGGCGCATATCCGGGGACGATGTGAGCGCCATCCTTGCTCACGCCGGCAGCTAGGCGGCGGCGAACGGCGTTATCATTCCCGTCTTTCTTCAGCCTTTTTATTAGCTTTTTTACCCTCATTCATCACCCACACAAGCAGGTTCAACAATGACAAAAGCAATCCGGTGTTTCTCCAATGGTGGCCCTGAGGTCATGGAATATGTCGACGTCGAGGTCGGCGAGCCGGGCGCTGGCGAAGCGCGCGTGCGCCACCATGCGATCGGCCTGAACTACATCGACGTCTACTTCCGAACCGGTCTGTACCCACAGCCGCTGCCGGCCGGGCTCGGTATGGAAGGCGCGGGCGTGGTCGAGGCCATCGGCCCCGGTGTCACCGAAGTCAAGGTCGGCGATCGCGTCGCCTATGCATGCCGCCCGCCGGGTGCTTATTCAGAAGCGCGCGTGATGCCGGCTGCCAGCCTGGTGAAGCTGCCGGATGACATTGACTACGAGACCGCTGCGGCGATGATGCTGCAGGGCCTGACTGTGCAATATCTTTTCCACCGCACCTTCCCGCTGAAAGGTGGCGAGACCATCCTGTTCCACGCCGCTGCCGGTGGCGTCGGCCTGATCGCCTGCCAGTGGGCGAAGGCGATTGGCGTCAACATGATCGGTACCGTCGGCTCTGATGAAAAAGCCGCACTGGCAAAGGCACACGGCTGCACGCACACCATCAACTACAACAAGGAAGACTTCCTCGCGCGCGTCAAAGAGCTGACGAATGGCCAGGGTGTGCCGGTGGTGTATGACTCGATCGGTGCCGATACCTTCACCAAGTCGCTCGACAGTCTGTCGCCGCTGGGCACCATGGTCAGCTTCGGCTCGGCTTCCGGGCCTGTGCCACCGTTCTCGCTGCAGGAACTGGCATCGCGCGGCTCGCTGTTCATCACCCGTCCGACGCTGTTTGCGTACACCGCGAAGCGCAGCGATCTCGAGGCGATGGCCGCTGACTTGTTCCGCATGGTCAGCAGCGGCAAGGTCAAGATCGAGATCAACCAGCGTTATGCACTGAAGGACGTGCAGCAGGCGCACCGCGACCTCGAATCACGCAAGACCACGGGCTCGACCATCCTGTTGCCCTGATCGCCGGGACAGCACGATGCGTGATCAGTACGATGACAACCCGATGCGGCATCCGGAAGAGCAGCCGGTCAACCCGGCCGGCGAGACGCCCAGGTTTGGCCGCTTGCTGGTGGTGCTGGTGTTGGCGGTGGCGTTGCTCGGGCTGATTACCTGGGCATCGGTGGAGTACGTCACCGGTTAACGTCGGAAACGGAAAGCCATGAAGTAAGGGCCGCATTCCTTGTCAGGGGCGGCCCTTTTTTCTTGCAGGTTCAGCGTTCCATCTTCAGCTCGACCACGTGCGGCACCCCGCTCTTGCCGGGGAATTCTTTGAACGCGCTGTCAATCAGGTAGGGCATTACCTTCGCGAGATTGGCTTCCTCGCCGTCGCTCTTGACGGTCGCGTCATACAAGGGCTGTTTCTTGGTGATGTCATCGATGCGCAGCTTCAGCTCGCGGTGATACACCGTGTAGCGGCGCTGCTGCTCGCGCGCCACCGGCATCGCCGGCCACATCGGTCCGTAGAACGGGTGTCCGTAACCGGGCCAGCCCCAGTAGGGACTGTAGTAGCCGGGTCCGTACCAGGGCGTGCCATACCAGGGGTCGACCAGCACGGTTTCGATCACGCGCACGTCGCGACCGTTGACGCGGTAATCCATCGTCACCGACAACGGCGCCGGTTCAGCGGTGGCCGCTTCGCGCAGGCCCAGTTTCGCCAGCCGCTCGCGAACCAAGTGCTCGTAGTTCTGCCGTTCCAGATCTGGCGTGGCGGGACGCATGAACACATAGGTCTGGCCCGGCAAGCTGGCCGGCCACTGGTGGAAGGCAGTGACTTCGCTGCGTATCGTGGTCGCGCAGCCCGACAGCAGCAAGGGCAGGGCTGCTACTAAAAGGAGTAAAGCTCGCATGGGATTCCCCGGCGCTGTTTCGTTATCGGGATCTTAACGCTGTCATGCGAGGCTTGCAGCGCGAAATCCGGCTGTCGCCTTGGTAAAATCAGGGCTTCGGCCACGTTTCTCAGAGACTGTTTCTCCATGCGCACCGACAATGCTGCGGCGATCCATCGCCAGGACTATGCCCCGCCCGCCTATCTGGTCGACACCATCGACATAGGCTTCGACCTCGACCCTTCGGACACTCGCGTCGCCGCGCGTTCTGTGCTGCGCCGTAATCCGGACAGCCGCTCGACCGAGCTGGTTTTGCACGGTGAAGAAGTGGAGCTGGTCGCGCTGCGCATGAACGGCAAGACGCTGACGCAGCGTCAGTACCGCCGCGAACCCGGCCGGCTGGTGATCCCGAATGCGCCGGCCAAGGTCACGCTCGAGATCGAGACCCTGATCCATCCGGATGAGAACACCTCGCTGATGGGACTCTACGTCTCCAATGGCAATTTCTTCACGCAATGCGAAGCCGAAGGCTTCCGCAAGATCACCTATTTCCCCGACCGTCCCGATGTGATGGCGAAGTATCGTGTGATGCTGCGTGCCGACAAGGAACAATTCCCGGTACTGCTGTCGAATGGCAATCTGATCGAGCAGGGCGACATCGGCGATGGCCGTCACTATGCGCTATGGGAAGACCCGTTCCGCAAACCTTCATATCTGTTTGCTCTGGTGGCTGGCAAGCTGGTCTGTGAAGAGCAGGTCATTACCCGCAAGTCCGGCCGCGACGCGCTGCTGCAAGTCTGGGTCGAGGAAGGCAATCTCGACAAGACTTCGCATGCGATGGAGTCGCTGGTCAAGAGCATACGCTGGGATGAAGAGCGCTTCGGCCTCGAGCTCGACCTTGACCGCGTAATGATTGTCGCCGTCGGCGACTTCAACATGGGTGCGATGGAAAACAAGGGCCTGAACATCTTCAACACCAAATATGTGCTGGCCAATCCGCGCATTGCGACCGATGGTGACTATGCCGGCATCGAATCGGTGGTCGCGCATGAATACTTCCACAACTGGACCGGCAACCGCGTGACCTGCCGCGACTGGTTCCAGCTGTCGCTGAAAGAAGGCCTGACCGTGTTCCGCGATCAGGAATTCTCGGCGGACATGATGGGCAGTGACAGCGGTCGCGCCGTCAAACGTATTGAAGACGTGCGCGTATTGCGCGCAGCGCAATTCCCGGAAGACGGCGGGCCGATGGCGCACCCGGTGCGTCCCGAGTCCTACGTCGAGATCAACAACTTCTATACGCTGACCATCTATGAAAAAGGCGCCGAGGTCGTACGCATGTACCAGACCCTGCTCGGCCGCGATGCCTTCCGCAAGGGCATGGACCTGTACTTTGCGCGTCATGATGGCCAGGCGGTCACCTGCGATGACTTCCGCGCCGCGATGGCGGATGCGGGCCAGCGGGACCTCACACAGTTCGAGCGCTGGTACAGCCAGGCCGGCACGCCGCGCGTGAAGGTCAGCGCCAGCTTCGACGCTGATGCTGGTACCTACACGCTGACGATGGAACAGTACTGCCCGCCGACCCCGGGCCAGGTGGTCAAAGAGACTATGCATATTCCGGTCGCGGTCGGCTTGATCGAGGCCGATGGCCATGACTTGCCGCTGACGCTGGAAAGCACGATCGCCTTCGACGAAGTCGAAGTGCATCCTGCGCCAACCACGCTGGTGCTGGAACTGACAGAAGCGAAGCAGAGCTTCACGTTCAGCGGTATCACACGACAGCCGGTACCTTCGCTGTTGCGCAATTTCTCGGCGCCGGTGGTGCTCGACTACAACTACAGCGACGACGAGCTGGCCTTCCTGCTCGCGCATGACAGTGATCCGTTCAACCGCTGGGAAGCCGGCCAGCGCCTCGCGACGCGCCGGCTGCTGGCATTGACCGCGTCTGGGGTGTCAGCCGATTTCAGCTACCCAGCCACCGCGCAAGACAAACTCATTGCCGATGCACTGCGCAAGCTGCTGCGTGACAGCACACTCGATCCCGCGTTCCGGGATCTGGTGCTGACCCTGCCTTCGGAAGCGACGCTGGCCGAGGAAGCCGATCAGATCGATCCGCAAGCGATCCATCGCGCGCGCCGCGCATTGCGCCGCTATCTGGCACGTCAGTTGAAGGATGACTTGCTCGAGCTTTATCGCAAACATCAGGTGGGCGGTACCTATCGTCCGGATCCCGAGCAATCGGGCCGCCGTGCGCTGCGTAACAATGCGCTCGGCTACCTGGCGGAATTGCAAGCCGATGTCGCGCAGCCACTGATCAGCCAGCAGCTCGAGACCGCCGGCAACATGACCGATCGCATCGCGGCACTGGCAGCGATGGTTCACCATGGCGTCACCGGCGCGGACGTTGCGCTGCGAGCCTTCTATGAAGACTTCGATGACGAGGCGCTGGTGATCGACAAGTGGTTCAGCTTGCAAGCGACTTCACCGATGATGACGGTAGCTGGTGTGCGCAAGCTGATGCAGCATCCGGCCTTCACGCTGAAAAATCCGAACCGTGCGCGCAGCCTGCTGTTCGCTTTCTGTAACAGCAATCCTGCGCAATTCCATGCGGCAGATGGCAGCGGCCATGCGTTCTGGGCCGAGCAGGTGATCGCACTCGATGCGATCAACCCTCAGGTGGCCGCGCGTCTGGCGCGGACGCTCGATCGATGGCGCAAATACACACCGGTGCTGCAGGCGAGCATGAAAGCCGCTCTCGAGAAAGTAGCGGCATCGGCCAAGCTGTCGAATGATGTGGCCGAGGTGATCGGCAAGGCGCTGGGCTAAGGCCACATGGCCTGTCCATCTCTGGCATGTGTGCGATCGAACGATCCGATAACGAATTCAAACCATAGCAACCAGGAACCCTCATGAAACGCATCAGCCTCACGCAGCACCTGATCGAGCAGCAGCGACTGCACAACACCATACCTGCCGAGCTGCGGTTGCTGATCGAAGTCGTTGCGCGGGCGTGCAAGACCATCAGCCACTCGGTGGGCAAAGGCGCGCTCGGCGATGTGCTGGGCACGGCCGGCAGCGAGAACGTGCAGGGTGAAGTGCAGAAGAAGCTCGACATCCTGTCCAACGAGATCCTGCTCGAGGCCAATGAATGGGGCGGTCATCTGGCGGCGATGGCGTCGGAAGAGATGGAGTCCTTCCATCCGATCCCGAACCGTTATCCCAAGGGCGAATACATGTTGCTGTTCGATCCGCTCGACGGCTCGTCCAATATCGATGTCAACGTCACCATCGGCACCATCTTCTCGGTGCTGAAGGCGCCCGAGGGCATGGCGGCACCGACTGAACAAGACTTCCTGCAGCCGGGTACGCGGCAAGTCGCCGCCGGCTACGCGGTGTATGGCCCGCAGACCATTCTGGTCCTCACGACCGGCAATGGCGTGCATTGCTTCACGCTCGACCGCGAAATGGGTTCATGGGTGATGACTCAGCGCGACATCCAGATCCCGGCCGATACGGCCGAGTACGCGATCAATGCATCCAATTCGCGCCACTGGTATCCGCCAGTGAAGCAATACATTGGCGAGCTCGAAGCAGGCAAGAATGGCCCGCGCGGCAAGAACTTCAATATGCGCTGGATCGCATCGATGGTGGCCGACGTGCACCGTATCCTGAACCGTGGCGGCATCTTCATGTATCCGGCCGATGCACGGGACCCGGGCAAGCCGGGCAAATTGCGCCTGATGTATGAAGCGAATCCGATGTCTTTCATCATTGAGCAGGCGGGTGGCGCAGCGACCGATGGCCGCCAGCGCATACTCGATATCCAGCCGACCGAGCTGCACCAGCGCGTTGCGGTTTTCCTCGGCTCGAAGAATGAAGTCGAGCGTGTGACTTCATATCATCAGAACCAGTAAGCACATCGCGCATCAATTCGCGCTGCTCGCGACACGCAGCGCGAATTTGCCTGTCTGGCATCGAATTTTGCTAGAATACGGCGCTTCGCTGATGTAGCTCAGTTGGTAGAGCAACTGATTCGTAATCAGTAGGTCGACGGTTCGATTCCGCCCATCAGCACCAATTCCCGGCGAAGCCCGCCCCGAAGTCCAGCTTTCGGGGCTGGTCCATCCCCTCGAAAGTATCCAGCTTGTAATGTTTGCCAGCGTCGGCCTATGGTATCGTTCGCTCAGGAAAGCTCGTAATTTCTATTCCGATAACTGCCTGATCGCTGTGATGTACCCGCAGCGCAGGACGAGCAGCAGCACAATAGCCGAGAACGCAGACCAATAACGCCATGGGCATGAGAGCCGATTTTCTGGTGAGCTTTGAACGCGACGAACTGGCGGCGCTCGATCGCTTTTTCGTGCTGTTCAATTCGCCCGGCGCATTCGCGGTCCCGCCGCGCAGCCCCGAACTGTTGTCGCGCGCATTGAGCGCAATGCAATCCGATATCCATAAGGCATGTGCCAACATGCCGGGCGATGCTGCAGACCTGCCAGTACAGCTGAGCTTGGACAGTGACGAAGCGCAAGCTGCGTCGGAGGCATTCAAGAAGCTGAAAGTGCGTGAACTGGAGGTCGCCTTTGGCGATGATCTGGGTTCGACCGATGCATCGCTCGCACTGTGGAAGATGCTGGACGTGCTCAGTCCGGTAGAAATCGACTTCTGATCTGCCGTTTCACCGGTACCGTCCTGGTCCGGCATTCAACGACCCGCTGCTATTCCTCTTAGCGCTCGACGATGTCGGCGCGCAGCGTATTGACCGTCGCAACGATCGCGGACACATCATCGGCTTCAACGCCGCCGGCTGTCAGCGCATCGGCGAGCAATTCTGCCGCCAGCTCGAACGATGCACTGGTGATGCCGATGCCGCGGTGCGCATCCTTCATGCTGCGACCAGAGTAGTCATGCGGGGTCTTGCCCATCGCCATGGAGACAAAGGCGATCTGGTGCAGGATCAGGTTCTCCAGCGACACGTTGACGAAATAGCGGCGCAGATTGGGACGGCGCATCACGCGCTTGTAGAAGTCTCTGACGATCACGGTGACCGCCGGAACCCCGCCGTACTTGTCGAAAAGTGTCTGACTCATTTCAGCACCGAGGAGCAGGGCCGGATCCGGAGTGGAGCCTGTGGAACCCTGCGCATCACCCATAGTGTGCCACATTCCGGTCGGGAAACCGCTTGCAAGGAATGTAAGTCCCTGCTCTTGCCGGATGGCTGCCGGCATCGCTGTCGACGCGCTCATCCCGGGCCGCTCTCTCTTCAAAATTTTTCAGGTTTTGCCGGACAATACGCGCCGAAGTCGCGTGCTACCATCATTCGTCTAAACATACCGAACGAAAGCTTCATCTCTCATGGCATTCACCACTGAACATCATCCCGGCGTCGCCGCCGATATTCCTGCGCAATCGCGCGGTTTCGTGCTCAACCATTCCATGCTGCGCGTGAAGGACCCGGCGGTCGCGCTGGACTTTTACACCCGCATCATGGGCATGCGCGTGCTGCGCAAGCTGGATTTCCCCGAGATGAAATTCTCGCTGTATTTCCTGGCCAAGGTCGAAGACACGGCGCAGGTGCCGGAAGAAATCGGCGAGCGTACTGCGTGGACCTTCAGCCAGCATGGCATTCTTGAGCTGACCCACAACTGGGGTACGGAGACCGATCCAGAATTCAAATACCACGACGGCAACGCACAGCCGCAGGGCTTTGGCCACATCTGCTTCTCGGTGCCCGACCTTGCCGCTGCCGTTCAGTGGTTCGACGAGAACGGTGTTACCTATGTGAAGCGCCCGGAGCAGGGCAAGATGCGCGATGTCGCGTTCATCAAGGACCCGGATGGTTACTGGATCGAGATCGTGCAGGCGGACTTGCTGAAGAACCTCGGTCGCTGAACCGGGCTGATGTCGCAACCATGAAAAATGCGCCGCGTGACGGCGCATTTTTCATTTCAGTTTACTGATTATCCGAGCGACCTATCGCACAGGCACAAGGTTCACGCATGAAGGGCAGGACCGCACACTGGCAAGCGATCGACAAGTCTTTGAAGTAGCCTCAAACCAGTATCCCATTGCCCCAGCCCTGAATCAGCATTGATGTGACCCAGTGCGCCGGCCTCGACGAATTCCGATCCCCACAGTTGCGCCCAGTTGCGCGCGCGATCAAGCCGCAGCCAAGGGTCATTGCGGCTCGCGACCAGCACGGACGGGAAGGGCAGCGGGCGCAGCGTCAGTTCGGCGTCGACGCCGAATTTGGCGGGCTCGGCCGGCGCGACCAGCAAGGCGCCAGCGATTCGCACGTCACGGTACAGCGCCGCATGCACGCTTGCCAGGCAGCCGAAGCTGTGTGCGACCAGCACGGCCGGACCGTCAGCGCGAGCCAGCACGTCGGCGACACGCTGCGACCACAGCGGCAGCGATGGCACATCCCAGTGGTCTTGATGGATCCTGCCCAGCGCCGGACATTGTTGCTGCCAAAGGGTTTGCCAGTGACCGTCTCCGCTGCCATGCAGGCCGGGGACGACAAAGGCAGGCAGTCCGTGGAGATCGATGTTCATGCTCATGCAGATGGTGACTCGGACGGGAATTCTAGGTTCGCGGGTGCTGCCGGCCAACGAATCGTTTTGCGCTTGCATATGCATTTCTCATTGAACGTCAGGGGTCACCAAGCACGCACCCGGCCATCGCCATCGGTATGAAAGTCAGCACCAGTTCACGCATAAACAAATCCGGTTTTATTCGTTGATTGCAAGCGACTGCGCTGCCTACCATCCGTCATCGATTCCACGAAGGAGACCCACGATGACCGAGACCTCTGCGAACAACGCGACCCATGCTACGCCGGCTGCCACTGACATCAGCCAGCACTATCGCTACGAAACTCTGCAAGTGCATGCCGGCCAGTCGCCAGCGCCCGGCACCAATGCGCGCGCGGTGCCTATCTACCAGACCACGTCGTACACCTTCAACAGTGCCGACCACGGCGCCAAGCTGTTCGCGCTGCAGGAGTTCGGCAACATCTACACGCGCATCATGAACCCGACGACCGATGTCTTCGAGCAGCGCATCGCGAAGCTCGAAGGCGGCGTCGCCGCAGTGGCGACAAGTTCGGGACAGGCAGCGCAGTTCCTCGCGCTGTCGACCATTGCGCAGGCCGGTGACAATATCGTCTCCACCAGCTACCTGTACGGCGGCACCTACAATCAGTTCAAGGTGGCGTTACCGCGTCTGGGGATCCAGGTCAAATTCGTCGACGGCGACAATCCGGAAGACTTCCGCAAGGCGATCGATGCCAATACCAAGGCGCTGTATGTCGAGACCATCGGCAACCCGCGCTTCAATATTCCCGACCTCGAAGCGCTGGCCAGGGTTGCGCATGAGGCCGGTATCCCGCTGGTGGTCGACAATACCTTCGGCGCTGCCGGCTTCATTGCGCGGCCTATCGATCATGGCGCCGATATCGTCGTGCAGTCGGCGACCAAATGGATAGGCGGCCATGGCACCTCGGTCGGCGGCGTGATCGTCGATGCCGGCACCTTCAACTGGGGCAATGGCAAATTCCCGTTGTTCACCGAGCCGTCGCCCGGCTACCACGGACTGAAATTCTGGGACGTGTTCGGCAGCGGCGGCCCGTTCGGCAACATCGCGTTTGCTATTCGTGCGCGCGTCGAAGGCTTGCGTGATCTCGGCCCCAGCCTGTCGCCCTTCAATGCCTTCCAGCTGCTGCAAGGCGTGGAAACCTTGTCGCTGCGTGTGCAGCGTCATGTCGACAATGCGCTCGCGCTGGCGCGTTGGCTGAAGGCGCATCCGCAAGTGGCCTGGGTCGAGTACAACGGCCTCGAAGACAGTCCTTACCATGGACTCGCCAAAAAATATTTGCGTAATGGTTTTGGCGCGGTGCTGAACTTTGGCATCAAGGGCGGCGCAAGCGCGGCCCAAAGCTTCATCGACAGCGTGCAGCTGGCCAGCCACCTGGCCAATGTCGGCGATGCGAAGACCCTGGTCATCCATCCGTCATCAACCACGCACCAGCAATTGTCCGAAACCGAACAGCTGAGCGCCGGTGTGCGTACCGACCTGATCCGCGTGTCGGTCGGCATCGAGCATATCGACGACATCAAGGCTGACTTCGAACAGGCATTGAACAAGGCCGCGCATTCACTGCGCAAGGCGGCCTGAGCCGACAGGTACGACACGAGGACAGGCCGGGTATGGGCGCTGCGTTCAAGCTGTCGACCGAGACGCGCACCTTGCTGCTCGATGCGCCGCTCGCGCTCGAGTCCGGTGCGTCCTTGCCCGGTGTCGAGCTGGCGTATCGGACCTGGGGCCGCTTGTCTGCGCAGGCCGACAATGCGATCGTCATCTGCCACGCCCTGACAGGTTCGGCGGATGCCGATGCATGGTGGGGAGCGTTGCTGGGTCCCGGCAAGGCCATCGACACGGATCGTTTCTTCGTCGTCTGCAGCAATGTGCTCGGTGGCTGCTACGGCAGTACCGGTCCCGCCAGCCTGGCGCCGGATGGCCAGTGGTGGGGCGGCCGCTTCCCGGCATTGACGATCCGCGACCAGGTGCGCGCGCAAATGGCGCTCGCCGATGCATTGCACATCACGCGCATCCACGCCGTCATCGGCGGCTCATTGGGTGGTTTGCAGGCGCTTGAATGGGCATGGATGGATGCGCCACGGGTGCGCTCGGTGGTCAGCATTGCGGCCAGCGGCCGGCACTCCGCGTGGTGCCTCGCGTGGAGCGAGGCGCAGCGTATGGCGCTGCAAGCCGATCCCCGCTACCAGGGCGGTCACTACCCGCCCGACGATCCACCGCTGCAGGGACTGGCCGCAGCGCGTGCGGTGGCGATGGTGAGCTATCGCAGTGCCTGTTCGCTCGACACGCGTTTTGCTCGCTTGCCCGCCTCGGGCGAAGCCGACGGATTTGCAGTGCGCGACTGGCTTCGCTTCCATGGCGAGTCACTGGTCGCGCGTTTCGATGCGCACAGCTACCGCATGCTGATCGACGCGATGGACACGCATGACCTCGCGCGCGGGCGAGGAAACTACCCTGAAGTATTGGCAGCCATGCGATTGCCTGTACTGATTGGCAGTATTGCGTCCGATGCGCTCTACCAGCCGCATGAGCAGATTGAACTGGTGCGCCTGCTGCCGCAGGCGCAGATGTTAGCGATCGATTCCCTGCATGGGCATGATGGCTTTCTGATCGACGCCCCTGCTTATGCAAAAGAGCTGGCGGCGTTCTTGTCGCGCAGCGGATAAGCCGGAAAAGCCGGAGAAGACGCCGACTGCGCTGGTGCAGCCGCCCCTGTTGCCGCCATGGCCGGCAACGTCAGCGTCGGTTCGGGTGCGCCAGCTTGCGCGCCCTGTATCCACAGATGGTCGCCGTTGCCGGCGCCAGACAGCACCAGCGCATCAATGATGCGCAACACATCAGCCTCGGCATCCACTCGCGACAACAGCAGCCGCACATGCAGTGCGCTCGCATGCTCGATCAGGTCGGCGAGCTGCTCGACCGTACCGGTTGCGTGGCTGTCGATGCGCAGCAGCTCCGGCCGCAGTTGCTCGAGCTGCCGGCCCGCTTCGACGATATCGCGCGCATGGGTCGCGATGCGGAAGCCATTGCGCCGATAGTTGTCGACCACAAAGCCAATCGCCCAATGGCGGTCGGCGCTTGCCTGCGGCAGTTGCAGCAGCACGCGGCCAACCGGCAAGCCCAAACCGTCGAGGATATGACGGAACACCGCGCCATGATTGCTGTGGACCGCCGCCAGCAAGCGCTGATGCACGCCGATCATCAGCGTACTGTCATCGTCGTCGATCTGGCGGTAGAAATTCAGCACGTGCAGCATCCGGCACAGGCGATCAAGTTCGATCGATTCATCATCGCTGGCGGCGTTGTTCAGCAGCCGCCACACCGACAGCCCTCGGTCTTCCTGCGAATACGAATGCGCATGCGCATCGAAGCCGAGGACCTCGCCATCAAGGCTGCGTACGGGCTGAAACAGGCTGGTCAATGCGCAATTGAAGAACTGTCCCTGCACACGTCCGGCGTTATCGGTCCACAGCCGGGTGTCGCCGGGTGCGCCATGCTTCAGACGGGATAAATACTGCTGTAGTTCTGGGTATCGCATGGCGCTTGCCTTGGTCATTGGTGGAGCTGATGGAGCGGACGGATCTGATCGGCCTGATGGAGCTGATCGATCCTGATAGCGCGCAGCTTATCAATGCCGAAACGTCGGTCCAACGAATCAATTCGTCATTCCTTATGCGGTTATTGACATTTCACGGCGTACAAAAAATGCATATCAAAGCGCGAAATGATCCTTATGCAAACCGCCAATCTTTTTGCAGAATGCATTGACTGTTCGTCACATGAGGAAACCCGAATGAGAAAAATCCCCGTCATCAGACTTGGTCTGGCTGCATTGCTAGTCGCGGCCTTGTCGCTGGCCACAAGCATAGCGAGTGCCGAGACTGTCTTGTTGAACGTGTCCTATGACGTCACGCGTGAACTGTTCAGGGACATCAATCCGCTGTTCATCGCCGATTGGAAGAAAAATCAGGGCGAGGACATTGTCGTCAATCAGTCGCATGGCGGTTCCAGCAAACAGGCGCGATCGGTCGCCGAAGGCTTGCAGGCATCGGTGGTGACGATGAACCAGGCCAGTGATATCGATGTGCTGGCTGATGCGCGAGTGTTGTCGCGCGACTGGTCGACGCGCTTTCCGCATCACGCATCGCCGTTTTATTCCACCATTGTGTTCCTGGTCCGCAAGGGCAATCCCAAGGGCTTGCGTGACTGGGCCGATCTCAGCCGTCCGGGGGTGAAAGTCGTCATCCCCAATCCCAAGACCTCGGGCAATGGCCGCTATTCCTATTTGTCGAGCTGGGGCTCGGTGATCCGTGCCGGCGGCAGCGAAGCGCAGGCGCGCGAGCAGGTGACACGGCTGTTCCGCAATGTGCCGGTCCTCGATGGTGGCGGACGCGCGGCGACCGTGACCTTCACGCAACGCGACATCGGCGATGTGCTGGCGACCTTTGAAAACGAAGCCTGGCTGGTCAAGAAGGAATTGGGCGATGCGTTCGAGATTGTCTACCCGTCGTCGTCGGTGCTGGCCGAGTCATCGGTGGCCGTGGTCGACAAGGTGGTCGATCGCAAGGGTTTGCGCAAGCAGGCCACCGGCTATCTGCAGTTCCTGTACAGCGAGCCGGCGCAAGACGTCATCGCGCGTCACCACCTGCGGCCGCGCTCGGAAGCCGTTGCAAGGAAATATGCATCGACCTTCCGCTCACTGAGCCTGTTTACCGTCGAGGACGTGTTTGGTGGCTGGAAGGCAGCGCAGAAACGCCATTTCGATGATGGCGGTGAATACGACCAGATCTTTGCCGGCAAATGAGACCGGCATCCCGAGCCATCGACCAAGGAGCACAACATGAGTTTGGAAACGCTGGACAACAAGGATCGCCAACACGCGCAGGCGCAAGGCGGTAATTTTCGATCTTCCGATGAAGGCGCGCAGCAGCTGCTGGACGGCGCACGTGCGACAGCCGCCGAGCTTGGCCTGACTTATGCCGGATCGGTGACGCCGCCTCAGGCCTGGCAACTGACCCGCAGCGGCGCCGCTTTTCTGGTCGATGTGCGCAGCTTCGAAGAATACAAGTTCGTCGGCCACGTGCCGAGCTCACTGCATGTGCCATGGGCGACCGGCACCGCGCTCAACCGCAATCCGCGTTTCGTGAAAGAGCTGGAAGCCAAGGTCAAGGACAAGGATGCGATCGTGCTGCTGCTGTGCCGCAGCGGCAATCGTTCCGCGCTGGCGGCAGAGGCCGCGCACAAGGCCGGCTTCACCAATGTGTTCAATGTCACCGAAGGCTTCGAGGGGGACCTGAATGAGCGCCTGCATCGCGGCGCGGTCAATGGCTGGCGTCGTTACGACCTGCCATGGGAACAGGACTGAGGCCACGATGGACGCACTCCGACACACCCACCCGGCAGAGCATGCCGTGATTGCCGACCTCGAACTGGCGCAAGTCGTCAACGAATTGCGTGCTGCGCGCGAACGCTGGCGGCGTTCCCACGTGCGCAACCAGGAATTCGGCGGCCGTGAATTCCCGTCGCGCGAAGCGCTGCGCAAGATCACTGCCGACTTGTGCGCGGCCTTGTTCCCGATGCGGCTGGGCCCGAACAACCTGCGCCATGCGAGCGAGGATTATTTCGTCGGCCAGACGCTGGATCTGGCCTTGTCCGAGCTGCATGAACAGGTCAGACTGGACCTCGGTTACGGGCAGCGTCACCTCGGTGAACAGGATACTGCGCAGGTAAGTCAGCAGGCGGCCGAGGTCGTGCGCCGCTTCGCGCGCAGTCTGCCATCCCTGCGCAGCAAGCTAGACACCGATGTCGAGGCAGCCTACCACGGCGACCCGGCCGCGCGCAGCGTTGATGAAGTGCTGCTGTGCTATCCCGGCATCACCGCCATCACCTATCACCGCATTGCGCATCAGCTTTATCTGCTGGGCGCGCCGCTGGTGGCGCGCATCATCGCCGAGATTGCGCATTCCTCGACCGGCATCGACATCCACCCCGGCGCCACCATTGGCGGCAGCTTCTTCATTGACCACGGCACCGGCGTCGTGATCGGCGAGACCGCGATCATCGGCGAGCGGGTACGCATCTACCAGAACGTGACGCTGGGCGCGAAGCGCTTTCCAACCGGTGAAAACGGCGCGCTCGAAAAAGGCCTGGCGCGTCATCCCATCATTGAAGACGACGTCGTGATCTATGCCGGTGCGACCCTGCTGGGGCGGATCACGGTTGGCCGCGGCTCCATTGTCGGCGGCAATGTCTGGTTGACCGATGGGGTACCGGCGGGCACGCATGTGACGCAGGCCGTCAGCGAACACGTGTTGCGCAAGTCTCGTCTCGCGAGCGCCTGACGCAGCACCTCATAAACATTTTTTACAAGGAGAACCCGCACCATGTCGCAAGTCCAGGAATCTCAGCTCGCGCTGAGCGATAACGCCGCAAGACAGCTTGCCAATGCCACCAAGACCGTACCGCAGCTGTCGACCATCTCTCCCCGCTGGCTGGTGCACTTGCTGCAATGGCTGCCGGTCGAGGCTGGCATCTACCGGCTGAACAAGGTCAAGAACCCGCGCGACGTGCGTGTGGCTTGTGCACAGCGCGATGAATCCGAGCTGCCGCAGACTTTCGTCGATTATGAAGAGCATCCGCGCGAATACTTCCTGAATGCCGTCTCCACGGTGCTCGACGTGCATACCCGCGTATCCGACTTGTACAGCAGCCCGCATGACCAGATCAAGGAGCAGCTGCGCCTGACCATCGAGACCATCAAGGAGCGCCAGGAAAGCGAGCTGATCAACAACCCCGACTACGGCTTGCTGGCGAATGTCGCCGACGAGCAGCGCATCTCGACGCTGGGCGGCACCCCGACGCCGGATGACCTCGACGATCTGCTCGTGAAGGTCTGGAAAGAGCCGGGTTTTTTCCTGACGCATCCGCTGGCCATTGCGGCATTCGGCCGCGAGTGCACACGGCGCGGCGTGCCGCCGCCGACCACCAGCCTGTTCGGTTCGCAGTTCCTGACCTGGCGCGGCGTGCCGCTGATCCCGTCGGACAAGGTGCCCGTCGAAGACGGCAAGACCAAGATCCTGCTGGTGCGTTCCGGCGAGAAGAAGCAGGGTGTGGTCGGCTTGTTCCAGCCGGGCCTGGCGGGCGAACTCAGCCCGGGCTTGTCGGTGCGCTTCATGGGCATCAACCGCAGCGCTATCGCCTCTTACCTGATTTCGCTGTATTGCTCGCTGGCGGTGCTGACCGACGATGCACTGGCCGTGCTCGATGACGTGGAGATTGACAAGTACCATGACTATCCTTCGACCTACAAGTGAAGCAGCGGGCTCGGTCCCGCACGGCGTGCTGCCGGATGAATCGCTGCTGAACCAGTTGGCCGGCGAATTCTTTTCGCTGGCAGTGAATGCGGCTCATCCGCTGCACGCCAGTCCGCCTGCGGTCGGGGGCATAGGCACGACCGGGCAGCCAGTATTGACTGGCAGCGAGCGTATCGGCACCGGCCTGAACGGCAGCGATTCGCATGGCATTGATTCGGTCGGCAGTGATCCGCTGGATGGACTGGCCAGCGCGGCGCTCGCAGATCGCATCCATCCGCAAACGCATGACTTGCCCGGGCAAGCGCAGTTGCAGGTGTGGGTCAGAGAGTTGTTTGTCCCGGCCACACCGGTGAATGTGCCGCACTGGGATACGCAACCTCGCTTCGCTGATGACGGCAGCGGCCATCAAAACATTGACCAACACGGCATCGGCCATCACGGCTTTGACCATCAAAGAACCGGTCATGCCGCGATCACGCCCGCGTTCGACCTGCATGCGGTGCGCCGCGATTTTCCCATCCTGGCCGAACGCGTCAATGGCAAGCCGCTGGCCTGGCTGGACAATGCGGCCACCACGCACAAGCCACAGTCGGTGATTGACAGGCTTGCGTATTTCTATGCGCATGAAAACTCGAACATCCACCGCGCTGCGCATGAGTTGGCAGCGCGCGCCACCGATGCGTATGAGGCAGCACGCAGGAAATCGGCGAACTTCCTCGGCGCGGCATCACCGGACGAGATTGTGTTCGTGCGTGGCGCCACTGAAGCGATCAACCTGGTGGCCAACACCTATGGCGAAAAATTCATCGGCGAGGGTGACGAGATCATCGTGTCGCTGCTCGAGCATCATGCCAACATCGTCCCCTGGCAGCAGCTGGCGCAGCGCAAGGGTGCGAAGATACGCGTGATTCCGGTCGATGATTCAGGCCAGGTGCTGCTCGATGAATACCGCAAGCTGCTCAACAGCCGGACCAGGCTGGTGGCGCTCACGCAGGTATCGAATGCGCTGGGCACAGTGACGCCGGTGGCCGAGATCATCGCGCTCGCGCATCAGGCTGGCGCGCGCGTGCTGGTCGATGGCGCGCAGGCGGTGTCGCACATGCGGGTCAATGTGCAGGCGCTGGATGCGGACTTCTATGTATTCTCAGGCCACAAGGTGTTTGGCCCGACCGGCATCGGCGTGGTGTATGGCAAAGCCAGCCTGCTGGCGCAACTGCCGCCGTGGCAGGGTGGCGGCAACATGATCGCCGACGTCACCTTCGAGCGCACTTTGTACCAGGATGCGCCGGCGCGCTTCGAAGCCGGCACCGGCAATATTGCCGATGCGGTCGGACTCGGCGCGGCGATCGATTATGTCGAGCGTCTCGGCATGGAGAACATCGCGGCCTACGAGCACGCGTTGCTGCATTACGCGACCTTGCAGCTGAAAGACATCCCGGGTGTCAGATTGATCGGCACTGCCAGGGAAAAGGCCAGCGTCGCATCCTTCGTGCTTGCCGGGCACACGACCGAGGAAGTCGGTCGTGCGCTGAACGAGGAAGGCATTGCCGTACGTTCCGGCCATCATTGCGCCCAGCCCATCTTGCGTCGCTTCGGTGTGGAAGCCACCGTGCGACCCTCACTTGCCTTCTACAACACGAGCGATGAGGTGGACCGTCTGGTCAGCGTGGTGCGGCGGCTTGCTTGCCGACGGAAATTCTGATGCAGGAAATTCTGCTGCCGGTCGCAAGCCGGCTCGGCTGGCGTGCCTTCAGCGGCGCCAGCTGACCACGGTGGCCAGTTCTTCGGCGGTCAGCTTCGGCGCCAGCTGCAGGATGAAGTCGACCGCATACTCGCGCAGGAAGGCGCCGCGACGTACTGCGACGCGGGTGACGTTCTGCGCAAACAGGTGGCTGGCCGATATCGCCTTCAGGCCATTGCCGAGGTTGCTGTCAACCGCCATCGAGGCGACCAGTCCCACACCCATGCCCAGCGATACATACTGCTGAATCACATCCGAATCCATCGCCGTCAACACAATGTCAGGGGACAGGTCGCGTGCTTCGAATGCTTCATCGATATGGCTGCGACCAGTGAAGCCCTGGTCATAGGTGATCAGCGGATAGCTGGCCAGGTCTTCCAGAGACACCTTGTCATGTGACAGCAGCGCATGGCCTTCCGGCACCACGATCACGTGCTGCCATTCATAGCAGGGGAAGGACACGAGGTCGTCGAATTGCGTCAGGCCTTCGGTCGCGATGCCGATATCGGCCTTGCCGGACAACACCCACTCGGCGATATGCTCGGGCGCGCTCTGCTGCAACGCGATCCGTACATCAGGAAACGCAGAGCGGAAATGCTGCACGGTTTTTGGCAGCACATAGCGGGTCTGCGTGTGGGTGGCGGCGATCGACAGCGTGCCGGTGGTCTTGCCGGAGAATGATGCGCCGGCGCGCTGCAGGTTCTCGGCCTCCAGCAACAGCCGCTCGACGATCTGCAGCACTTCCTTGCCGGGTTCGGTCAGGCCGGTCAGGCGCTTGCCGTTGCGCTCGAAGATATCGACGCCCAGTTCCTCCTCCAGCTCACGGATCTGTCGGCTCACGCCTGGCTGCGACGTGAACAGCGCATTCGCGACTTCCGTCAGGTTGAAGCCGCGGCGCGCGGTCTCGCGCACAGAGCGCAATTGCTGGAAGTTCATCTCAGACCGCCTCGTCAAGGAAGACGCGCACGCGCTTGGGCTTCACCAGCACCTTCGAGCCCGGCTGCAAATGAAGCTGTGCGTAGCGCTCGCTGGGCAGGACGGCTTCGATCAGGCCATGGTCGTCATCGCGCTCGAGCTCCAGTTGTGCCAGTGGACCGATCGCATGCGCGCGCGTCAGACGCGCGACGATACCCTCGCCGCCGGCGACAAAGGGCTCGACATCCAGTTCATGCGGCCGTACATAGCCGACACCCGCGGCATCGCGCGCATGGGTCAGGTCCGGTACCGGCAGCGGCGTGCCGCCGGATTCCAGCACACCCTCATGCACGCGCCCGTGGAACAGGTTCACGTTGCCGAGGAAGCTGTACACGAAAGGCGAGGCCGGATGGTTGTAGACGTCGTCGGGCGCGCCGACTTGTTCGACTTTGCCGCGATTCATCAGCACCACGCGGTCGGCGACCTCCAGCGCTTCTTCCTGGTCATGTGTGACGAAGATGCTGGTCACATGCAGCTCATCATGCAGGCGGCGCAGCCAGCGGCGCAATTCCTTGCGGACTTTCGCATCGAGGGCACCGAAGGGTTCATCCAGCAGCAGCACGCGCGGCTCGACGGCCAGCGCCCGCGCCAGCGCGATACGCTGCCGCTGGCCGCCCGACAATTGCGATGGGTAGCGATCCGCCAGCCAGTCCAGCTGCACCAGTGACAGCAGCTGCATCACCTTGTCGCGGATATCGCGCTCGGACGGGCGCTGATGGCGCGGCTTCACGCGCAGGCCGAAAGCAATGTTCTCGAACACGCTCATGTGCCTGAACAGCGCATAGTGCTGGAATACGAAGCCGACCTGGCGCTCGCGTACATGTTGTACCGATGCGTCTTCGCCATCCAGGATCACCTGTCCCTGGTCGGCATGCTCGAGGCCGGCGATCACACGCAGCAGTGTGGTCTTGCCGCAGCCGGACGGCCCCAGCAAGGCGGTCAGTTCACCGCTCGGGAAATCCAGCGAGACATTGTCCAGGGCGACGAACTCGCCGAAACGCTTGCCGATATTGCGGACTTCAATGCTCATGATTCAGCTCTCCGGTAGCGACATCCGTCTCGTGACGGACGCGCCATTCAATGATGGTTTTCAGTGCCAGTGTGACGAGTGCCAGCAGCGCCAGCAGCGAGGCGACAGCGAACGCGGCGGCGAAGTTGTATTCGTTGTAGAGGATCTCCACCTGCAGCGGCATCGTGTTGGTCTCGCCGCGGATGTGACCGGACACCACCGATACCGCGCCAAACTCGCCCATTGCGCGTGCGTTGCACAGGATGACGCCGTACAGCAGGCCCCAGCGGATGTTCGGCAGCGTCACATGCCAGAAGGTGCGCCAGCCGGATGCGCCCA
>JACCDX010982206.1_pt1 | contig 20101 bp, 15 predicted proteins | sample 7449681 | NCBI WGS metagenome assembly JACCDX01 (sample SAMN15323450, study PRJNA562643) | freshwater metagenome | isolation source: river surface water | place: USA:Blue River Watershed | collected 2017-08-18
ACCATACCGTGCCGGCGGCAGTATAGATATTGACTGGCGAATCAAGGATAATTGCCAGCTCTTAAAAATCAGACCAACGGAGTTCCTCTTGTCCGCTTCAGCCCCACAGCCCGACCTTGGCACCTTCCAGGGTCTCATTCTTGCTCTACAACAATTCTGGGCAAACAAGGGTTGTGTCCTCATGCAGCCGCTCGATATGGAGGTGGGGGCAGGGACCTTTCATCCGGCGACCTTTCTGCGCGCAATCGGCCCTGAAAGCTGGCACACCGCTTACGTTCAACCCAGCAGACGCCCTACCGACGGGCGTTACGGAGAGAACCCTAACCGACTGCAGCACTACTATCAGTTCCAAGTCATACTGAAGCCTTCACCACCCGACATTCAAGAGCTTTACCTCGAATCGCTTGCCAGCCTCGGCATCGATACCAGGATCCACGACATCCGTTTTGTAGAGGATAATTGGGAGTCTCCCACGCTTGGCGCATGGGGGCTCGGCTGGGAAGTGTGGCTCAATGGCATGGAAGTGACACAGTTTACTTATTTCCAGCAGGTTGGCGGCCTGGAATGCCATCCTGTCAGCGGCGAAATTACTTACGGTATCGAGCGTATTGCCATGTACCTGCAGGGCGTAGATAGCATCTATGACATCGTCTGGACCAACGGTCCAAACGGAGTCGTAACCTACGGCGATGTTTTTCACCAGAACGAAGTGGAGATGTCAGCCTACAATTTCGAACATGCCAACGTTGACATCCTCTTTCGAAACTTCAACGACTGTGAGCAGCAATGCCAAATGCTGATTGAAAAGGGTCTGGCGTTACCGGCATATGAACAGGTCTTGAAGGCATCCCATTACTTTAATTTGCTGGATGCACGTCATGCAATCTCGGTGACCGAGCGCCAGCGCTACATTCTCAGGGTACGAACTTTGTCGCGGTTGGTTGCCGAGGCTTACTACGAAAGTCGCAAAGCATTAGGCTTCCCGCTGGCACCCGAGGATCTGCGCCGGCAATATCTGGATAAATAACAATTTGACCGCAGGACACCATGGCAACAAAAGATTTTTTGGTTGAAATAGGCACAGGAGAACTTCCACCTAAGGCTCTGAGAGCGCTCTCGGAAGCTTTCCTATCGGGGATCCGCTCCGCTCTCGAATCTGCAGATCTTCAGTTCGATGCAATTGCTCCCTTCGCAACGCCGCGACGTTTGGCGGTGATTGTCAACGGCCTGCAGGAGCACCAGGCTGACAAGGCGGTAGAAAGATTTGGTCCTGCAGTCTCTGCCGCCTACGACAAGGAGGGCAGGCCGACCCCTGCGGCATCAGGTTTCGCAAGGTCCTGTGGAGTCGCACTGGAGGCGTTGGAGAGCGTCGAGAAGGATGGTGTCACCAAGCTCGTGTTCCGCTCTGTCACCAAGGGCGGTGACACTCGCAATCTACTGGCCGACATTGTGTCGCGCTCGCTATCGGCACTACCGATTCCCAAGAAGATGCGCTGGGGTAGCAGTCGAGACGAGTTTGTTCGACCAGTACATTGGGTAGTGATGATTTTCGGTAGCGATGTTGTCCCCGCATCAATCCTGGGTATAGATTCCAGTAACCAATCCCGCGGGCATCGTTTCCAGCATAATAGGGCGCTCACTATCGACTCTGCCAGTGAGTATGAATCAAAGCTCTTTGACGCCAAGGTCGTTGCCGACTATGAAAAGCGCAAGGATATTATCCGCAAACTTGTTAATGCAGAAGGTGAAAAACTCGGGGCGCGCGTCGTTATCGAGGAAGACTTGCTGGAAGAAGTAACCAGCCTTGTGGAGTGGCCCGTTGCTCTAACCGGCAAGTTTGACGAACATTTTCTTTCGGTGCCGCGTGAAGCACTGGTCTCGTCGATGAAGTCGCACCAGAAATGTTTTTACCTTTTGGACAAGCAGGGTAGCTTGCTGCCGAATTTCATTACAGTCAGCAACATTGAGAGTCTTGACCCGGCACAAGTCATCGCGGGCAACGAGAGGGTGATTCGTCCTCGGCTCGCCGATGCCCGATTCTTTTTCGATACTGATCGCAAGCAATCACTGGCTTCTCGACAGGAGCAACTCAAGACCATCGTTTTTCAGCAGGAACTAGGCACTGTCTTTGAAAAGTCTGTCAGGGTTTCCGGTTTGGCGGGCTTCATCGCTGGCGAGCTTTCTGCCAATCAAGCATGGTGTGAACGTGCGGCTCTGCTGTCCAAGTGCGATCTGGTTACGAATATGGTATCGGAATTTGCAGAGCTGCAAGGCATTGTCGGTTATTACTACGCCATGCATGACAATGAACCCAGCGAGGTCGCCATTGCGCTCAACGAGCAGTACATGCCGCGATTTTCTGGCGATCAGTTGCCGACAACGCTCACCGGTAGCGTCCTCGCGATAGCAGACAAACTGGATACCATCGTAGGGCTGTTCGCGATTGGACAGCCTCCTACAGGCTCCAAGGATCCTTTCGCTTTGCGTCGCGCCGCACTAGGTATTCTGCGAGTCATCGTCGAGAAGGGGCTGGATCTGGATCTTCTCAAAGCTATTCGTTTTGCCTGCGGCAACTTCAGTAATCTCGTCGTTAAGTCTGGTCTCGACAACCAGGTTTTCGAGTTCCTGCTGGACCGATTCAAGGCTTGGTATCAGGCAGAGGGCGTGAGTGCAGAAGTATTCCAGTCTGTCTTCGTCCTGCGCCCAACCAAGCCACTGGATTTTAATTTGAGGGTACGCGCGGTGCATCATTTTAGCAGCCTGCCGGAAGCCCAATCGCTGGCGTCTGCCAATAAGCGTGTATCGAATATCCTGCAAAAGGAAGTTCAATCGGGGGGACAAACCCGGGTCGACTCTACTCTGTTCCGGGAAGAAGCGGAACGTCTACTCGCAGGCGTGCTGGAGGCCCAAAGGGCTCGCGTGATCCCTTTGTTCAAGGCTCGCGAGTATACCCGAGGCCTTGAAAGTCTGGCGGGCTGCAAGAGTGCGATTGACGGCTTCTTTGACAGCGTGCTGGTAATGGATGAGAACCCGCAGATCCGTAATAACCGCATCGCCCTTTTGCGCGCACTGCGAGAGCTTTTTCTTGAGGTGGCCGACATTTCCCACCTTCAAGCCAGCTGAGTGAATTTTCGTTGCGGAGTACTGAAGAGTGAAACTGATTATCCTCGACAGAGATGGTGTCATTAATGAGGATTCGGATGACTACATTAAGTCGGTGGAAGAGTGGATTCCGATTCCCGGCAGCATCGAAGCAATTGCGGCGCTGAGCTCAGCCGGATACACAATCGTAGTTGCGACCAATCAGTCTGGTATCGCTCGCAAATATTTCGATGAGTACGAACTCGCTGCCATGCACCAGAAAATGAGTACTCTGGTCGAAGACGCCGGCGGAGAGATCAGTGGCGTATTCTTTTGTCCACACGGTCCTGACGATGGCTGTGAGTGCCGCAAACCCGGACTTGGATTGATCAAACAGATAGAAACCGAGTTTGGAACGTCTGTCGAAGGATCGCCCTTTGTTGGCGACACTGCGAAGGATATTCTTCTGGCCAAGCTTGCTGGATGTTGCCCCGTCCTCGTGAAAACCGGTAAGGGCGTTGCAACATTGGCCGAAATTACTGACGCTGAGCTTTCAGGCGTGCAAGTCTTCGACTCTCTTAATGATTTTGCAAGAGAGCTATTGCAGAGAGAAACCTAGTCTTGGGCCATGTAATCATCAACGTTCCTTACAGCATCACCACCGCCATTACCCCATACATTAATGTAGCCCATCCATGCTGAAGCGCTGTCTGTTAGTCGTTCGATCGCTGATTTTCTATGCTGGTTATTTTTTGGCCACCATATTGACCTCGCTGCTCAGTATGACGGTATTCTTCTTACTACCATGGAAAAAGAGATTCTCTTTATATTCCACCTGGTGTCAGTTTGTTTTGTTCTGGTTGCGGGTCACATGCGGCATCAGATATGACATTCAGGGAATGGGGAATATCCCTGCACACCCTGTAGTAGTCCTAAGCACTCATCAGAGCGCCTGGGAGACCATTTTTCTGTATTACGCCATGTCGCCCGTATGCCCGATTCTGAAAAAGGAATTGTTGAAGATTCCATTCTGGGGTTGGGCCATGAGCCTTCAGAAGCCAATTGCTATTGACAGAAGCAAGCCCCGTGAAGCGGGCAGGTCGCTGTTGGTACAGGGTAAAGCACGACTGGAGGAAGGTTTATCTGTTGTAATTTTCCCCGAAGGCACACGCAGTCCAGCGGGGACAATCAAGGAGTTTTCACGTGGAGGGGCTAAACTTGCCGTCTCAGCAAACTTTCCTGTACTGCCAGTAATTCACAATGCGGGTGTTTGTTGGCCCGCCAACACAATGATCAAACAACCCGGGATCATTAGGGTAAGAATTGGCTCGCCAATTCAGGTTACCGGCAAGACATCTGCGGATATCACCGATGCATTTTCGGCCTGGGTAGAAGAGAACAAGGCTATCATTATGGGTGACAGCCCCGTGTCAATTACGCCTGCCCAAAATAGGTAACGTATTGTTATATATCGAGATTTTGCGCTGCCAGTGCATTAGCCTCAATGAACTCTCGGCGCGGATCTACCTGGTCACCCATTAGAGTGGTGAAGAGCTGATCGGCTCCGATTGCGTCTTCAATAGTAACCTGCAACATGCGCCTGCTTTCTGGATCCATTGTTGTTTCCCACAGTTGATCCGGGTTCATTTCTCCCAATCCCTTGTAGCGCTGCAGGTAATGTCCCTTCATCGCGTCGTTGGTGAGCCAGGTCAATGCCTCTGCAAAACTTCTCACCTCCTGTTTGCGATCACCTCTCTGCACATAAGCACCTTCTTCAACAAGGCCTTCAAGAGTGGTGCCGAGCTTCACTATGGCGCGATACTCACCTGAGTGAAAGAAATCTGTGTTGAATTGGTAGTCCTTGGTCAACCCATGGAAGGACTGACGAATGTGCGGCAAGTAGATGCTTCGCTCGCGATCTTTCGTCGTCGTGATCTGGTATCCCAGACTTGTTTTAGGATGGATACGAGCAAGAGTCGCTGAAAGTTCCGCAACCCAGGTTTCAACACTTTCTACCGATAACAGGCTGGACTCCTGTAGTTCTCTTGTGAAGACCATTGCCTCTAGAATGTCGGCTGGATAGAGCCGGTTCAAGCGTTTAATAATTGCATAGGTGCTATGGTACTGCTTCACAATGGTATCCAGAGCATCCCCGGAAATTGCAGGTGCCTCTGGATTAACGTAAAGACTTGCGCCCTCCAGAGCTATATGGGTCTGGTACTTTGCCAGTTCGTCGTCATCCTTCAAGTACTGTTCGTGTTTCCCTTTTCTGATCTTGTAGAGCGGAGGCTGGGCAATAAAAATATGTCCTCTCTCTACCAGTTCTCGCATCTGGCGAAAAAAGAAAGTAAGCAAAAGAGTGCGAATGTGTGAACCATCGACGTCGGCATCGGTCATGATTATTATGCTGTGATAGCGAAGATTTGCAGGAGTGAACTCCTCATTGCCAATACCACAACCAAGAGCCTTGATCAGTGTACCAATCTCAGCAGAACTCAACATCTTGTCGAAACGGGCCTTCTCGACGTTGAGAATTTTACCCTTCAGCGGCAGGATGGCTTGATTCTTTCTGTTCCTGCCCTGTTTTGCAGATCCGCCCGCAGAGTCACCCTCCACAATGTAGATCTCGGATAGCGCCGGATCTTTTTCTTGGCAGTCAGCAAGCTTTCCGGGCAATCCCGCTATGTCAAGCGCTCCTTTTCTTCGAGTCATTTCCCGAGCTTTGCGAGCCGCTTCCCGCGCTCGGGCAGCGTCCAGCATTTTGTTGACGATTTGCTTCGCCTCAAGTGGATTCTCCATCAGATAGTCTGTGAAGTGGCTGGTCATTTCCTGCTCCACAACCACTTTCACTTCGGAGGAAACGAGCTTGTCTTTAGTCTGGGAAGAGAATTTAGGATCGGGGACTTTCACAGAGATAATCGCAGTCAATCCTTCGCGAGCATCATCACCTGTCGTTGCCACCTCCTTGTTCTTCTTGGCGGCCAATTCCTTCTCAATGTAACTATTCAGTACGCGGGTCAGTGCAGCTCTAAAGCCAGCAAGATGCGTACCGCCATCTTTCTGGGGAATGTTGTTTGTATACGGAAAGATGTTTTCCTGATATGTGTCATTCCATTGAAGCGCTATTTCTACCGTGATTCCGTCTTCCTCTCGCTCTGCCATAAAATGGAAAATCTTGTTTATAGGAGCTTTGTTTGTATTGAGGTAGGTCACAAAGGCCTTAAGTCCACCGTCGTACTTGAAGAGGTCGCTTTTGCCTGTTCTTTCGTCTTTGAGTTGGATGGAAACGCCTGCATTCAAGAAGGCTAGTTCCCGCAACTTCTTCGCTAGGATATCGTAGTGAAACTCGATGTTGGAAAATGTGTCCTTGGAGGGCTTGAAGTGGCATTCGGTTCCTGTTGCATCCGTTTCGCCGACAACTGCAAGCGGTGCTTGAGGCACGCCGTGGACATAATTCTGCTCATGCACTTTTCCTCCTCTACGGATGGTAAGTTTGAGCTCCTCAGAGAGTGCGTTTACTACGGATACACCGACACCATGTAATCCACCCGAGACTTTGTAACTGTTGTCATCGAATTTTCCCCCGGCGTGGAGCACGGTCATTATCACTTCAGCCGCAGAGACGCCTTCGCTATGCATGTCTGTGGGAATTCCTCGCCCATTGTCGGAAACCGTGACAGTTTCTCCTGGATGGATGATTACTCGAATGTCATCGCAGTAGCCTGCCAGGGCTTCGTCGATAGAGTTGTCTACCAGCTCAAAGACCATATGATGAAGGCCGGTCCCGTCATCAGTATCTCCGATATACATTCCTGGCCTTTTCCTGACTGCATCAAGACCCTTCAATACTTTGATGCTTGACGAATTATATGTCGAGTCCTGAGCCATCTGTGATTTCTCCTGCTTGCTGAATTCTCTATATTTACGTTCTGTTTCACCGCGCCTTCGAGAACAGCGCGCTTCACAGCCAGAGTCTATGGGCCCTAGCCTAAACGATGAATATCCTAGTAACTTTGGGCTATTTTACCATGTTCCACGTGGAACTTTCTCGGCAATAATCCTGGGGGCCAGGATTTATCGAGTTCCGCTGGGTCGACGCAAGTCATAAAGATTTGGCATTCCAGCTCGTCCAAAAGACTACAAACTCGCTTGCGATTAGCCAGATCAAGCTCAGAAGGAAGGTCATCCACCAAATAAATACTCTTTACTCCGACTAGCTGCGACAGAAGATGTCCTTGTGCAATTTTCATTGCGCATACAAGAAGCTTTTGCTGGCCTCGAGAGAGCACCTCAACCGCATCGCTACGCCCTATCCTTACAGAGATATCTGCCCGATGTGGGCCTTGCTGAGTAGCCCCATACTTCAAGTCCCTAGAGATCCCTGCCTTCAGAACACTTTCAAGTTCGGTGGATTCATCCCAGCCTCTGATGTACTGAAAACTCAAGTCAGGAAGATCAATCAACTTGGTCACGGTTTCGGTCAAAGCAGGGCAGAGCAAGGCAAAGTATTCCCTACGGGACTTGTCGATGAGCTCAGAAAGTCTACAGAGCTCAAGATCCCAGGCCTCAAGTTGCGCTCGATCCAAGTTTCTCTGCTTCAGAAGGAGATTTCTGTGAGCCAGACATTTTGCGGCCCTTCTCCAAGCGCCGACAAAATCTTGTTCCACGTGGAACACCCCCCAATCTAGATACCTCCTTCTAACCTTTGAGCTGCCTTCCAATAACAAAAAGCTTTCTGAGTTAAGGATTTGAACAGGAAGATGTCTGGCCGCATCCGCCCAATTCCTTTGCCTCTCTCCCATAAGCTTAAGCAGATGACCCTGCCTCCTTGTTTTACTCAAACCAATTGAAACGCCATCAATCAACTCACAAAAGACGATACCCTCATCTTTATCGTGCTGGATAATGGAGTTCAACTTCTGGCTCCGGAATGAACGCCCCAAACCTAGCAAATGAATCGCCTCCAGCAGGCTTGTTTTGCCACTGCCATTGTCGCCAAAAATTAAGTTCAGTTTTTCAGACGGAACGAGCCTAACATCCGCAAGATTGCGAACATTAAGCACGTCCAAGCGAGAGATTACAGACATATCCCTTCAGTATTTCAGAGACTGCGACATGGAGGAAGGCGAAATGCCTATCGAACTATAAACGCATGGGCATAACAACATACAGCGCGTTCCCGATACCATCCGCCGCCTCTAGCAGCGCGCTGCTATTTGAGTCCAGCAGACTGATTTTTACTTTCTCAGAACCCAATACAGACAACACATCGACGAGGTAGCTGACGTTGAATCCAACCTCCAAAGACTCTCCTTTGTACTCTACAGACACCGACTCCTCTGCCTCTTCCTGGTCAGGGTTATTCGCCAGGATTCTCACCTCATTATCTGACAACAGAATTCTGACTCCCCGGTACTTTTCATTCGACAGTATCGACGTACGGGTAAACGCCTGCCGGAGCTCGTTTCTATCGCCAATGACAATCTTGTCGCCACCTTTCGGAAGCACCCGGTTGTAATCAGGAAACTTCCCATCAACAAGCTTCGAGGTGAACGTGAAATCCTTCGTCCTAGCACGAACATGATTCCGACCGAACACCATAGAAATATTTTCGTGATCCAGGCTCAAAAGCCTCCCAAGTTCTACAACACCTTTGCGAGGCAATATAAGTTGAACCGGAGCGTCGACAGCATTCTGCATTTGCAAGGTCTGCATTGCCAAACGATGACCGTCAGTAGCGACCACGCGCAGATAGCCGCCTGCTAGCTCAAACAGCATTCCATTCAAATAGTAACGGACATCTTGCTGAGCCATCGCGAAGGATGTGCCGTCCAGCAACGCCTTCAGGTCCTTCTGCGCGAGGGACAACTCGATAGTGCCTGGCTCTTCCTCTGTATTCGGAAAGTCGCTTGCGGCAAGCGTGGCGAGACTGAACCTGCTACGCCCCGACTTAATGACCATTTTTGCTTCTTCGACCGTGAACTCCAGTCTGGCATCCTCTGCCAGAGACTTGCATATATCCACAAGCTTGCGGGCAGGAACAGTTATTTCACCAGGCCTGTTAGGCCCGTCGACGCTCACGCGCCCCACTAACTCGACTTCCAGGTCGGTGCCTGTTATCGACAACATTGAATTTGAATCAAGTGATAGCAGGACATTCGACAATACTGGTAGTGTCTGCCTTCTTTCCACAACACCCGATACAAGTTGAAGAGGCTTTAATATGGCTTCCCTGGATATCACAAAATGCATAAACATCTCACAAAGTTCTATTTATAGTTGTTTAGAAATTAACCTTCCGGGCGGATGCCCGAACTCGCAATTTACATATCTGCTCAAGTCGCCAGCGCACGCAATAGGTTGTTGTAATCCTCAGCAATATCAGACGACGATCCGCGTAAATTCTTCACCTGCTTGCATGCATGCAATACTGTCGTGTGATCTCTTCCTCCAAAGGCATCTCCTATTTCAGGAAGACTATGGTTAGTCAGCTCTTTGGACAAACACATTGCGACCTGCCTGGGCCGAGCAACTGAACGGTTCCGTCGCTTCGACAACATATCGGACATCTTGATTTTATAGTATTCCGCCACAGATCTCTGAATGTTATCTATGGTGACCAGTTTGTCATGAAGCGCAAAAAGATCTTTCAATGCCTCTTTGACCAGCTCAAGATCAATGGACCTACCGACGAAATTGGCATGAACAATCACTTTCTTCAGCGCGCCTTCCAGCTCTCTGACGTGAGAGCGAAGGCGCTGGGCAATGAACATGGCCGCGTCGCTCGGCAGCTCCACGTTACTTTGTTCAGCCTTGTTTATCAGAATTGCTGCCCGTGTCTCAAGTTCCGGCGGCTCTACAGCAACCGATAAACCCCAACCAAACCTAGACTTCAGCCTTTCTTCTAATCCGTTGATTTCTTTGTGGTATTTATCACTTGTCAGAATTATCTGCTGACCACCTTCCAAAAGAGCATTGAACGTATGAAAGAACTCTTCCTGCGACCGCTCTTTGCCAGCAAAGAATTGTATATCATCGATAAGAAGCGCATCCACGGACCTATAGTAGCGCTTGAACTCGTTGATAGCATTCAACTGAAGCGCTGTCACCATGGTTGCCACAAACGTTTCAGAGTGTAGATAAACAACTTTGGCATCGGGCTTTCTTGCCACGAGATAATTGCCTATAGCGTGCATGAGATGGGTTTTACCCAAACCCACACCACCGTATATGAACAGAGGGTTATACGCGCCGCCTGGGTTTTCAGCTACTTGCAGGGCCGCAGCTCGTGCCAATTGGTTCGATTTTCCCTCAATGAAATTATCGAATGTGTTCTCTGGATTCAAACTGCCTTTGTGACTGAGCTTCCCATCAATAATGACCTCCATATTCCTGGAGGTACGCCTGATCAAACTACCAGTAAGAGGTTTAGCAATCGACTCATTCACAACCGATCGAACGACGGGAAGCGTATCTGTACTATTTCTATCGCCAGGATTTATCGAAACATCTGCAGTGGGCCGCGGCAGCGATGCGTTGGACGAACCCGCAGTTTGCAGCGCCTGCCGTTGACCACCAATCTCAAAGACCACATCAACTGTCGTTCCACGAGAATTCTCGGTCAGGAGCTCCATGATGCGAGCAAGGAATTTATCCTTTACCCAATCGAGGACAAATCGATTTGGTGCATAAAGTCTAAGTTCGTTAGCAGAACTTTCCGCGTGCAGGGGTCTTATCCAAGTGTTGAATTGCTGAGATGGCAGCTCATTTTTCAAACAACTTACACAACTTTGCCAATTTACCGAATTCACTCTTCTTATTACCTATCTATTATCGTCTGGACCTAATTGGAGCATCGATTCTAGCCTGCTTGGACATAGTTATCCACATGCATGGAAATTCAATTACCCTTGCCTCTTAAGAAAATAAGTATTTATACATCAATATGTTAACTAGACTTAAGCGCATCGTATAGATAGCCTTGCAAGGCGAGATGATTGAAGTTGCAGGCAAACAAACCTGTGGATAACTTGTTATTAACAGCGTATAAATTCTAACCCTCTGAATTATTTTGAATTCCTGAAAAAGCCGCAACTTACAGCACATTTCTCAAGGTATGAATTGCAAAGGCTGCTTGAAACCTCTAGAATTCGCGCTCGGTTTAGAACCGGCTAAATTTATTCTCTAGATCAACCTGGACTTCATCATGAAAAGAACCTTTCAGCCCAGCTTATTGAAACGCGCCCGTACACACGGTTTCCGTGCACGTATGGCTACTCGCGGTGGCCGCCTCGTCATCAAGAGACGTCGTGCCTGTGGTCGAGCCAAACTTACAGCGTAATCGGTTTTCCTTTTAGTCTGCAGCACTCAAAAAAGTAGAACCTGTGTCTGACTTTGGCTTTAGCAAGAAGCTGCGTCTGCTGGGTGCCGCAGATTACCAACCTGTATTCAAAAACGCCCGCTATAAAGTCTCTTGCCAATATATTCTGATATTGGCTGTGGCCAGTGCGTCGCCACGTCCGCGTCTCGGGCTTGTAATCGCCAAGAAGAACATTGCGAAGGCTGTTCAACGTAATCGCGTAAAGCGCATCTTCCGCGAGTCTTTTCGACACAATCAGCGTTTGCTCCCCGGGCTGGACATCGTTATCCTAGCGCGCAGTGGCTTAGACTCACTAAACAATGAGGTCGTGCACACGACTATCGAAAAGCTGTGGCAGGAGCTTATCAATAAAACTCGCCGCTCCTCAGTGACAAGGGACCAAGCGAATGCTGGATAAATTTGCCATCAAGCTGATCACACTTTATCAGCACACTCTCAGCTACCTGATTGGCAATCAATGTCGCTTCTATCCCTCCTGCTCGCACTACACCCAGGAAGCAATTCAGAAGCATGGTTTAGCAAAAGGAATTCGCTTGGGTGCTGGAAGGATTCTTCGTTGCCACCCTTGGCATCCCGGTGGCATAGATCTGGTACCAGACGCCAATACTCACAATAATCCCTCAAAGTCATCTCTTCTGTAGCAGCTGCATATGGACTCAATTAAATATCTAATCTTTGGTGGTCTGGCCGTCGTTTCCTATTTGTTACTCCTTGCCTGGCAAGAGGACTATCCCCGGGTTCCAGTCACTGCTTCAACTGAGCAAACTCAAAGTGCTGCGTCAAATGCCCCGGCCATCCTAACCGACACTCCTGCTGTAACTCCGGGATCAGCAATCGGATCAGACGTGCCCATAGTAGACTCTCCCGCCTCTTTCAGCACAGACGCTACTACCAATGTCGTCACGGTCAAAACCGACGTGCTGCACGTCACTCTCAATCGCAGCGGCGGTGATATAGTAGAAATTACTCTTCCGGAATACCGACGACAGATTGATGTTGAAAATGATCCGTTTGTACTGCTTGAAAACAGCGACTCCAGAACTTTTGTTGCCAAGAGCGGGCTGGTTGGAAGAAATGGCATAGATAGTACTGCTCGAGCGGTCTATCAGACCTCTGCCAATGCTTATGAGTTAGCTGACAGCACAAATAGCCTTGTCGTTGAAATGAAACACACTGATTCGCTTGGTGTTCAGGTCACCAAACGTTTTACCTTCGAACGAAGCAGCTACCTAATCGATATAGAGTATGAGATCAACAATGCTTCCTCGGCAGTCTGGCAAGCCAACGTCTTTGGACAAATAAACCGCAATAACTTCCCGGACCCCAGCAGTGCAGGTGGTGTAGGGATGTCTTCCTTTCTTGGTTTCGCTCTGACCTCGACTGATGATCCTTACTTCAAAGTAGCCTTCGAGGACATCGACAACGCAATGCCATCACACGAGCTTACCGGCGGTTGGATCGGGTTAAGCCAACATTATTTCCTTTCCGCATGGATTCCGCCGGCAGACTCAATAAACACATTTTCAACTCGCATCAGCCCACAGAATCCCAGCGAGTTCATTGGCGGTTTTACAAGCCAGGAGTTTTCAGTTGCTCCTGGAGCCATTGCGCACCAAACCCTGGGTTTCTACGCTGGTCCAAAGGATCAGTACGCACTTCGAGAAATTTCTCCGAACCTTGATCTCACTATCGACTACGGCGTTCTCTGGTTCATTGCGTCGCCAATCTATTGGCTGCTCAGGCAAATCGATTCATTGGTCGGCAATTATGGCTGGTCTATTCTCCTGCTCACCGTCTGCGTAAAAGGACTCTTCTATAAGCTATCTGCCGCAAGTTATCGTTCTATGGCCAATATGCGTCGAGTGATGCCCAAGATGGCACAGCTTAAAGAGCGTTATGGCGATGACAAGATGAAGATGCAGAAGGCAACCATGGAGCTTTACCAGAAGGAAAAGATCAATCCTTTTGGTGGCTGCTTACCGATGCTCGTTCAGATGCCTGTATTCATCGCGCTTTACTGGGTTTTGATGGAAAGCGTTGAATTGCGACAAGCACCCTTCATCTTGTGGATTAAAGACCTTTCAGCAATGGATCCCTATTTCGTTCTGCCTTTGTTGATGGGCGCTTCCATGTATGCTCAGTCTTTGTTAAGTCCTGCTCCAGCCGATCCAATGCAGGCAAAGATAATGCGCTTTATGCCTGTAGTGATGACAGTGTTCTTCCTGTGGTTCCCTGCAGGACTTGTGCTGTACTGGCTCGCCAACAGCGTTCTCGGCATCTTGCAACAGTGGTACATCACCCGCAAGATTGAAAGCGAGTACGAGGCCAAAACCACGTCATAACCGCAACACGGCAGACCAGCGATGTCGTTTTCAACTGATACAGACACCATATGCGCAATAGCTACACCACCAGGCAGAAGTGGTGTAGGTATTGTGCGTGTCTCAGGACCAATGTCGCGTGACATCGCGCATAAACTACTTCACTTTTTCCCTACACCTCGCCACGCACATTTCTCGAACTTCTACGCTACAAACGCACAACTGATTGACCAGGGAATAGCTCTCTTCTTTCCTTCTCCCAATTCTTTTACCGGTGAAGATGTTCTTGAGTTGCAAGGGCATGGTGGATATTTCGTTCTCGATTTTCTTCTCAAAGAAGCCATAAAAGCCGGAGCCAGAATTGCCAGGCCCGGCGAATTTTCAGAACGAGCATTTCTTAATGACAAGATCGATCTAGCTCAGGCAGAAGCAATAGCTGATCTCATCGAATCGAGTTCGGAGGAAGCTGCAAGAAGCGCCCTGCGCACGCTGCAGGGAGACTTCTCCAAACTTATCAATTCTCTCTCCTCTGCCATAGTAGACCTTCGAGTCTACATAGAAGCTGCTATCGATTTCTCAGAAGAAGAAATTGATTTCCTAACAGAAGGGAAGACGGCGGAATCTCTAAGAGCAATCATCAATCATCTCAATTCCATCCTTGTACAGGCAAAGCAAGGCGCTTTGCTTCGCGAAGGGATGTCTGTAGTAATAGCTGGTAAACCGAATGCAGGCAAATCCAGTCTGCTCAACGCGTTGGCAGGAAAAGACAGCGCCATCGTTACGGACATCGCTGGAACCACCAGAGACACGCTTATAGAGCAAATCAATATCGACGGCATGCCTCTACATATCACCGACACTGCAGGCCTTCGGGAGAGCGAAGATATCGTTGAAAAGGAGGGTATTCGGCGCGCTCTACAAGCCATTGATAGCGCGGACAGGATATTGCTTGTCGTTGATGCATCAGAAGACACCGTAACACCTGAGAATCTTGTCAGCTACCTATCAGAACTCGGCCTCAAAAAATTCACCAATGATGTCGATCCAAGCAGAGTCACAATCATCCAAAACAAGATCGACAAAACCAACCTTCAGGAGGGCGTCCGCAAGCACCACGACCAAGACAACAACCCCATCACCACACTTTATATTTCTGCAAAAAATCAGTTAGGCATAACGCTGCTGAGAGACCATCTAAAAGACTGCATGGGTTTCCAATCAGCGGGGGAAGGGGGCTTTATCGCACGACGTCGACATCTTGATTCGCTGGAAAGCGCTCGAGTTTGTCTACTTCAGGCTGAAACCCAACTTTTAGGCAAAGGCGCTGGTGAACTGGTAGCCGAAGACCTTCGCCATGCACACCAGCACCTTGGAGAAATTACCGGCGAATTCTCCACTGACGATCTTCTTGGAAAGATATTTTCGAGCTTTTGCGTTGGAAAATAGCTTTTTTCCTTGTCCATATCCTGGTAACAACCTGTACATAAAGAAAAGATTGCTCCCCTTTTACTGTGAATAGAAAAACCACCTGTATAGGCTTCGTGTATAAATCAACGAATTGCACACAGTTCACACAGAGCTTCTGAAGAGCTTAAACAGACTCTATCAACGCAGTTATCTTCCATACAACTATCTGATTTAAATAACGTTATAGACGTTTTCCACAGAAACATGGATCCCCATATTCATTAACAGCATTAATCTCTTTTCATATATATATACATATAAACTTATACATTTATTCTTTTAATAAAATGCTATGGCTTGAATTTCCTGTTGGAATTTAATACTTCAAATTTGAATTCCAGGGCTTATACTTATCGGCCCTTTGTTTCGGTCAAAAACCTGGTGTCTCATGGATTTTTCAAAAAAGTACGATGTAATTGTCGTTGGCGGTGGCCATGCTGGCACTGAAGCGGCTTTGGCAGCGGCCCGGATGGGCTCACGTACTCTGTTGATAACTCACAATATTGAAACCTTGGGGCAGATGTCATGCAATCCGGCTATCGGTGGCATTGGCAAGACTCATCTGGTCAAGGAAATCGACGCTCTCGGTGGCGCTATGGCTCGTGCTACCGATCGCGGAGGTATTCAGTTCCGTGTTCTGAACAGCAGCAAGGGTCCCGCGGTGCGTGCCACGCGAGCACAAGCAGACAGAGTCTTGTACAAAGCAGCTGTCAGAAGCATTCTGGAGAATCAGGAAAACCTCGATATTTTTCAACAACCTGTAGAAGATCTCATCATCCACTCGGAAACGGTGGCTGGTGTGGTTACACAGATGGGGTTGCGGTTCTTTGCACCAACCGTAGTACTGACTGCCGGCACATTCCTGGGAGGAAAAATACACATCGGCCTGGAAAACAGCTCTGGAGGCAGGGCTGGCGATCCGCCCTCGATTGCTCTGGCTCAGAGACTGAGAGAACTTCCGTTTAATGTCGGCAGGCTCAAAACAGGCACGCCACCACGAATCGATGCCCGCTCGGTGGATTTTTCAGTGATGACCCCACAGGCTGGAGACACACCCATTCCGGTGATGTCCTATCTGGGGCGAGCAGAAGAGCATCCGCAACAAGTCAATTGCTACATCACTTCGACCAATGAGCGATGCCATGAAATCATCCGAGGGGGGCTTGATCGCTCTCCCATGTACACTGGAGTGATCGAGGGGCTTGGCCCTCGTTATTGCCCGTCTATCGAAGATAAAGTTATGCGCTTTGCCGACAAGACTTCGCACCAGGTTTTCGTGGAACCTGAAGGTCTCAATACGCACGAGCTTTATCCCAATGGCATTTCCACCAGTTTGCCATTTGATGTGCAGCTTGCCTTGGTCAGGCAGATCAAAGGCTTCGAAAACGCACATATCACCAGACCCGGTTATGCCATCGAGTATGACTATTTCGACCCGCGCGATCTGCACTATTCGCTTGAAACAAAGTTCATCAAAGGCCTGTTCTTTGCTGGTCAGATTAATGGCACTACTGGATACGAAGAAGCGGCTGCTCAAGGCTTGCTCGCCGGGCTCAATGCGTCCCTGTATGCACAGGGCAAGGAGAGTTGGTGCCCACGTCGTGATGAAGCGTATATCGGGGTTTTGGTAGATGATTTGATTACCCTTGGAACAACAGAGCCCTATCGAATGTTTACCAGCCGTGCCGAGTACCGCCTGTTGCTGCGAGAAGACAATGCTGATCTGCGATTGACCCCCAAAGGCAGGGAGCTGGGGCTCGTAAATGATGAGCGCTGGGAACATTTCAGCATCAAGAAAGAGGGTATTGGTAAGGAGCTGTCGCGCCTCAAAACTTCGTGGATTCAACCAACATCTGCCAAGGCCGAGGAAATCAACAAGCTCCTTGAGAAGCCAATGGTGCGCGAATACAGTCTCGCAGACCTTCTTGCCAGGCCCGAAGTGACATACGAGACGCTCACGCATGCAATCTCCGAAGTCTCCGCAGACTTGCCGGCATCTCCCGAGATAGCGAGACAGATCACCGAACAGGTCGAGATCCAGCTGAAGTATCAGGGTTACATTGATCGTCAGGAAGAAGACATCAAGAGACTTAAGCGTCAGGAAGATACGCCTTTGCCAGAAGATTTTGACTACCAGCAGATGCAGGGTCTATCTAACGAGTTGAAGCAAAAGTTGCAGAAGGTGCGACCGGAAAACATTTCCAGAGCAACCAGAATCCCTGGCATGACGCCAGCCGCCATCTCCCTGTTGCTGATCTATCTGAAAAAATACCAGGCAGTCCGCGCTAAGTCGGCCTGATCAACACGGATCGGACTAACATGGCGAGCAAAGGCATTGTGCAGCAGTTGCAGACGGGGCTGGATCAGCTTGGACTGACGCTGAACGAACATCAGAAGACCCAGTTGCTCGACTACCTCGACCTGCTGAGCAAGTGGAACAAGGCCTTCAACCTGTCTGGAGTAAAAGACTCCTCAGAGATGCTGTCCCGGCATCTAATGGACAGCCTCACTCTGGTGCCCTTCATCAAAGGGCAACGGATACTGGATGTTGGAACTGGCCCCGGCTTGCCGGGTATCCCTCTGGCAATTTGTTTTCCAGAAAAGAGCTTTGTACTGCTCGACAGCAATGGCAAGAAGACGCGCTTTGTCTTCCAGGCGAAGTTGCATTTAGGGCTAGATAACGTTGAAGTTCAGAATACGCGCATCGAGAAGTTTCACAGTAAGGAGCCCGTCGACATCATCGTGTGTCGTGCTTTCTCCTCGCTGGTCGATCTGGTCAATATGACAAGGCATCTCACCAGGCGACCTGATGAGGAAGATGGGACGGTAACTACCAACCCGGCGAAGATCATTGCCATGAAAGGGCAGTATCCAGCAGATGAACTGAACACGCTGCCAGATGACTTCGAGCTTGTAAGTGCGAACAAGGTGAACGTTCCCGGAGGTACCGGAGAGCGACATATTATCGAATTGATGGCCTCGGAGTTACATCCAATTGGGTAGAGTACTGGCAGTTGCAAACCAAAAAGGAGGGGTCGGCAAGACTACCACCTCGGTCAATCTGGCGGCGTCATTGAGCGCAACCAAGAGACGCGTGCTGCTGATCGACCTTGATCCGCAAGGTAACGCGACGATGGGTAGCGGCATCAACAAGTCAGACCTCGAGCTTTCAATCTACGAGGTGCTGATGAATGAAGCGAACATCCCAGAAGCCATAGTGGAAACTCCCGGCGGTTACGATCTCCTGCCTGCCAACGGGGATTTGACTGCCGCAGAGGTGGCTTTGCTCCAGGCCGACAACAGGGAAACTCGCCTTCGCGAGATTATTGCAACGGTAAAAGAGCAATACGACTTCATCGTAATCGATTGCCCCCCCTCTCTGAACATGCTGACAATCAACGCGCTCGTCGCAGCAGAGGGCGTTCTGATACCGATGCAATGTGAATATTACGCTCTGGAAGGACTTTCGGCGCTGGTAGAGACAATCCAGGCAATCAGCAGCACGTTCAACCCTGAGCTACAGATCGAGGGGATACTGCGAACCATGTATGATCCGCGCAGCAGACTTACACTAGAAGTTTCCAACCAGCTTTATACTCACTTCGGTGACAGGGTCTATCGCACCGTTGTCCCTCGCAATATCCGACTGGCGGAAGCCCCGAGCTATGGCATGCCGGTGTTGCAGTATGACCGCCAGTCCAGAGGGGCAATCGCCTATCTGGCGTTGGCGGGAGAAATGATCAGACGCATAGAGCAGGCACAACAGATAGCGTGATGTGGCAGGGTTCCTGCGGCAAAAAATTTTGAGAAGAACGGAATTCGAGATGACGGCTAAAAAGAAACTGGGCAGGGGATTGGATGCGCTGCTGGGCGGCTCCGGCAATAGATCGGCGAACAAGCCAGCGCCAGGCTTGGAATCGAACCCGGTCCGTCAGGACAAAGATGGAGATCTGCGAAATATCCCCATAGATCTCATTCAGCGAGGTAAATACCAGCCTCGAACAGACATGCACGAAGAAGCTCTCCAAAATCTCGCCATTTCGATCAAGGCGCAGGGCGTGATGCAGCCGATAGTGGTTCGCCCCATTTCTGACACCCGCTATGAAATCATCGCAGGCGAAAGACGCTGGCGAGCGACGCAGATCGCCGGTCTCGACATGATTCCCGCAATTATCAAACCCGTAAGCGATGAATCCGCCATCGCGATGGCATTGATCGAAAACATTCAGAGGGAAAATCTCAATCCCATCGAAGAGGCTGTCGCACTCAAGCGTCTGCAGGATGAGTTCGACCTGACGCAGCAGGAAGTTGCGGATGCAGTGGGTCGATCTCGTGCAGCCGTAGCCAATCTTCTGCGGTTGATTGGTCTGACCCCTGATGTGCGACTGATGCTTGAGCACGGCGATCTGGAGATGGGTCATGCACGCGCTTTGTTAACTCTGTCCGACACGTTGCAGAATGAAGCAGCCAAAACGGTTGTTGGAAAAGGGCTGTCAGTACGACAGACAGAGGCTCTTGCAAGACGCCTTCAAGCTGAAGAAGGCACAGAGAAAAAGCCGGCTTTTGTGCGTGACCCGGACATAAAAAGCCTGGAAACCAGTCTTTCAGAAAAGCTCGGCGCTCACGTCCAAATCCAGCACACCTCCAAGGGTGCAGGTAAATTGACATTGAAATACAACAGTCTGGATGAACTTGACGGCATATTGTCGCATATCAAATGAAGGCTCTTTGCTGTTGATTAGGGTTCCCAATGTCCCTATAATGCGCTGCCTTGCATGGCATTGGATGCTGTTGGAAAAAATAAAAGCACCGTGTCAACCATAAAAGCTCCTCCTATCCGAAAGATAATTGC
>JACCDX011036723.1_pt1 | contig 20098 bp, 18 predicted proteins | sample 7449681 | NCBI WGS metagenome assembly JACCDX01 (sample SAMN15323450, study PRJNA562643) | freshwater metagenome | isolation source: river surface water | place: USA:Blue River Watershed | collected 2017-08-18
AATTATTTCTGCACCATGGTGATCTGACAGACAGTTCCAGTTTGATTCGCATTATTCAGCAGACACAGCCAGATGAAATTTATAATCTGGCTGCGCAAAGCCACGTAGCAGTCAGCTTTGAGGAGCCGGAATACACAGCCAACTCAGATGGTCTGGGTTCGTTACGAATACTTGAAGCTATTCGCATACTCGGATTGGAAAAGAAAACTCGCTTTTACCAGGCAAGCACAAGCGAGCTTTATGGCTTGGTGCAAGAAATTCCACAGAAGGAAACAACGCCATTTTATCCACGCTCGCCCTACGCGGTAGCAAAGTTGTATGCCTATTGGATTACGGTCAATTATCGCGAAGCTTATGGAATTTACGCATGTAACGGCATTCTGTTTAATCATGAGAGTCCCGTGCGGGGAGAGACTTTCGTCACCAGAAAGATTACGCGGGCACTCGCTCGGATAAAGCTGGGCCTTCAGGATTGTTTGTACTTGGGCAATATGGACGCAAAGCGTGATTGGGGACATGCAAGAGATTATGTGGAGATGCAGTGGCTTATGCTGCAGCAGGAGCAACCTGAGGATTTTGTAATTGCCACTGGTGTTCAGTACAGCGTTCGGGATTTCGTCAATGCTGCGGCGAAGGAGTTGGGCATTGAAATTCGCTGGGACGGCAATGGCGTTGATGAGAAAGGTTACGATGGGAATGGAAAGTGTATCGTTGCGGTAGATCCACGTTACTTCCGTCCAACTGAAGTTGAGACACTGCTTGGCGATGCAACCAAAGCCAGAGAAAAGCTCGGGTGGACTCCGAAGACTACCTTTAAACAATTGGTCGTCGAAATGGTTCGAGAAGACTTAAGGTCGGCTGAGCGCGACGAGTTGATAAAAGGGCATGGATATAAGGCGATGGATTACCATGAATAGAGTTCTCAGGCGCAACTCTAATGACCAAGGGTGAGACTAAGGTGAGGTCTACCCTGGTTCGTCTGCTACCCACAAGCATCTACAGTCGCCTAGAAAATAGCCCCGGCTTGCTCAAAATCCTCAATAACATCGGTTGGCTCTTCCTCGATAAAGTCCTGAGGATGGGGGTTGGGCTGTTCGTGAGCGTATGGGTAGCCAGGTACCTCGGTCCCGAAGAATTCGGACATTTGAACTATGCGATAGCGTTTGTTGGTCTTTTTGCCGCACTGGCTGTTCTAGGTTTGGACGGGATCGTAGTTCGTAACATCGTACGTAATCCAGACCAGACAAGTGAGACTTTAGGGACTTCCTTTGTACTCAGATTAGTCAGTGGTTTGGCTGCTGTAGTGTTAGCTATTCTGATTATCTTCTTGCTCAGACCGGATGACGATTACACTCGCTTTCTTGTGTCGATTCTCAGTGTAACCTTGATTTTCAAATCGACTGAAGTCGTGAAGTATTGGTTTGAATCTCAAGTGCAATCTCGCTACATAGTGTGGGTCGAGAATGGTGTATTTCTGACCTTTGCTGTAGCAAAAGTTGCCTTAATTCTGAGTAACGCCAGTCTTACAGCTTTTGTGTGGATAACACTATTCGAAGCTATCTTGGTTGCAATCGGTTTCATGGTTGTATTTTCAAAAACAGGCGAAAGCCTGGCCAAGTGGAAGTTTAAGTTTGAAATTGCAAAGTCACTCCTTAGAGATGGCTGGCCTCTGGTCCTTTCCAGTATGGCTATTATGATTTATATGAGAATAGATCAGGTCATGCTTGGCGAGATGCTTGGTCAAGAGGCCGTTGGCATATACAGTGCAGCTGCCAGGCTTAGTGAAATCTGGTACTTCATACCGATGTCAATTGTGAGTTCGGTGTTTCCCGCGATTCTTCAAACAAAGAAGGTTAACCAAACTCTATACCTTGAGAGAATGCAGCGACTGTATAACTTTCTTACATTTATATCTGTAATGACCGCGATATTCTGCACGCTGCTCGCTGATCAAATTGTTTTGTTACTTTACGGAGTTGAGTTTGCTGGTGCGGGTACTGTCTTGTCCATCCAAATTTGGGCGGGAGTCTTTGTGTCGATGGGCGTTGCGCGTGGCAAATGGCTACTGGCTGAGAATCTTCAACATGTAGGCTATTGGTACATAGGTTTGGCTATGATTGTGAATATCGTTGGGAACTACATTCTGATTCCATTGTATGGAACTACTGGCGCAGCGGTGGCAACCGTGATTTCACAAGTCACGGCATCAATAATTGCACCCGCACTCTTCAAGAGCACACGCATATCGTCCTGGATGCTGGTGAAGTCGTTGAATCCGTTAGTTTGGATGTTGTTGATTAATGACGTTCGAAAATTTAATGGGCGAAGCCTTTAGTCGGAGAAAATATGATTAAGGCATTTGTGATCACGAAGTCTATTCAAGCCGACTGTGCAGAAAGGGCGCATGAACATATTAAGCAATTGGCGAAAATGCATGCGACTTCCATAGGCAGAATTAAGTATTGTGATTTTGACATTTCATTTGTCGGCAACTCCACAGATTATGCCAGCGATACGGTAGATTTTTCGCTTGTTCTTGGTTGTGACCACGCCGAAGTGGAGTGGGACAGATTTTTGAAAATTAGGATCTCTTGTGATCAGGTAGTTGTTGAGAACGACTACGCGGGATCAATTCCGTTTTTCTTCTCATCCAGAAATGGATTTGCAGCTTCAAATATTGAGCCGTGCGTTTATCTTGCGTCCAATTCAAGCCTTGCAGATCTCAGTATAGAAAATATCTACGGGTATTTACGATACAGCCATTTTATTTGGGAAGAGACGGCTTGGGCGCACATTAACCAAATGCTTCCTGATTCTCGTTATGTGTTTTCTGACAGCGGAAAAGTTGAGAAAACAACCTATTTGGAAACTGTAAAGGCAACTGATAGCAGGAAAGCACTTTCAGATAGTCAAGTAGCCAGGCAACTGTTTGAAATTAATGAGCAACTTGTCACGCGGACATTGTCAAATTCAGAGGAAGTTATTCTTCCATTAAGTTCTGGATACGACTCCAGAATGATATTCGCAGTGCTTTCAAACAATGAAGCGCTTGCGAAAAGGACACGTTGCTTTACATACGGATCGACAGGCTCAATTGAAGTAGAGGGTGCAAGACGCCTTTGTGACTTGAAGGGAATTACCTGGGGTCATGTAGAGTTGCCATGTCGTTTCCTGGATAGAAAATACCTGAAGGAGACCGCCGATGTTTTCGGCGCTTCAATGCACATGCATGGCATGTACCAATTGGAGTTTGTGGAAAAGATAAGAAGTGACTACGGGATTGCAGAAAACACTGTGCTGACTTCTGGGTTTATGACGGGAGTGCCAGCCGGGCAGCATAATGGATTACTAGATATCAAAGAATCAACGAGTCGCCTAACCACTGCGATGAATCGCTTTAGTCAAAGCAAGGTATGGACTGACGATACTCTAAGCAATCTGCCTCTTTTTAATGGAAAGAACTATTTGGATGCTGCTGAGGAGCGATTCAGGTTGGCGTTCAATCGATTTAATGGTGAAATCCATCAGAAGGCGGTCATATTCGACGTATGGACGCGTCAGAGAAATTTCATCAGCTACTATCCGCGCACATTGGAATGGCGTTTGCCTGTAGTTAGTCCGCATATGTGTGCGGAATATGCCAACTTTTTTATGTCGTTGAGTAAGGAACACTTGTGGAACAGAAACGCAGTTGAGCTAATGTTCTTGAAGCACTATCCGGATATTGCCAGGATTGCCTCTAATAGCAACGGAATAGCTGCAATTGGAAATGCATTCGAAACTGGATTGTTTTTCGTTTCTAGACTGCTACAGAAAGTGGGAATGCCCAATCCCCTTCCGTTAAGATACAAAAATCTATCCTTTGATTTTGATATGGCAGCAGTAAAGAACTCGGGAGCCGATTCCTTTTATCCCTTGCTGGATAGCGATGCAGGGGTGGAGTCATTTGTTAATCTGTTTGGCGGGAGGGGTGCTCTTCAATGTATCTATCAGGACGCATTAGATGGGGATACCAAATCCTATGCAATGATTGTTGCGATCCAGTCAATAGCCTTTAATTACATGTTGAACTAGCTTTATGAAAACTGACTCGATCAGGATGCTGTTTTTAGGAGATCTTTGCTTATCAACAAAGAATATGCCAAGCATTTCTTCAGAGGTTGACGCCTTCTTGAAGGCGTCCGACCTGGTTTGTATTAATTTTGAAGCGCCGGTTTTAGGCGAAAAATCAACTCCAGGCGTCAAGGTCGGGCCCGCAATTCAGCAAGATATCAGCGCAATTGAATTCGCGAGAGCTTGCAATTGCACTCATTTGAATCTCGCCAATAATCACATAATGGACTTCGGTACCGAAGGTCTTCGCTCAACATTTGATAATTCATCAGGTCTACAACATCTGGGGGCAGGATTAAATTCAGAGGAAGCCTACAAGACCAGCTTTTTTGAGAAAGGTGGGGTGAGAGTAGCGCTTCTTGCGTTTGCTGAAGCGCAGTTCGGAGTCATTGACAGTGACTCCCACCCTGATCAAGCCGGCTTCGCCTGGATCGATCATCCTTGTGCACGTAAGGCAATAAGAGAAGCCGCTGAAGATGCCGACTGGGTCTTTGTTCAAGTTCATGCCGGGTTGGAAATGGTTGATATACCGCTTCCCCAATGGCGAGCGCGCTATCGGGAGCTTATTGATCTTGGGGCAGACATGGTCATCGGTCATCATCCTCACGTATTGCAAGGCACAGAGATTTACAAAGGCAAAGCAATCCACTATAGCCTCGGGAATTTCTACATGGACGTGATGCTTAGGCAGGCAGAGCCGGGATCTGGTGGTGTTCTTGAAGTCCAGATAGATGGAAAGAATCTTGATTGGAAGATTGTCACATTTAGTGCCACTCTTGGAAAAATAGATTTTGACCAATCTACGGAAGCACGTATCAAGTTGGAGAAACTTTCAGACAAACTTCGAAATGAACTAGAGTACCAAGGGGAGGTTCAGAAGATCTGCGATCTGTTCTGGCGTGATGTATATGCTGGTTATTATGAATCCGCTCTCTTAGGGCTGGGAACAAAGCCGCGACTTTCAAAGATCAAGATTTTTTTTCGCCGATTACTTGTCAGCTTATTGCGTAGTAAGAAGAGCGAAATTAACAATCAGCTAATGCTTTTACATAACATTCGAATTGAAACCCATCGTTGGGTAGTGGAACAAGCTCTTTCTAATCGAGCCATAAAATGAATGCTCCAATAGCTCTCTTTGTATATGCAAGACTTGATCATACTCAACGCACTGTAGAGGCATTATCGAAGAATTTAGGCGCCAATGCGTCTGACTTAATTATTTTCTCCGATGCAGCAAAGTCCCGAGAGAGCAGTAGTGCAGTGGATGAAGTTAGAAAGTATCTAGAAGGCATTACTGGCTTTCGCACAGTAACGATCTTTGAGCGGGAGCGAAATTTCGGTTTGGCTGAATCAATAATTCAGGGCGTTACACAAGTTCTTTCTGACTATGAAAATTTAATAGTGCTGGAAGACGACATGATTACATCTCCCTATTTTTTGAATTATATGAACGAAGGTCTGAATAAGTTCATTGCGAATGAGGAAATCATTTCCATACACGGATACGTATATCCCGTGAAAAAAGTTCTGCCTGAAGCATTTCTACTGCGTGGCGCAGACTGTTGGGGTTGGGCAACCTGGCGTCGAGGATGGGCACTATTTAATCCCGATGGTGAGTACTTATTGGATCAAATTAGGAAACGAAATCTCTTGAAGTTGTTTGACTTTAACAACACGTACTCATACTCCGGAATGCTGAAGGGGCAGATTGAAGGAAAGAATGACTCTTGGGCGATTCGATGGTACGCGTCTGCCTTTCTGGCAGATAAACTTACTCTCTATCCTGGGCGCAGCTTAGTGCACAACATTGGTAATGATAGTAGTGGCACTCATTGTGGCACCTCTGACTCTTTGAATACAGAGTTGTCTTTGACTGCTATTGATCTCAGTACATTGAGTTTTTCCCCGTCAACTGAGGCGCGACTAGCATTTGAAGAATTTTTTGAGTCTTCACGAGAAAGCTTAACAAGGAAGGTCTTGAGGCGATTAAGAGAAAGTTATTACAAGGCAAAGAAATGACAGCCTTTAAGACATTGCTGAGATCGATTTTGCCGCCCTTCGCGACAGCTGCACTAAAGAAATTAAGACGCAAAGGTATACTATTTACAGGTAGTTATTCAGATTGGGGCGATGCCTTATCAAGAAGTACGGGATACGACGCGGAAGGAATATTGGAAAGAGTCTTGAGTGCAACATCGAAAGTAGCAAAAGGAGAGGCCGTTTTCGAAAGAGACTCGGTGATTTTTAATGAGATCGAATATTCGTGGCCTGTAACCGCAGGTCTAATGCTTGCTTCGGCTTGCGGCGCTGGCAAATTAAATGTGTTGGATTTTGGTGGATCTCTTGGTAGCTCCTATTTTCAAAATATTAAATTCCTTAATGAACTGGAGGAAGTACGCTGGAATGTTGTCGAGCAAGATAATTATGTTCTTGCAGGTCGTATGCACATCCAAAATGAGACATTAAGATTTTATCCATCAATTTCTGATTGTCTGGAAAGTGGACGGCCAAACTTGGTCTTACTTTCAAGCGTTTTACAATATATACCGGAACCATATTTGCTCATTGAGCAGATTGCAAAAATGGGTTCAAAGATCATCGTTATTGATCGTACTCCATATTTAAAGGCCGGTCTTACCGATATGATAAGGATTCAGGTAGTGCCTGCCAGTATTTATTCGGCGAGCTACCCGTGTCGCTTTTTTTTGGAGGAGAATATCGTCGAAATATTCAATACTCACGGTTATTACCTTCTTGAATCATTTAATTCACTAGATCGACTAGATGATCTGGCTACTTGGAAAGGACATATATTTATGAGGCAAAATTAGATGAGAGTTCTATCTGATTACCAAGGGAAATGTGTTCTGATCACAGGTGGTCTTGGTTTTATCGGCTCGAACCTAGCAGGGGCACTGGTCTCTCGAGGCGCTAGAGTGACACTTGTCGATAGCCTCATTCCTCAATATGGAGGCAATCCATATAATGTCGATAAGATTCGAGATCAAGTCACAATCAATGTCTGCGACGTTCGAGATCCCTTTGCTATGGAGTACCTCCTAAAGGGAAAGGATTATCTCTTCAATCTCGCAGGCCAAACAAGTCATATGGATTCAATGTCCGACCCGCAGACGGATCTTGATATTAATGCAGCAGCCCAGCTGTCTATCCTTGAAGCGTGTCGTAAAGTGAATCCCGGCATAAAAATTGTTTTTGCGAGCACTCGTCAGATATACGGTAAACCGGATTATCTGCCAGTTGACGAAAGCCACCCCATTCGCCCGGTTGATGTAAATGGCATCAATAAACTTGCAGGTGAGTGGTACCACTTGCTTTACAACAACGTCTATGGGATTCGCGCCTGTGCATTGCGGCTGACAAATACTTACGGTCCCGGGATGCGAGTTAAGGACGCTCGTCAGACATTTCTTGGAATTTGGGTTCGCTTGCTGATTGAAGGCAAGCCCATCAAAGTTTTTGGCGACGGATTGCAGTTGCGTGATTTCAACTATGTTGACGATTGTGTTGAGGCGTTGCTTTTGGCTGGAGGCAGCGATAATTCAAATGGTAAAGTGTATAACTTGGGGAGTAGGGAAGTAGTTGGCTTGAAAGATTTAGCTGAAATGATGGTAAATCTGGGCGTTAGTATGAACCTGGGCGGGAGCTATGAGCTGATTCCCTTCCCCCCAGAGCGTAAGGTCATTGATATCGGTGACTACTACAGTGATTTTTCACTCATAACTAAAGAATTAGGGTGGCAACCCCGTATAAATCTTGCAAATGGGCTTCAGAAGTCTATCGCTTATTATAGGGAGAATCATCAGCATTACTGGGAATAGACTGCGCCCTTGTTGTTCTATCTTTGCCACCATAACCAATAGTATTTTTGAATTGCCGCATGCAATTCGAATGTACACCTTAGCTGATTGAGATGATGACTAAATGATTTTAATGAATGACTTCAAGTCTGAGCCTGTAGAGCTTCGTCAGGCGATGTGTAAGGCTGCCAACAGAGTAATCGAGTCGGGTTGGTATATTCTCGGCAACGAATTGATCAATTTTGAAAAGTTATGGTCTTCTCGTTGTGGAGTAGACTTTGGTGTTGGCGTTGGAAATGGTATGGATGCCATTGAAATAATATTACGCTCGCTAGGAATCGGAGTTGGTGATGAAGTCATAACAACACCTATGACAGCCTTTGCGACAGTTTTAGCTATATTCCGTGCGGGAGCAACGCCTGTACTTGCGGACATTCAACCGGACACTGGGTTACTATCTGTTGAAAGTGCTAAGCGCTGTATAACATCGAATACTAAGGCGATCCTTTTAGTTCATCTGTATGGTCAAGTTAGGGCGATGACTGAGTGGCAGAAGCTTTGTGCGGATCATGGCATCAGGCTGATTGAGGATTGCGCACAGGCTCACCTTGCTGCCACACATGGTAAGGTGGCTGGTAGTTTTGGAGTTGCCGGTGCATATAGTTTCTATCCAACAAAAAACCTTGGGGCCCTTGGCGATGCCGGTATGTTAGTCACCAATGATAAGGCGTTGGTAGAGACTGCTAGCAGACTTCGCAATTACGGACAAAGTGTAAGGTATCACCACCCAGAAATTGGATTAAATAGTAGACTCGATGAAATACAGGCAGCGATGTTGGTCGAACGTAACAATTGGCTGACGTCCTTTACGTCAAGAAGGATAGAGATTGCGAGAGCCTATAGAGAAGGAATTAAAAACGACTTGATTGTACATCTTGCCGAGCCTGAAGAGGCAACTGCACATGTCTACCATTTATATGTTGTCTTAAGTAAAAGCCGTGATGCTATACAGAAGTATCTCCACGATAACGGTGTTCAAACCCTGATTCATTATCCTATACCTATCCACAAACAATTACCCTGTAGGGATATTAGAACAGACCACCAAGGATTGCTTATGAGTGAATTGCATTCTGAGCAATGCTTGTCATTGCCTTGTCATCCCCAGATGACTGACGGCGATGTTTTGACAGTCATCAACCTCGCAAATAGTTTTGAAGCTTAATAATGGAACACTTTGTTACTTTGTTTAATAAGCTATACCTCCCGCAGGGAATGGCACTTTATCAGTCTATGGAGCGGCATGTTGTCAACGGCATGCTTTGGGTGTTATGCGTTGACGATGAGTCTTACGAGATACTTGATCGATTGAAGTTACCACGCATGAATCTTCTTAAATTGAGCGTGCTTGAAACGGCAGAGTTGCTGAGGGTAAAGAGTCAGCGCACAATTGGAGAGTACTGCTGGACATTGACGCCATTTTCTCCAAAATTCGTGTTTGAATCGGATAGGAATATTGCACGGGTTACCTACGTTGATGCCGATTTGTGGTTTCGTAAGAACCCTCAACCCATATTTGACGAATTAGATCTTTCAAAAAAACAAGTTCTTATAACTGATCACGGTTACTCGCCAGCATATGATCAGTCAGCCACGTCTGGTCAATTTTGTGTCCAATTCATGACCTTTGTTCGCGATGGTGGAGAAGATGTACGGCAGTGGTGGGAGGATCGCTGTATAGAATGGTGCTTTTCAAGATTTGAAGATAATAAGTTTGGAGATCAAAAGTATCTTGATGATTGGCCTGTCAGATTCAGTCAGTCAGTTCATGTATTGCAGGATAAAGGGCTAACATTGGCTCCTTGGAATGCAACCAGGTTTCCTTATGGAAATTCTATCTTTTACCATTTTCACGGATTGCGAATCATTTCTCCATCAAGAATCCACGTTGGGTCGTATTTGTTGCCTCGACAGCTGGTGCGCAACGTCTATCGGCCATATTGTGATGATTTGAAAAGAGCTCTGTCAGATCTTTCTAAGGTTGGCTTTAGGATAGTGCCACAGACCAAACAGGCCGGGCTGGCCTGGCGGATTTATCTTAGAGTTCGTGGATTCTGCAAGTCGCTCTACGAACTGCTACCTGTCATTAGCATCAGACTCTGACATTGATTGAATATTTTCGGCTCTCTTTTATTCACATTGTGCGGTGCAGATTGAAGCGAAGAGAGTTCTGATCAGGAATAGATTGCTCAATATTTATGAAAAAAATAGAACTCTCGATAGTTACCGTGACCCTTAATGACTTGAGTGGTTTGAAATCCACTTTGGCTTCTATCCTCGAGCAGGAATCATTACTTGGCTATGAACGGATGAAATCCTGTATTGAATGGGTTGTAGTTGATGGAGGGTCGTCCGACGGCACGAAGGAATTTCTTCAAGGTATTGATTTAGCAATTAATTTCCAATGGATTTCTGAGAAAGATAAGGGCATTTTCGATGCCATGAATAAAGGCGCTAGATTATCTACGGGTGGCTACCTCCTTTATCTCAATGCTGGAGACAAGTTCGTAGAGAGTTCTGTTCTTGGGGATTTTTTACCCCTACTCAAGGAGAATCAGGAAAGGATTGTTGCTGGGTTGGTTAAGATGATCTGGCGTGATCACGTGAAAACCAGCGACCTATCTCCATGGGTATGCCAGCAATCTGTTTTTGTGCCTAGATCAGTATTCAGTCTGGTTTCCTTTGATGCCGATTTAAGATTTTTCGGAGACCTTTCTTTCTGGAAGGAACTCAAGAAGAGAGAGAAATTTGACATAATTAGAGTTAATAAAATTGTTTCTGAATTTCAGATGGGAGGTGTTGGAAATCGACCAGATTTTATTTTCAGGAGAGTATTTGAGAGACAGAAAGTGGGTAAGAAGTACGGAGATAAAATCCCCTCTGTTGTGCGCCTGTTAGATGCATCGATTAGATATTCAATCTGGAAAATTTTGGGTTTAAATGCTTACTACCGTTTTACTATGCGATGAATATGGAGGGTGATTGAAATTTAATGAGAAAGAATTTTTATAAGCTGGGAGTTTTTCTACTTAACTTTGGCGTTAATCCCAGGCAATTTTATTATTCACTACTTGGGCTTCCTAGTTATCTTAAAACAATTATAGTTTTTATCTTGTTAAGACGACAGCAATCATCAAATTATGAGTTCAAGTTTGCCCTTTACCCGATTCTTGCGGATGTTAAAGCAAGTGCTGGGGTTGCTAAGGGCCATTACTTCCACCAAGACCTGTGGGCGGCAAGAAAGATCCATGAGATGTCCCCTGTTTCGCACATAGATGTAGGCTCAAGAATCGATGGGTTTATTGCGCACTTGTTGACTTTCCGTGATGTAATTGTGGTCGATGTTAGGAAATTGGAAAGTTTAGTGCGTGGACTGAAGTTCATTCAGGCGGATCTAATGAGTGACCCCGAATCCGTTAAGTTGCGGTCTGATTCAGTCTCCTCGTTGCATGCTATTGAGCACTTTGGATTGGGCCGCTATGGGGATCCCATTTGCGTTGACGGATGGCTTCGGGGCCTCAATAATCTGTTTAGCATGGTTCTTCCAGGAGGCCATCTCTATTTGTCGGTGCCAATTGGCAGGCAACGTATAGAGTTCAACGCACACCGAGTATTTGATCCTAATACAATTATCAAGGTTGCTCTTGAAAACGGTTTCGAATTGTCTGAGTTCTCCTTTATTGATGATAACGGTGATTTTCATGAGAACGTAGATATCATTCCCGCAGAATCCTGCCAATATGGGTGCGGTTGTTTTCTACTTCGGCGGTGCGCCGAGTAAATTTCTACGTTAATCATTATACAAAGACTACAGTTGTGCTTGTTATGACGCGGATTGGTAGTGTTGGTAGCAGAGATATTCTCTCCGATTTTCCAGGAGGAAGTGCGCCTGCTATCAATACTGATCGAAGTAGTATTTTTCTTGCAAATTTATTGCTCTTATCCCTCTCATTTTCGGATGTGACATTCAATCTATTCGGCGCCACTGAATCGACTGCATTTCCATTGTTGATAATAGGTTTAATGGTGTTAATTGAGGGAAGAATAAGCAAGCATTTAATTTATGTTGTCCTCTTTCTCATTTCATTCTTTTTGTTGGCGGTACTAAATAACCTAACACTAAAAACGTCCGTCGTGGGACTGGCCGCATACCTGCAATTAGCTTTTGTCTATTTCTACTTCAAATCGCATGGCGTTCTATTTAGCCTTTCCTTGTGTAGAGCCGTTGTTTATTTTCATTTGGGCATTGGGTTTTTACAAACTCTTGGAACTTTCGAAGCGTTACTTAGTCCGCTTTTGTCGCTGATGTTGCCTAGATTTTATGCAACTGCGTTAACTGAGATCGGCAGAGGGGTGACTTTTTTAACTACTGAGCCTTCTCATGCACTTCAGTCGATCATACTTCCAATATTCGTTCTCTCCATATCATCATTCAAAAGGGACAAGATTTTAGCCATTGCTACTGTACTGCTAACACTTGCACTTTCGAAGGCAGGGCTCGGGATGCTCTACGTCATGGTGATGTTTACAGTCATTCTATTGGCAAAACCTAAATATAGTCCTTTCGTCATAGTATTTGCTCTAGTGGCCTTCTCACTCCTTTCAGGCAGAGCAACCTTAGTAGTTGTACAAGCTCAAAATCTTCTCTCCAATTTCAATTTAGAAACCCTCTTGTTGGCAATTAGCTTCTCTGGATTTCGCATCCCATCTGTGTTGGCGCCAATCATCGCATTAAGAGATCTACCTTCGGTGTTAGGAATTGGCGCATGGGAGGTTAACATACTAGATAACCTTTATGCCGCCGGATTTGATGTGCCGAATCTGGGGCATTGGAGATTTACTCGTGAAATTCATCCCATCAAACCATACTCGCTCCTGGCAAATATTGCCTCCGATATGTGGTGGTTCGGAGTAATTCCGTTCTTCATATTTGTATTTAGGACAGTATTGAATAGCGTTAAATGCAAGCTATTTGTCAACGGAAATACTCTTGCAATAAGTATGTTCTGGCTTTCAATCTTTGCGATACTATTTCTTATGACTATGGGTAAGCCTTCGTTCATCGCGATATTGGGAATAGTGGCATTCTATTCCCGCACAGACTCCCCTAATAGTCTCAATTCGTAGTTACTCTTTCAGAATATTATATATGAATAGGATATTTGTTCGCTTGGCGGGTGGTCTCGGGAATCAGCTTTTTCAAGTGGTTGCTAGTTATAAGCTGGCTCTTGCAAAAAATGTCGATCTTTCAAATGTTATTTTTGATACGCGCTTTCTTGGAAGATACGACTCTCCCCATCGTCTGGAAGTTGAATTCTTTTCAAGATACTTCCTTCAACTGAACTCAGAGATTCATCGCTATTTTCTTGGGGGGGTACTTTCTAGATTTCGCCTTGGCAAAGTCTTAGATCATCGTTTTGGTTCCATGGAGTTAATCTCATCGACTCATCATCTGATGGCTGTTATGTCATCGCATCGAAAAGCAAGCAACTATATTTTGGATGGCTATTTTCAGCATCCAGACCTATTATTTTCTGAGCTAGAGCGAGCAAAAATAGGGCAAGCATTGCTCAATGATAAGAGGTCAGTCGTTGAATCAATAAAAGGGAAGGCGAACACGGTAGGTGTCCATATTCGAAGAGGTGATTACATATCTTCGAAGGCCGCGTCTCGAATTTTTCGAACCTTACCTGTCAGCTTTTACAAGGATGCACTTGACCGCCTTCCTGAAACAAGTCGGATTTTGGTATTCAGCGACGACGCAAATATTTCTGCATCTTTTGCAATGGATGTCGGTGGTATAGATATTTCCAAAATGAAGCTATCGCTTCAGGACGAGTTCTGTCTACTGGCGGCATGTGATAATCATGTGATTTCCAACAGCACATTCTCTTGGTGGGCGGCTTACTTGGGGCACAAGGAAAATGGGCGGATAATTTCGCCGAGAAATTGGTATCACGATATCGATCGTAACAAAATGAATCCGCTTATTTTGCCTTACTTTGAGTTGATCGATAATTGAGCTAGGTTCGTAGCTATTTCTTGTATTTGATGTACCCAATAATTGCGTACTGAGTGAAATGATAAAGCGCTTTCAGGAAATGAATCTTCTCCACATCCCTCAGTACCTTCCAATGATAGATTGCAGATCGCAATTTGCTGCTTGAGACGGAGTCAGCTTTTCTTACTCGATATAAAGCCAGTGGCTCATTAATAGCGTAAGCGTACTTAGTGCTCTTGAGGATGTTCAGCCATAGTCCATAATCCTGGCGTTTGAGCAGCAAGGGCATATAAACCTTTCCCAGCTTTTGTGTGTCATACACCGCGGTCAGACAGGGAATGTAATTACTGTTCAACATCTTCTTGTAATCTACAAAGCCGGGGCGTGTGATCGTCTTGCTGATTATGTTGCCTTCTTCGTCTACTTTCTTGTATTCCGTGTAAGAGAGCGCAATATCCTTCTCCTTCATGAATGAAATCTGTTTCTGAAGTTTTTCGGCCTCCCACTGGTCGTCACTGTCCAGGAACGCCAGAAATCTTCCTCTGGCTAGTCTGATTGCGGTGTTCCTCGCTTCGGCCGGCCCTTCGTTCTTGATGCTCTTTACAAGCTTGATCCGTTTATCGCGCTCACAATAACCTTCGATAATGTCAATGCTGCCATCGGTGGACATGTCATCGACAATAATCATTTCCCAGTTCGTGAAGGTTTGCTTTAGAACAGAATCTATAGTGGCCGCTAAAAACCGCTCACAATTATAGTTTGCTGTAATAACAGAGACTTCAGGTTCTGTATTTGTTGAATCTGGATTCATAGTGTTTCGATTTTCTACTTCGACTGGTATTTAGTCTCTACCGAAAATATCTCGTGTAAAGACTTTCGATTTGACGTCCACGAGCTCATCGGCGATACGGTTGGCAACGATGATATCACTTTCAAGCTTGAACACTTCGATGTCATTTTCGATTCGAGAGTTGGCAAATAGTTCTGTCTTTAATTCTGGTTCGTAAACCAGCACCTTAATCCCCTTTGCCTTCACTCTTTCCATGATGCCTTGAATGCTGGATGTTCGAAAATTATCCGAACCGGTTTTCATGATGAGACGGAACACACCTACGACTGCTGGTTTTTTGGCAAGAATACAATCGGCAATGAAATCCATTCGTGTTGTGTTGGCGTCGACGACTGCATTAATAAGATTTTGTGGCACGTCCCGATAGTTCGCCAAAAGCTGTTTGGTGTCTTTCGGCAAGCAGTATCCGCCATAACCAAACGAAGGATTGTTGTAATGATTACCTATTCGAGGATCAAGGCACACGCCTTGAATAATTTGCTTTGTATCCAATCCGTGCGACGCCGCATAGGAATCAAGTTCATTGAAGTATGCCACGCGCATTGCCAGGTAAGTGTTTGAAAAGAGCTTAACCGCCTCGGCCTCTGTAGATTCGGTGAATAACACTGAAATATCTGACTTGACTGCACCTTGACTCAATAGCTGTGCGAATTTTTCCGCACGCTGCGAGCGTTCACCTACGATGATGCGGGAAGGATAGAGGTTGTCATATAGAGCCTTTCCTTCGCGCAAGAATTCCGGGGAAAAGATCACGTTGTCGCTTTTCACTTTCTCGCGAAGTTTTTTTGTGTATCCGACAGGAATCGTGGATCTTATGATCATGACTGCCTTCGGGTTAATTGCCAGTACATCGTTTACTACTGCTTCCACACTGTTTGTGTTGAAGTAATTGGTCTCCTGGTCATAATCTGTAGGAGTGGCAATTATGATGTACTCGGCCCCCTCATACGCCTCACGTTTGTCGAGGGTGGCGCGAAGATTCAGCTCCTTTTCCCTCAGAAAATTCTCGATCTCGGGATCTGCAATAGTGCTCTTTCTTGCATTAATCAGAGCGACCTTTTCAGGCAATATATCCAATGCAACAACTTCGTTGTGCTGCGCTAGCAGCACTGCGTTTGATAGGCCAACGTAGCCGGTACCGACAACTGCTATTTTCATGATGTCCTTGTCAATTAAGTCTTTAGATTCGCTTCAGTAGTGCATGCGCAGTATATTGGATCATGTATAGTGAAGCATGTGATCGAGATAGCGATTCGTGATTTCTGAGAATGTCCCAGTGCCACTTTGCGCCTCTTATAATATTGGAAGACAGGCTGCTACCGGTGACGCGATATCGCATCAACGATTCAGGGACACAAATGGAATTTGTTTTCTTGGTGATATCCAGCCACATGACATAGTCTTCATGCCCTTGTGCCTTCAGATAGAACTTTCCAAGTTCCCGGCAGTCATAAATTCCCGTTGAGTTTCCAATTCTGTTGGAAACTCTCATCATTTCATGGGTTACCAAAATTGGGGATTTGATTATTGACCCATTGGCTTTTCTTTGTGAAAAGCGTTCGTAATAGGTGTGCGAACAATATGAGTCATTTCCTGCAAGCGCTTGTATCTGTTTTTCAATTTTTTGACCAAGCCAAATATCGTCTGCGTCCAGGAATGCAATATAGTCTCCCGAAGCTTCTTCTATCGCACAATTCCTCGCATTGGCAACGCCGCCGTTATTTTCGAGCCGGATAAGTTTGACTCTCGTATCCAGGAGGTACGGTGAAATCACTTCTGCAGTGTTATCCGTTGAGGCATCGTCGATGACCAATAACTCGAGATTACCGTACGATTGCGAAAGCACGGACTCGATTGCTTCAGCCACATAACGTGCGGCATTGAAGGCGGGCATTACTACGCTGACCAGTTTTTTATTCTGGCATTCTCCAGTCATTTGCTGAAAACCCCCAGCGGCATTCCGTTATTGGTCCTGGCCTAAATTATCGAAGCAATTCATTCTGTAAAAAATACATTCTCATTGCCATGTGATTCCAGAAATTCGTGGCGCACTGTTCTCTCCAGGGCGTCAGTCAAACTCACTGGCGGCACAAAGCCAGTTTGCTGGATACCTGTGTTGAATACGGAATCACTGCAAAATTTCTTGACCCTTATCGAGCTGATCGTCATACGTCGTCGTGTGAGAAACGCCAGCAGGTCAAACACTTTTCCGATCAAATATCCGGCTGCATATGGAATACGAACGCCGATCTTTTCAGATTTTCCAAGTATCAGGTTTACCTTGCTGACCAGAGCGTTCATAGTGAAATCAGGCTTGTCGATGTAGTTGTAAGTGTGAATTCCAGGTGCAAAAGAAATACTGTATTCAAGCAGCGCCGCCACATTCTCCACGTAGGCCATGGATTTCTTATTGAGGCCTGATCCTATCATGACGAAGCGACGTGACGCGATCTGGCGTAGAAGATTGTATACATTTCCTCTGTTCTGCTCTCCAAAAACGACGGTTGGCCTGATCACGACAAGGCAACGTACATCGGGATCTTCACTCTGCCAGGCTCTGAATATCTTTTCAGCTTCGTACTTTGTCCTACCATAATCATTGAATGGCGCGATCTTTCCTGACTCGTCGGTTCCAATTGGCGCGAAACCATACACCGCTACGGTGCTGGTAAAAATAATCGTCTTGATATTCTTTTCTCGGGCAACACGGCATAAATTTTCAGCGCCGGTGACGTTCACATCGTCATACAATTTTATGGGGCGGACATCGTCCCGATGTTCAGCCGCAAGGTTGATCAGAACACTGCCTTCGCTAAGGTGTTCTCGCAAACTGTCCAGAGACCTTACGTCGCCAATCGCACTGATTGAAGGAAAGGCCTTCGAAATTGCCTTGTCTATAATGGTTGGCGAAAAAGCTTTATTGGCACTCAGTCGTTTGCAGAGTCGGGATCCAATAAAGCCGCTGCCACCCACGACGTTCACTACGACTGGATTACTGCGTTCCATCCTATTTGCTTCCTCTTCCGTAGTTATCTTCAAATCTGACGATATCGTCTTCTCCGAGATAGCTTCCGGACTGCACCTCAATAATCTCCAGCGGTATCGTGCCCGGGTTGGATAACCGATGTGTTTCCCCTAATGGGATATAGGTCGACTGATTCTCGCCCAGGATGAATACTTTATCGCCATTTGTAATCTCTGCCGTTCCTTTTACAACTATCCAGTGCTCCGCTCGATGATGGTGCTTTTGCAAGCTTAGACTAGCTTTAGGCTTGACCATTATCCGCTTCACCTTGAAGCGCTCACCTTCATCAATACTGTCATACCAACCCCAGGGACGGTGCACCTTGCGATGCAGGGTATGCTCTTCGCGTCCTTGCACATGCAGTGATGCCACAATAGCCTTGACTTCCTGACTTCGTGAACGATCCGCGACGAGCACTGCGTCTGCCGTTTCAATGACGATAATATTCTCGACTCCCACCAGGCTCACCAAACGGCTGGTGGCGTGCACGAGGCTGTTCTGGCTGCTTGTGGTAATGACATCTCCGAAGTGCGCGTTGCCTGCGTCGTCCTTTGGCAGGCACTGCCACACTGCATCACACGCACCCAAGTCACTCCACCCTGCCGTAAGCGGCACCATCCTGATCGAAAACTCGCTGCCAGGGCAGTGCTCCATCACGGCGTAATCCACTGACTCAGCTGGAATGGCAGAGAACTCGTCTTTTCCGGGGCGGATGAAGTGTGCGGATGTACTCGCGTCTGTGCTGCGTTTGCTCCATGCCTCACGACTTGCTTGCGCGATGTCCGGGCGAAATCGCGTGAGTGCAGCCATCCATACAGAAGCCTTTAGCACGAACATGCCCGCATTCCAGTAGTAATTGCCTTCCTCAAGGTAGCGCTGTGCTGTATTAAAATCCGGCTTTTCGACAAACCGTTGAACGTCCAGCGTTGACGCATTTGTTGCGTTGACCTGGATATAACCGTAGCCGGTTTCCGCATGAGTGGGTGCGACGCCGAGGATGACAATGGCGCCCGTGTCGGCTTCTCGCACGGCGTTTTGGATCGCGTCTGTGAATGACTGTGGGTCGGCGATTGTTTGATCCGCTGGCGTGACAACCAACACAGGATCATTACCTTCTTCCAAGGCGGCGAGTGCTGCGAGCGAGAGGGCAGGGGCGGTGTTGCGGCCGCAGGGTTCGAGCAGGGCGGCGCCAAGGGTGATGCCTGTTTCGCGCAGTTGCTCCAGCGCAAGAAAACGGTGTTCTTCATTGCTGACGATGTATGGGGGTTGCACTTCGATGTCATTTGCACTGACGTCGTGGAGGCGTCTCACGGCTAGCTGAAAGAGACTCTCATCGCCGGTAAGACATAGAAATTGTTTTGGAAAACCGGTGCGCGACAGTGGCCAGAGCCTGGTGCCGGATCCACCACAGAGAATGACTGGTGTTATTTTAATCATGTTGTTATTGGCGAGTTCCTTGTCTTGGGGGCTTTATTCTAGCCTTTGTGGTGTGTTGTTTGGCAGTGTTGGTTTTATGAATTTAATCTGCTTTGTGTGTGTTGCATGTGGGAGCGGGCCCCGCCCGCGATGATTTTGCTTTTGAAGGTGATTTGGACACTGAATCGCGGGCAGGCCCGCTCCCACAGGGTGGGTTGGTACACAGGCGGGGTCTCAAACAGTGGGCAACAATGTCATGCCGACGGATTGCGCTTTTCTGTCAAAAGTCACTATCGATTCGCATCCCATCTGCCTTGCTGATGCGACAATCAAGGCGTCACTGAAATCCGCCGTGCCATGAGAGAAGCTTTCCAACGCCATGTAGACACCTGCTGCATTCTCGACCTGCAATTTGCGGGTGGTTAGCAGTCCGTGTATGACGGCTTCGATAGCGTTTTTCGGCTGTTCATAGCAAGACTCCAGAACCCACACTACTTCTACCAGCGTGATGAGTGTGATCAGGCCGGGTGTCTGAGGCGTCAGTACTGTCTCGAACAGTGCATTGACAGCGCGAGCCTGCTCGGGGTCATCTTGCGTGAGGTAGCGGATGATGATGTTGGTATCTAATCCAATCATAGGTTTTGCGCTCTCATCCTGATGGCGTCGTTCATTTCTTCCACGCTGACTGTACGCTTGGCCTTTACCATTCCCCGCAACTGCGTGATTTCCTGAGTCGCGGCAATGATCTCGAAACGATCATCCGCAGTCTGGATGAAATCAATGCGATCTCCGGGGCCGATTTTCAAGGCATCCCT
>JACCDX010149852.1_pt1 | contig 20093 bp, 19 predicted proteins | sample 7449681 | NCBI WGS metagenome assembly JACCDX01 (sample SAMN15323450, study PRJNA562643) | freshwater metagenome | isolation source: river surface water | place: USA:Blue River Watershed | collected 2017-08-18
AGAACCAAAAAATTAAAAATTACAGAAAAATTTGATTTTTCTGGATTTGATATATTTAATAAACTTATTGGAATAATAAAAAATAAAAGATAGTTTACAGTATTAGGCTGTCCGCTTAAATTCTCTAAAAAGGTATGGCAGGTTAGGAATAGAAAGGTAACAGTCCAGCTTGCAATCCAATTAGAAATTATTTTTTTCGTAAAAATATAAACGCAAATAATTCCCAGGAATATGATAATAATATTTGAAATTTGCCAGGAATAGATTGAATTAAATCCTACTAATCTAAGTATGGCGTGAATAAATCCGGGAATTATTAACGTATCTGAGTAACCTAGAGTATTTTCTTGTGGAAAAAACATTCCTAAATCTAAAAATGATTCTTTTCCGATTAGCCATTTATACCAATGTTCTTGAATCGTTATCTGTAGTTTAGAGTCCATAGGATCACCGAAAAAATATCCAAAAAAATTATTTCGAATTACAATAGACGTGATGATTAAATTAATAAATAGATCTCTAGATATTTTTCGTAACTTAATCATCAGTTAATTTTATCCTTTAGAATTTAAAATAATATTGTTGAAAAAATTGAGTGTTCCTGAAAACCAACTGATTTATAGACAGCTTGTGCTCTCTTGTTGTAGTCATTTACATACAAACTGACCTTTGGTGCAAAGTTTTGTCTAGCAAAATTAACGACACTTGCCATTCCAGATTTGCCTAAGTTTCTACCCCTTAAATGAGGTGGTACCCAAACGCCTTGAACTTGGCAAACTCTTTGTGTACTAACCCCTATTTCTGCTTTAAATAAAACCTGATTGTTTTCAATACGAGCAAACATTTTTCTTTGATTGATAACTTCTGCTATTCGATTTCGATAGCTTTTCTCAGAAACTTCAGATACTGGAGAAACTCCAACTTCTTCTGTAAACATTGAAACGCAAGCAGGAATTAATAAATCTAAATCTCGCATCAATGCTGGTTGCACAAACTGATCAGGGGCTACTAAAGGCGAATCATCCATTACTAATAAAGGCTGAGTTGGTCTAATATCTCTAGGACTTGGCATAAATGGTTTTAATACTTCCCAAAATGACATAACTTCTTCCTTCTTGCCAACAATTGATGAAATTCTTTTTGGTTGATCTAATAGATATTGTGCAAATTCTATTTGAGATTTCTCAGTTGTATTCAGTGGAATAATATTCGCACTAAAATACAAAGCACTTTCAATTCTTCCATTTTCTTCATAAACGAGGAATTCATTTTGAAGGCTCCAAGTATATTGCTCTAGTTCTTGAAGTCGGTTAATTAAAAAACAATTACTGATTTCATCTTGTAACGCTAGAACTTTAACTGCATTGATATCTGTTCGAACTAATGGTCGAACTAGATTTTTATTTGACCAATACCGTAGGTTCACCAGCAACATCCTCGCTCATTGATTCTGCGATTCTAGTTGCTTCTTCAATTAGTACTTGCACAATTTCAGATTCAGGAACTGTTTTTATTACTTCGCCTTTAACAAATATTTGGCCTTTACCATTTCCAGATGCAACTCCAAGATCTGCTTCTCGTGCTTCACCAGGTCCATTAACAACACAACCCATTACTGCAACTCTCATTGGCACTTTAAATCCTTGCAAAGCTTGTGTTACTTGTTCGGCCAATGTGTAAACATCAACTTGTGCTCGTCCACAAGATGGACAAGATACTATTTCAAAACCTCTTTTTTTCAAATTCAATGATTCTAAAATTGCAATTCCAACTTTCACTTCTTCTACAGGTGGTGCTGAAAGTGAAACTCGTATTGTGTCTCCAATACCTTTACTTAAAAGTGCACCAAAAGCAACTGAAGATTTAATTGTTCCTTGAAATGCAGGACCTGCTTCCGTAACTCCTAAATGAAGTGGATAATCGCAAGCTTCTGCAAGTTTTGAATAAGCAGAAACCATGACAACTGGATCATTGTGTTTAACAGAAATTTTTATATCTCTAAAATCATGTTCTTCAAATAAGGAAGCTTCCCAAAGAGCTGATTCAACTAAAGCATCCGGTGTAGCTTTGCCATATTTTTCTAATAATCTTTTATCTAAAGAGCCAGCGTTAACTCCAATTCGAATTGGAATTCCTGCATCTTTGGCAGCTTTTGCAATTTCTCCCACTCGATCATCAAATTGTTTTATATTTCCTGGATTGACTCTCACCCCAGCACATCCTGCATCAATTGCTGCAAAAACATATTTAGGTTGAAAATGAATATCGGCAATAACTGGGATAGGAGATTTCTTAGCGATTGCAGATAAAGCATCTGCATCATCTTGACTTGGTACAGCAACTCTTACAGCCTGACATCCTGCAGCATTTAATTCTGCAATTTGTTGCAAAGTCGAATTTATGTCAGCTGTCAATGTTGTGCACATTGATTGAACAGAAATTGGAGCATCCCCACCAATTTCTAAAGGATGAGAATGATGTTTCAAAGTAATTTTTCTTGATTTTCTTCTTGGTGCCAATACTGGTGCTGGAGGTTGAGGCATTCCCAAACTAATTGAAGTCATACTTAAATCTTATCCTCCAAGTCTTATGGGATTAACGATGTCAACATAAAGTAGCAACATTGATAAGCCGATAAGTAATATTGCCACCGAATATGCAAACGGCAACATTTTTGCAGTATCTGCAGGTCCGGGATCTGTTTTTCCTCTAAGCCTTGCAAGTTGACGTCTCAAGCCTTCATAAATTGCACCAGCTGCATGTCCTCCATCAAGTGGAAGAAGTGGCAAAAGATTGAACAAAAATAAAGCCATATTTAATCCACCTGCAAGATTTAATAGTGTGGCAAATCGCCACAGAACTGGAATTTCTGCTGCAGCTATTTCACCACCGACTCGCGTTACTCCCACGATTCCAACTAAACCTTCTTGATCTCTTTCTTCACCTAAAAATGCTGAAGAAAAAAGTTGGGCAACTCTATCTGGAAAATTCATTATGACTCTAAATGTGCCAATAGTAATTTCTCCTAAGACTGCAAAAACTGTCGTTATCGGTTGTCTATCCAAAATAATGTTTGGTGAAATCCCTAAATAAGGAGTAGCAGGATTATTAGTTTGATTTTCAAGTGTTGACTGTCTAGCAACTTTAACAATTGATGCAGTCAAGTTAATTTCCTGACCATCTCTTAAAACGGTGATATCAACATTTCCTTCATTACTATTTTGAATTGCTACAGCTAAATCTTCCCAATTTTCAACCTTTGTATTGTTGTAAGAAATTATTCGATCTTTGGCTTGAAGTCCAGCACTTAATGCAGGAGAGGCAGTAGTGCCTTCAAGACAATCACCCAAAACATCTACATCAGTTGGAAGGCACGAAATTACTTGCTTAATTTCATTAGTCGCTGCTGGTATGCCAATTGCTGAAAATGACGCAGCAAAAAATATAAATGCTAAAACTAAGTTCATGAATGGTCCACCAACCATGACAATTAGTTTTTTAGGAACACTTAATTTATAGAAGACTTTGTTTTCATCCCCTGGTCCAATTTCTTCCTCGCTTTGTTTTCGAGCGGTATTAACAACTTCTGCAAATGGTCCTTTGGTAACAACTCCTTCTTTTGCAGGTGGAATCATTCCGATCATTCGCACAAATCCACCTAATGGAATCGCTTTTACTCCATACTCTGTGTCACCTTTTGTTTTTGACCAAAGCGTTGGTCCAAACCCAATCATGTATTGAGTAACTTTTACGCCAAACTTTTTTGCTGGAACCATATGGCCAATTTCGTGCAATCCAATTGAGAGCATAATGATAAAAATTAAAAATAAAATTCCAAAAATTTCCATTATTTAGCTTCTCTAAATCTTGTTATTAGTTCACGCGTTTCAATTCTAATTGAGTGGTCTATATCCAATAGTTTTTCTAAAGTTAGCGATTTGTTATCGACAAAACTAATTCCTGATAAGTGTTTTTTTACTACGCTTTCCACAATTTCAACTATAGACAAAAAACTAATTTTTCGCTCGATGAAAGCTGAAACGCACTCTTCATTTGCAGCGTTCATAACTGCGGGTGCACTCCCTGCAGCTTTTCCAACTTGTTTGGCAAGACTAATTGCCTTAAACACTTTTTCATTAACATTTTCAAAAGTCCAAGATTGACTCTTTGACCAATCAACTGGTTTTTGAACATCATTTAATCGATCTGGCCAACTAAGTCCAAGCGCAATTGGTAATTTCATATTAGGGGGAGAAGCTTGAGCCATAGTCGAACCATCGACAAATTCAATCATTGAATGAATTATTGATTGGGGATGAATTACAACTTCTATTTTTTCAAATTCAATTCCAAATAATAAATGTGCTTCTATTATTTCTAATCCTTTATTCATAAGACTTGCAGAATTAATTGTTACAACAGGTCCCATATTCCAAGTTGGATGATTCAAAGTTTCCTCAACTGTCACATTCTTTAAATCTTCTAAACTTTTTCCTCTGAAAGGCCCTCCACTTGCTGTGAGAATTAGTTTCTTAATTTCACTCTTTCTCTCACCTCGTAAACATTGCGCAAGTGCAGAGTGTTCTGAATCAACAGGAATTATTTGTCCTTCTTTTGCAAGATCCAATACTAATTTTCCACCAATTACAAGTGATTCTTTATTTGCAAGTGCTAATTTGTGTCCAGATTTTAAAGTTTCTATAGTTGGTAAAAGACCCGCCGCACCTGTTATTCCATTTAAAACCACATCACATGAATGTTTTGCAACTTCAGCACTGGCATTCTTGCCAAATAAAATTTCAAATTTATGATCAAAATTAGTTGCTTCTAATTTCTTTTTTGTCTCTTCATCTTTAACTGAGACCACATCGGGCCTAAACTTCATAATTTGATCTGTTAATACTTGGGCATTAGAACCAGCAGAAAGTCCTACAACCTTGAACTTATCCTTATGTTGATCAATAACTTCAAGTCCTTGAGTTCCAATAGAACCTGTTGATCCCAGGATGGTTACACGACGCATAGACACACTCCAATTGTTCAACATCGCAATTAGCGCGTAATCTTGCGGTAGGAAGATCTTCACAGGAGCAAAATGAGTACTAATACCGTGGGTGGACCATCAATAGAGCAAAAAAGAAAAATTGTTACGTCAATACCTGGCCCAAAATCTTTAGAATTGCAAAAAAGAAGAACAGAAGTAGTAAGTGCTGGAGTAAGTAGCACTTTGCCAGTTTATGTAAAAAGAGCTGGTGGAGGAATAGTCGAAGATATTGATGGAAATTCATTTATTGACTTAGCTGCAGGAATCGCAGTGACTTCAGTAGGAAATTCTCACCCTGATGTTGTAAGAAATGTGCAAGAAGCAGTAACACAATTTACTCACACTTGTTTCATGATTGCTCCTTATGAATCTTACGTAAAAGTTTGTGAATTACTTGCAGAACTAACTCCTGGAAAGCACGCAAAAAGATCTGCTCTATTTAATTCAGGTGCGGAAGCATTAGAAAATGCTGTAAAAATTGCTCGTTATTTCACTAAGAAAGATGCGGTTGTAGTTGTTGAACATGGATACCATGGCCGAACTAATTTAACTATGGCTATGACAGCAAAAAATATGCCATACAAAAAAGGTTTTGGACCATTTGCTCCTGAAATATATCGAGTACCAACCTCTTATCCATTCCATGATGAATTATCAGGTAAAGATGCAGCATTGCATGCCATATCAAGAATGGAAAAAGAAATTGGCGCTGACCAACTTGCAGCAATTGTTATTGAACCAATTCAAGGGGAAGGCGGATTTATTGTTCCTGCACCTGGTTTCTTAAGTGAATTAGCAAATTGGGCAAAAGCAAATAATGTTTTATTTATTGCAGATGAAGTTCAAACTGGATTTGCAAGAACTGGAGCAATGTTTGCCAGTGAACATGAAAATATAGTTCCAGATTTAATTACTATGGCAAAAGGTATGGGTGGAGGATTACCAGTAGCAGCTGTTACTGGAAGAGCCGATGTTATGGATTCAATTCATCCCGGTGGACTAGGTGGAACTTATGGTGGAAACCCAATTGCTTTAGCAGGTGCACTCGGTGCAATCCAAGCAATTAAGGATGAAAAATTAATTGAAAAAGCAAAACATATTGAGACAATAATGATTCCAAGATTAAAAAATATGGCCACGCAAAATCAATTAATTGGAGATGTTCGAGGTCGCGGAGCGATGATTGCAATTGAAATAGTAAAGCCTGGAACGAAAGTTCCAGATCCTGATAAAACTTTAAAAATTGCTAAAGCATGTCACGCTGAAGGCGTTTTAGTTTTAACAGCAGGAACATATGGAAATGTTCTAAGATTTCTACCTCCATTAGTTATAAGTGATGACTTATTAAATGAAGGTTTGGATGTCTTAGAAAAAGCAATAATTTCTGCTAGCTAATTTTTTTATAAACTGCTAAATAAGCAGGGTGTAGTGGTAATAATCTGGTAATTATTGCTGGAAAATGCGGCAAGAATGAATCCCTGAGTGTTTTCATGTTGTTTTCTTCAAACATTTTTCTAATTTGCTTACCTTTAGGTCTGTAAATGTGAGTTGGATCTGATTCGTATAAATGTTTATATTCCCATTTATTAAATTTATTATTAATTGTTGGCAAATGCACTAAGGCAATACCTCCTGGTTTTAAAGCATCACATATAGCTTTAATTCCCTCTTTGGGTTTTGTTAAATGTTCAATTACATTTATTGCCAATACCAAATCAAATTTATTATCAAAAGCTACACCGTTTTGAATATCTGCAACTTTATAACTTCTTTCAGGTTTTCGTTTTTGAGCAATTTCGATTGCGTGCTCTGAAATATCTGACCCACAGATTAATTTTGCTTCGTCAAAATAATCCAATAACCATCCATAGCCGCAGCCAATATCAATAACCGATGCTTCACTTAATTTTATTTGACTATATCGATTAAATAATTTAACTAGCAAACCATCACGTAACTTATCTATCTTTGTTTGACTTGGATTACCTAATTCGTCTTTTGCTCCATAAAGATGTGCAAAATAATCTTTTGAGTTAAAGTCTTGTGTCATAAAACCTTTATATTGTTGCCGCTAACTGACCACATGCTCCGTCAATTTCACGTCCACGAGTATCCCTTACTGTAACAGCAATATTTGCCTGCTCCAAAATTTGCACAAAAGTTTTTTCATCTTCACTCTTAGAAGCTGTCCACTTGGAACCAGGAGTGGGGTTCAAAGGTATTAAATTAACGTGAACATCTTTATTTTTAAGTAAATTTGCCAGTTGTTGAGCATGAATTTTTTGATCATTTATATTTTTAATCATGGCGTACTCGATTGAAACTCTTCTTCCAATTACTTCGGCATAATTCCAAGCCGCATTTAAAACTTCTTTTATTGAATATCTTTCATTAATCGGTACTAAAGTATTTCTTAATTCATCAGTTGGAGCGTGCAAACTTACAGCAAGTCTTACCGGCAGTTTTAATTCAGCTAATTCATAAATTTTTGGAACTAAACCAACTGTACTTACGGTTATATTTCTTGCGCTAATACCCAAACCTGAAGGGCTTTCTTCATGAATTGCACGAATTGATTGGACAACGGTATTGAAATTTGCAAGTGGTTCACCCATTCCCATGAAAACAATATTTGATAATCGAGTAGGACCCTCTGGCAAAAATCCATTTTGCGAATAACTTGCAGCGTATTGAACCTGAGAAACTATTTCTGCAGCGGATAAATTCCTTTTTAGTCCAAGTTGTCCTGTAGCACAGAATGGACAAGCCATGCCACATCCTGCTTGAGATGAAATGCAAACTGTAGTGCGATTCGGATAATGCATTAAAACACTTTCAATAAACAATCCATCATGAAGTTTCCATAAAGTTTTTACAGTGTTTCCCTGGTCTGCTTTTTGGGTTTTGACTTCAGTTAATAATTTTGGAGCCAATTTTTCAGCAATCTCTTTTCTTTTTTCAATTGGCAAATCAGTCCACTCTTCATAATTACTACTTAAATTTCCAAACCAATGTCTACTTACCTGATCTGCTCTAAATCCTTCTAATTCTTGCTCTATTGCGAAATCTTTTCTTGCCTTCTGATCAAAATCTGCAATATGTTTAGGTGGTTTCTTCTTTGTACTTATTGTTTCAATTATTTGATTCATCTAAAAACCTAAGAAAATTCCGAATAGTAAAAAAGAAAAAAGCGAATTAAAAGCCAGTGAATCTATTCTGTCTGCCATTCCACCATGTCCTGGAAGAATTGAGGAAAAATCTTTAATATTTAAATTTCTTTTGACAAAACTTTCAAACAAATCGCCTGCGGTTCCAGTTAATGAAAGAGCTAGTCCAAGAATTATTGATTCAGTTATATTTAAATCTAAAAACAAAGGTGTAACCAAAATTGAAATCACAACGCTTAATAAAACAGAACCAAGTAAACCTTCGTAAGATTTTTTTGGAGATATTTTTGGAGCAAGTTTATGTTTACCAAATAATATCCCGGTAAAGTATCCACCAGTATCGCTAACGGCCGTCAAAGCGATAAATATAAAAATTCGCTCTGCCCCGTCCGTTTTGTTTAACATAAGCATTACTAGGGCGCCAAAAACTCCAAGATATAAGACTGTAGTAATTGAAAATAAAAAAGTTTGCCCAAATTTTTCTTGGCTATAAGAATAAATCAAGATTAAAATTATACTTAATATAAAAGTATATGTTAAGCCAGATAATTCAAAAAAAACACTAAACAATATAAAAATAGAAATTAGAACAAGATTTATAAATATTGATAAATCAAGTTTCTTTGCTTTGTTTAATTGTGTTGTTACCTCATAACCTGCAAGCAAAACTGCAGCTAATGCCAAAAAAGTAAAAGCATATTTATTTATGAATAATGTGATTACAACCAAACCAATTAAAACCAAACCTACTAAGATTGCATTTGGTAAATTTCTACCAGTTTTGATTTTTTCCACAATTAGACTTTAGCCCATAAAGCATGAGGCTTAGCTTTAAACTTCTAAAAGCTCTGCTTCTTTGTGTTTAAGTATTTCATCTATTGAATGCACGCCTTTATTTGTGATTTCATCAAGACTTTTTTCAGCACGCTTGACGTCATCTTCACTTGCTTCCCCATCTTTTTTTGATTTATCTAGGGCATCTTTTGCATTTCTTCTGATATTTCGAATAGAAACCCTTGCCTCTTCAGCTTTATTCTTTGCTACTTTTATGTATTCTTTTCTTCTTTCTTCGGTTAGTTGTGGGATAGGTACACGAATAATTGTTCCATCATTTGATGGATTTACACCTAAATCACTTTCTCTTATTGCTTTTTCAATTGCCTGAATAGCACTTTTATCAAAGGGAGTGATCACAATCATTCTTGCTTCTGGATTCTGAAAACTAGCCATCTGATTTAAAGGTGTTTGAGTTCCGTAATAATCAGCAGTTATTTTATTGAACATGGCCAAGTTTGCTCGTCCAGTTCTTATAGTTGAAAAATCCTCTTTAGCTACTTCAATTGCTTTATCTATTTTTGATTTTGCTTCACTTAATATCGCTGCAGTCATCTATGCTCCTTGAATTATAGTTCCGATGGATTTGCCAGAAACTGCTTTTGCAATATTCCCGTTTTCTAATAAATTAAAAACCACAATTGGTAAGTTATTGTCTCTACAAAGGCTAATTGCCGTGGCATCTGCAACCTTTAGATCTTTTTGTAAAACTTGATCATAAGTTAATTGATCAAATTTTTTGGCATCTGGATTTTTTCTTGGATCTGAATCATAAACACCATCTACACCTTTTGCCATTAAAACGACATCCGCGCCAATTTCTAGAGCCCTTTGTGCTGCAGTTGTATCTGTTGAGAAAAAAGGTGCACCTAATCCCGCCCCAAATATTACGACTCTTCCCTTTTCTAAATGCCTAATTGCTCTTCTTGGAACATAAGACTCAGCAACTTGACCCATCGTGATAGCAGTTTGTACGCGTGTTTCCACTTTTTGTTTTTCTAAAAAATCTTGTAAAGCTAAACAATTCATTACAGTGCCAAGCATTCCCATATAGTCTGCACGTGCGCGATCCATGCCTCGTTCAGAAAGTTGTGCACCTCGGAAATAGTTTCCGCCACCAATTACAACTGCTACTTGTGCACCATCTTGAACTACATCGGCAATTTGTTTGGCAATGCTACTAACCACATCTGGATCAACACCTAATCCACCACTTCCAGCAAATGCTTCTCCTGAAAGTTTTAGAAGGACGCGTCCAAATTTCTTTGACATTTAGCCTTGGCCAACTTTAAATCTTGCAAACTTTTGAACTTTAATGCCATTTTCGTCAATCAATTGCTTAATGGATTTTTTATTATCTCTTACCCACATTTGTTCTAGTAAACAAAAATCTTTGAAGTAAGAGTTAACCCTTCCTTCAACAATTTTAGCAATTGCTTGCTCTGGCTTTCCTTCTTCTTTTGCAGTTTGCTCAGCAACTCTTTTTTCTGCCTCAATAACATCTTGCGGAACATCTTCTCTTGCCAGATACAAAGGAGCCATAGCTGCGATTTGTTGTGCTAAGTCTTTTGCAACTTGTTCATTTTCTTTATCAAGTTGAACTATTGCACCAACTCCAGCTGGAAGTGCTGGATCTGGTTTATGCAAATAATTAAAAACATAGCCACCTGAAAATTGAGCAAATCTTTTGACTTCAACTTTTTCACCCATGAAGGCGTTAGCCTCATCAAGTAATTGTTTGATTGATTTACCATTTGCATCAGATGCCAAAAGTGATTCAACATCTTTTGGTTTTTGACTAAGAATTACATTTGCAACAGTTTCACCTAACTTAACAAAATCATCTGTTTTAGCGACGAAATCAGTTTCACAATTAACTTCAACCAACGCACCTTCACTATTTCCTGATTTAGCGCCAGCTACTATTCCTGCAGAAGCAGTTCTTCCTTCACGCTTACCAACATCTTTTGCGCCTTTTATTCGCAGTAATTCAACAGCTGCATCGAAATCACCATTTGTTTCATCCAATGCTTTTTTACAGTCCATCATTCCTGAACCGGTTTTTTCGCGAAGTTTTTTTACATCATCTGCAGAATAATTAGCCATTTATTTTTATTTTCCTTCTTCGGTTTTGGTTTCAGTCGCACTTTCAGGCGTCGTTGATGCTACGGCTTCAGCAATAGCATCTTGATTTCCTGCTAATAATTCTTTTTCCCAATCAGTCAATGGTTCAGCAATAACTCCTGCTGCTCCAGCATTCTTCGTTGGTCTTTGTTGTAAGCCTTCAGCGACAGCATCTGCAACAACTCTTGTTAGAAGAGAGATTGCTCTTATCGCATCATCATTTCCTGGAATTGGGAATTCAACTTCGTCGGGATCGCAATTTGTATCAAGAATTGCCACAACTGGAATTCCTAATTTTCTTGCTTCATCAACTGCAATTTGTTCTTTCTTAGTGTCAATTACCCAGAGAACACTTGGAGTTTTCGTCATATCTCTAATACCAGATAAAACAGCTTCAAGTTTTTCTTTTTCTCTTCTCATCATCAAAAGTTCTTTTTTGGTATAACCAGAACTAGTGTCATCGAAGTTAATTTGTTCTAATTCTTTTAATCTTTGGATTCTTTTTTGAATTGTGCCAAAGTTTGTAAGCATGCCACCTAACCAACGTTGGGTAACAAATGGCATTCCTACTCTTTTTGCTTGTTGTTGAATAGCTTCGTGAGCTTGTCTTTTCGTTCCAACAAACATTATTGTTCCGCCTCGGGCAACTGTTTCTTTAATGAATTCGTAAGCTTTATCAATAAAAGTTAGCGATTGCTCTAAATCAATTACATAAATTCCATTACGTTCAGTCAAGATGAATCTCTTCATCTTTGGATTCCAACGTCGAGTTTGATGTCCGAAATGAACTCCGGATTCTAGAAGTTGGCGCATTGTTACTACAGCCATGTTCGTGCCTTTCCTTTACTTACTTAAAGTAAGTCTTTTGGTTGTTTGAATTAATCAATTTGAGTAATTCACCTGACATCTGCTCAGTTGCGTTAAGCGCTACAAAACTTCTGTAGACCGTGCCCGCAAAAGGTCTGGCAATTTCCAGAGACCAGATGTGCGAAGTCACTTATTTTCTTGTGAGAATTTAAGTGCTGGAAAAATACTACTTAATTGAACAATTTTCTGTTATTAGTACCCGGTTATCCCTTATCAACAATGCAAAATTACCCACAAATTTTAACCAAACCCTTCAAAATTATCAAAAAAATTAAATGATGGATACGTGATTTCAATCCTTCTTACAATTTCACTCAACCTAATTCCTCCCATACCTGGAGCAGCAAATGTCAGGGATTTCTATATTTCTGAAAATATTTATGCCAGTGGGCATCGAGGAATTGATTTTTTAGCTACAGAAAATACTGAAGTTTTAGCAGCAGAAGATGGAATAATTTCACATTCGGGATTTATTTATAATCGATGGACTATTTCCGTAACACATAATTCATTTAGAACTACTTACGAACCTGTTAAACCAACTATCAAAATAGGTCAAAAAGTTAAGCGAGGTGAAGTAATTGGTTATTTACAAATGGAGGGTTCTCATTGTTATCCAAAAGCTTGTTTACATTTTGGCTTGAAAGAGGGGTCTACTTATTTCAAACCAAACTTTATTTTGATTAAAAGATATCCAATTCTTCTACCGATATATTCCTAAGCCCGAGGATGAGCATTTGCAAAAACTTCTCGAAGACGTTCAATAGTTACGTGAGTATATTTTTGAGTTGTTGCAAGTGAAGAATGTCCAAGCAGTTCCTGCACAATTCTTAAATCTGCTCCAGCTTCTAACATATGAGTTGCTGCACTGTGGCGAAGATCGTGTGGCGATATTTCTTTACCGTTTTCAATTTGAGACATAGCTTTATTTAAAATTCTTCGAACTTGTCTTACATTTAATCTGTTTCCACGTTGACCTAAAAATAAAGCCGAAGAGTTTTTATCGTTAAACTTATTTCGAGATTCATTCAAGTATTTATCTAAAGCGTCTCTAGCAGGAATGCCAAAAGGCACAACTCGTTCTTTTCTGCCTTTACCTAATACTTTTAAAGTTAAATTGTTGAAATTTACATCGTGAATATTTAAGCCAACTAATTCACTGACTCTAATTCCTGTTGAATATAAAACTTCCAAAATTGCATAATCTCTAATTCTGATATCTATCGATTCTTCCTCTATTTCATAAATTGCTGCCTGATCAAGCAATTGTTCTGCTTGTTTTTGGCCAAGAATATTAGGTAAAACCTTATTTAACTTTGGTGCTATAACTTTTAGAGTTGGATTTATTTCAATAAGATTATTCTTGATTAAATAGTTAAAAAATACTTTAACACTACTTATCCTTCTAGAAATTGTTGTATTAGAAATTTGATTTTTCTTTAAACTTATAATCCATTCTTTGATTAATTCTGTAGAAATTTTATTAACACTTGACACACCTTTATTGCTTACAAATTCCAATAAAAGTTCTAGATCAGTTTGATAACTTCTAATCGTATTTTCACTTCTATTTTTTTCAATTTTTAAATATTCAAGAAAGTCCTCTAAAGTTTTTGAATACCATGAATATGTCATAGATATATATTTGCACAAAAACAATTAAATACTTACAAACCAACGCCAACTGGAGATATTAATTCAACAATTTGCCCCGCATCTACAACCAACTCTGCTTCCCTACTTCGAATTAACTCATTTGTGCCGATAGAAGTTTTAGAAAGAATTGATCCAGGAATAGCCATTACCGATCTATTCAATTTTGTGGCATACCTTGCAGTTGATAAAGCACCTGAAATTTGGCCTGCTTCAATTACCAGTGTGCCTAAAGAAAGTGCGGCAATTAATCTATTCCTGTGCAAAAAATTAATTTTATTTGCATTTCGATATGGAGGATACTCTGAAATCAAAAGTCCTGTCTTAAGTATTTTGTTAAAGGTTACAATATTTTTAGACGGGTACAATTTATTTAAACCTGCAGCTTGAATAACAATTGTTGTTCCATTTGCAATAAGAGCGCCATGATGGGCTGCAAAATCAATTCCAATTGCTCCACCAGAAACAATATTGAATCCTTTTTCTGCTAAATCAAATGCAATTTCAGTTGAAATCATATTTCCTTCAACAGTTGATTTTCGAGTACCAACTATCCCAACTGATTTATTTACAATGTGTTCAAAATTTCCTTTAGTAAATAAACCATAAGGCTCAATATTTTTTAAATCTTTTAACTTTTCAGGCCAGTTTGAGTCAGTTCTTGAAATGTAGCTAATTTGGTTTTCTTCTAAAGTGTCTTTTAATTGATTAATATTTTCAATATCTTTTAATCTCCTTAAATATTTAGGATTTTTTATGGAAAAGAGAGTTTCTTCTATTCCAAATTTCGAAACATTTTTTGAAATATCCAGATCACAAGAATCAATTATCCAACTAAGTATTAAATAAAAATCTTTTTCTTCTTGAATGTTCCTTAAATGAAGCACAATTTAAGTTATTACTTTTAAAGAATTATTAAGGATCTTTTTAAATTTTTGTTAACAACTCAGCTTTGTGGATAACTTAATTACCTAGTACTTTTTGCCACTTCTCTCGCAATCTAGAGTCTCTTTCAGCATCAGTGATTATAAAAAATTTAGTTTTGGCAAATTGCTCTTCACTAGGAAACACCCATTTATTTGCAGCCAATTCCGGATCTAATTTTGCTGCTGCCTCTTGCGCTCCAATTACTGGACTTACATAACCAACATATTGTGAAACTTCTGCAGCAATGTCTGGATTGTAGAAATAATCAACAACTTTTTCTGCTAATTCTTTGTTTTCTGCACCCTTAGGAATAAGCAAATTATCAGCAAAAACTAATCCGCCCGATTCAGGAACTTCAAAACCAAACTCATCTCCTAGTTGCCACAAATCGCCGGCATAGCCAACAACTGCAGCAACGTCTCCATTTTCTAAAGATAAAGCTGATTCATTTCCTACAATCTGTTGAATTTGCCCATTAGAAACTTGATTAGAAATAAAATCTAAAGCTTGCTCAAATTCTTCATCTGTGAAGTTATCAAGATCAAAACCAAGCCAAGACATTACTAAACCTATCGAATCTCCCATTTCAGAAGACATTAATATTTGACCTTTTAATCTTGGATCAAAAAATTGTTCCATTGAAGTGATTGCTTCTACTCCAAGTAATTCTTTAATTTTTGCTTTATTAAATCCAATTCCTGTAAAACCAGATTGCCAAGGAATTGCATATTCTCTTTTTTGATCATATGAAACTCCTAGATAACTTTTAATCAAGTTATTTGTCACATTCAGCATGTTTTGCTTATTAAATGTTTCAACAAATCCACCTCTAATCCAAGGTAAAACAAAATCGTCTGTCACCACGATCAAATCTCTGCCTATAGGATCACCTTTATCTAATAAAGGTTTAACTTTGGCAAAAAACCCAGCATTATCGTCAATATCTTCGGTGTAGCTAATTTTTATATTTAATTCTTCTGAACATGAATCAACTAATGGAAATGCGCCATTGTCATCAACTGGCATATACAGAGTAAAATTTGACCAATTCACAGTTTTTAATTCTGATTCTGAATTTTTAGTTGAATTATTTGAACATGCGTTTAACGTTGAAATAAGAGGTATCGCACCTAATGAGTAAAGGGAATTTTTTAGAAATCGCCTGCGAGCAAGTTGTGGTCGCCGATGATCGTCTTCTGGCACGAAACCTTCTATCTATCGTTTAATAATGATTGAGAATAGTTAAACACTTGCCCTGTTTGCAAGTTCTTTTTTCTTAAAGCTATTCCTGATAACACTTCTAAAACTATGCGATTTGCAAGTAATGCTGTAATTTCTGCGTGATCATAGGCAGGGGCAACTTCTACAATATCCATTCCAACTACAGGAAGTTCTACTGAAATTTTTCTAACAGCATCTAGTAATTGTCGTGAGGTTAAGCCCCCAGGTTCTGGAGTTCCAGTTCCTGGAGCAGAACCAGGATCTACTACATCTATATCTACACTTAAAAAAATTCCTTCAACATCTTTTATCGATTCTTTAATTACTTCATCAAGGACCACATCAAAACCTCTTGAGACAATTTCACTCATTTCATAGGAACGCATTTCTTGCTGTGCCATCCATTTCAATACGTCTTCTGGAGGCCAATAGCCTCTTAGGCCAATTTGAAAAAATTTATTACCTTTAACAGCTCCTGATTCAATTAATCGTCTCATAGGTTGTCCATGTCCAATAAGAGATCCAAAAGTAATGTCACCAGTATCGGCATGAGCATCAAAATGTAATACAGCAATTTTTCCCCAACCAATAGCCTTTGCAACACCTGTTGCATTTGGCCAAGTTACTGTGTGATCACCACCAAGAATTAAAGGAATTTTTTTATCTTTTGCAATTTTTTCAATAACTTTTTCTAAAGCATCACACGATTTTGTAATATCTCCTGAAAACATTTCAACATCGCCAGCGTCTTTAACAACTATGTCTTTTAAGGCATCCATTCTGGTTGCTAAGTGTGGCCTGGAACCATCATGTGGCAAATAATCTGTGCCTCTTATTGCTGAAGGGCCTAATCTTGCTCCTGATCGATGAGAAGTTCCTCCATCAAATGGTGCACCAATAATTACAACATCTGCATCTTGATAACTTTTTGAATCTGAATAATCACACTCAGGAATTCCAAGAAAAGTTATATTTGGTCCAAACATTGCTCCGTAACGCATTAGTTTTGTGGGAATCCTAAATTAATTCCACCATGACTTGGATCAAGCCATCTAGAAGTTACAACTTTTCCTCTGGTGTAAAAATGAACACCTTCGGTTCCATGGGCATGTGAATCTCCAAATAATGAATTCTTCCAACCACCGAATGAGTAATAGGCAACTGGAACTGGAATTGGAACATTTACTCCCACCATTCCAACTTCTATTTCATTTTGGAATCTTCTAGCAGCTCCTCCATCATTTGTGAAAATTGCTGTGCCATTTCCATAAGGATGATCATTAACAAGTTTCAAAGCTTCTTCATAACTTTTAACTCTTACTATGCTTAAAACTGGTCCAAAAATTTCATCAGTATAAATTGTCATATTAGTTTTTACGTGATCAAATAAAGTTGGCCCAAGCCAGTAACCATCTTTTGCACCATCTGCCTGAACATTTCTGCCATCAACTACAGCAGTAGCACCTTGTTGTATTCCTGCTTCGATATAAGAAGCAACTTTGTCGCGATGTTGTTTCGTAACTAATGGACCCATATCTGAATTCTTAGTTCCATCACCTGTTACCAATTTACCCATTCGATCAACAATTCTTTTAATTAATTCATCAGCAACAGGTTCCACTGCAACTACCACAGAAATAGCCATGCAACGCTCACCTGCGGAACCAAATCCAGCATTAATTGCAGCGTCTGCAGTTAAATCTAAATCAGCATCAGGTAAAACCACCATGTGGTTTTTTGCTCCACCTAATGCTTGAACACGTTTACCATTTTTTGTTCCGTTTTCGTAAACGTATTTTGCAATGGGAGTTGAACCAACAAATGAAACAGCTTTAACTTTTGGATGTTCCAATATGCGATCCACCGCGACTTTGTCACCGTTTATTACGTTAAATACTCCGTCTGGCAATCCTGCTTCTTTCCACAATTTTGCTAACCAAATTGCAGCACTTGGATCTTTTTCACTTGGTTTCAATACAAAAGTGTTTCCAGCTGCAATTGCAACTGGGAAAAACCACATAGGTACCATGGCAGGAAAATTAAAGGGAGTTATTCCAGCAACTACACCCAAAGGTTGGCGAATTGAGTAAACATCCACTCCACTACTTACGCCTTCACTAAAACCACCTTTTAACAAATGAGGTATTCCGCAAGCAAATTCAACGACTTCTTGACCTCTGGTTACTTCACCAAGGGCATCAGAAATAACTTTTCCGTGTTCACTTGTAATTATTTTTGCTAATTCATCTTTTTTTTCGTTTAGTAATTCTCTAAATTTAAAAATAATTTGAGCACGTTTTGTTAATGAAGTATCTCGCCAATTTGGAAATGCATCATGAGCAGAATTGATTGCTTCATCGATAGTGGAAAGATCTGCGAAATCAACTTCGCCTGTTTTTAAACCAGTTGCTGGATTAAAGACATCACCTTTTTTGTCAGTTTTGCCTGTCCAAGATTTTCCATTAATCCAGTGGGTAATTTGGTTGGTCATTTTTACTCCTCAAATGTCTGATTCAAGACTAATCAAGAGTCAAAACCAAGGCCTAGCCAGTCAAGCAATTTAAGCCAAAGATTTCTTTTCCCACCATTTTTATCTGCTCGATCTAATGACCATCTAGTTAAACCAATAACCAAACTCTTGAATGGTTCAGGAGGAAAAGGCATTGGTTTAGTTCTTACCATGGCTAATTTTGTTCGATTAGTTTTTCTGCCATAAACCAAATCCAAAAGAGTCAAAGCCGCAAATCTTGAAGAACCAACTCCTAAACCAGTAAAACCTGCCGCATAAGCAACTCTTCCTCTAAAAGCTGTTCCCCAGAAAGGAGCAAATCTAGAACAAGTATCAATTGCTCCTCCCCATTTATGGGAAAAACCAATTCCTCGCAATGAAGGAAATGTTCGATAAAGATGTTCTGCAAGCATTGCAAAAGATTCATCAGACTGTTCTAGTTCTTTACTTACTTCATTTCCATAATGATAAACCGCATCATAGCCACCCCAAAGCATTCTTCCATCTTTTGTCATTCGAAAATAATGAAATTGATTAAAGGCGTCACTACAACCAAATGGTTCATCCCAACCAATAGCTTCTTTTTGTTCTGCACTTAATGGTTCAGTGACTAAAACATAATCGTAAACAGGAGCAATCATTCTATTTACTTTTTTAATTAATGAAGGAAATGCCCCAGTTGCTAACACAACTTTTTTTGCTTTTACACTTCCCAAAGCTGTTTTGACTTTTACAAAACTTACAGATGGATCTAGTTCAATAACCGGAGAATTTTCATAGATTTTAACTCCTAATTTTAGTGCGACTTTTCTTAAACCCCAAGCAAGTTTTGCTGGATTTACTAAAGCACAATCAGCATCAAGCATGGCCCCTTTATAAAGTGGAGATTGAACATATTTTGAGAATTCTTGTTGGTTGAAGTATGTAAAATCTTCACCATATCTTTTTGCGGTATCAACCATTTCTCTAAGTTCATCAGCATGTTCTTGTGTTATAGCAACATCAAATTCACCAAACCATTCAAAGTCTGCATCAATCGAATGCTGTTTTATAAATTGTTCTATTTCATCTAAGTTTTCATGACCTAGAGCAACAAGTTCTTTTAACTCTGATTCCCATCTAGAAAATCCATTTGGAAAACCGTGAGTTAACGAAGCTGAAACAAAACCGCCATTTCTACCAGCTGCGCCATCGCCAATTCTTAAAGAATCGATTAAAACTATGTCTAAATTTGGTTGTTGAAGTTTTGCATTTATTGCAGTCCATAATCCAGTAAAACCACCACCCACAACAACTAGCGCTGCAGAAATATCTTGAGCAAGTGCTGGTGCTGCTTTAGGTCTTGATCTTGAATCTAACCAAAAAGATTTTGGTTTTGCTTTAGCTACAGCTTCCTTTGCTTCTTGGGAGGTTACTTTTCCATAAGGAAAATTATCTCCAACAAATGCGACTGCGGTGGCAGTCATAATAAAACACCTCGCGTGAAATTTAAATTATTTTAAATAGAACCATTTAGCTCTATTTTTTGTCGAGTTATATTAAGAAGTTTCACTTCTTTAGATAAATCGGCGTGATTACGGATCGCCTACGGCACAACATGGCCGTGCTTCGCGTCCGGATCTCACCCCTAACGTTTAACTTTTAACCAAGTGCAATTAGCACTGTTTTTTATTATATATCAAAGTACTGATCTTGCAACAATGTCTATTTTTCCTCAGAGAATTGATAGATTGCAAGACCAGTTTCA
>JACCDX010516708.1_pt1 | contig 20093 bp, 14 predicted proteins | sample 7449681 | NCBI WGS metagenome assembly JACCDX01 (sample SAMN15323450, study PRJNA562643) | freshwater metagenome | isolation source: river surface water | place: USA:Blue River Watershed | collected 2017-08-18
CGTGAACTCATGATGGGTCGCTGCGAGGATTCTGGAGCGGAGTTCGGCGACGGCTGCATCTGCGGCACCTGGGGCGGCCTTGCCGCGTTGAATGTCCTTGCGAACAGCGGACCGCAGCTGGTCAAAGCGGCGACCCATAAAACTGCCAGACTGGATATTATAGGTAAGATCGGTACCGGCCTTCAGGAACTCACCCGCGGCAAACACATCGTCACCGGCCTTTGCGCCTTTCGGCAGCCAACCGGGTGGAGAGTACTCATAGAGATTCTGGTGGAGTGTGCCAATTTCCTGAGCGGAGCGGGTGCGACCGGCGATGAGCAGAAGGGTGCCGGCCTTGTCCATGCGCTTCAGAATCCATGTATATAGGCCATCGGGTTCTGCTGCTAGCGCTGGCCCGTACACCTGGAGGGTCTTGAAGTACTGGATCGCGGCAGCCACGGATGCTGCGTTGGGCTTGAGTTTGTAGAGCTCGCGGCCACCGACATTGGATTCTGTGGGTCGTCGGGTCTTCATGGTAACGAACGGTACTGATTCTTTCTGCATATGCTCTACTTGGGGTATTTCCTTCCTGTGTTGCAAGGGGCAAAAGTTGACCATTGGTACCTGAGTGTGTGGCGACTAAGTACGATGTCCGACATTCCACTAATTATCTCTATTGATGCGAACATAGGTAGCGGTAAGACTCATCTTCTTACTGCACTCAAGGAAGCCATGCCAGAGGCTGAGATTGTGCTGGAGCCCGTTGGTGCCTGGATGACCCTGAAGAACGGTGAAGGAAAGTCATTGCTTGAGCTCTTCTATGAGGACAAGCGGCGATGGGCATACACCTTCCAGAACTGCGCGATTCTCACGCGCTTGCGCACCATCAAGGAGGCAATGGCGACTACCAAGAAGCGCATTATCCTTACAGAGCGGTCAGTGCTTACGGATCGGTTCGTGTTTGCGGAGATGCTGAAGGCGTCGGGCGACATTGATGATCTGGAGTGGCAGCTCTACATGAACTGGTTTGACACGTTCGCGGCGGATTTGCCTATTCGGGGCGTAGTCTACCTCACCACGGGTGTGGGAACTTCGGCGGAACGCATCGTGAAGCGTGGGCGTCATGGAGAGGAGCATATTCCTCTGGACTACTTGTCTGCGTTGGATACCCAACACAAGAAGTGGCTGGCGGCTACGGATCTGCCGGTGTTGCGCATCTCCACGGAGCCTGGACAGAGCCAGGAGGCAAACATTGCGGCTGTGAGAGAGTTCGTGAATAGGCTCTTGGAATAATCAAAAAAACAGTATTCTATATATTATAATATGCAATATATACTATTTTCCTTTTTGTCACTCAATCACCATCGGTAGAGCAGAGGCGGTGGCGGCTTCTGCGATAGCCGTCATCTTATCAATCCCGATGTGACCCTGGCCCACGAAGGCGTGGCGGTCCAGGCAAGATCCACAGGGAGTGGCGCTGTCATTGAAGTGGATGAGCTTCGTGGCATCTGGATGAGCTCCCAGGGTGCGCTTCAGGTAGTCCTCTGGATCTTCGCCGCATGCAAACACGTGACAGGTGTCAATGCAGATGCGGAGGCGTGGGTCATTGATGTCGGCGACGAACGCCGCAAATTCGGACCATGTGCGGAGAACCTCCGTGCCCTGACCCGCTGGTGTCTCCAGGAGGAGCGGGCAGCTGGGGGTGGCATGCTCCAACGCAGCCAAGATGTTTGCGCGCATGGTGGCCATCGCCTCTGGTAGTGGCTGGGTCGTAGACTTGCCAACATGCACAACAACGCCTTTGGCACCCATGGCAACACCATACTGCAAGTTCTTGATAAGAAGCTTCGTGTGATAATCCTCATTCTCTGCGGTCGCCTGCGTGCAGAGATTGATGATGTACGGGCTGTGAATGAAGAGATTGGCACCTGTGGTCTGGATCGCGGCGTTCGCGGCGGCCAGCTCTGCATCCGCGATGCTCAGTCGTGAGGACTGAGGACCAGCCAGGAAGATCTGTGCGGGTTTGCCGGCTGGGATGGCGTGCACGGTGTCCACAAGGCTCTTGAGTTTCGGCATGTGACTACCGATATTGTGTGTGGCAATCAGGATAGCAGCGGCGATCACGGAGTCGCTGTTTGCATCCTTCTTGGCAGCGGCCTGATGGAGGAACTCACGGAACGCGGCGCGCTTGGGCCATCCTGCCTGGGTTACTGGGTGGTGCCAGACAATCTCCTGTAGTGGCAACACCAGATAGATGTCGTTGACCTCTGGTGCCAGAGCTGCATATGCGAACACCTGAAGCAGGAAATCCACCCAGTTCTGCTTCAGTTGGCCCGTCATCTTGACCTCAAACACCTGGTCTGTTGTGCGGATATCGGGGTGACCCGTGACGGGGCCGCCCGTGCCGACTTCGGCTTCGTATTGGAGGCTGCCACGAGCGGCGAAGCGCACCTTCTTGCGGGTCTCACGAATATGGTTGAGATAGGGTTCGGTGGTCTTGGACTTGGCGACCTTGGCTAACACCTCTGGTGTTACTTGGGGCCAGCGTCCCTTGATAACCGTGGCCAGAGTCTCCATGGTGACCTCGGCTGGGGTGTAATGCAGGAGGTCCTCCGTAATCCAGCCGAGGAGACTGTAGGACTCCTCCTTGGGGAGTGCACTGAGGAGAGCGGCGGGATAGCGGGTGCCATCGGGTTCGGCGGGGGGATTGGTGACCACCTTGGGCGGCAGGAGCTTCTTGAGCTCTGTGCGTTCAACAGAGTTGAGTGCAGAGAGCAGTTGGCGGACGCGGATTGATTGTATAGATTGCATGGATTGGCTGTTAGTGTCTGTCATCGTAGCTTAGCTCTGTTGTTGTCGTGTTGATACCTCAACTTTTCAGGCAAAGGTGACTGTGCTGGTCTTGACCCCTTACCAAGATATAAGACATCATGATCCGAATCATCGTTGCTCATAATCAGGAGGCTCTGCATCCACTCATTAAAAACCTAACGACTATGCTGTATGAAAAGGGGGTTGATTACTTCGTTGATACCCAGTATAGCAGGCGCATGTCTGACCGTATATTCTTCCCTGCCAGCGACTTTCAGTTTATCATTGGGAGTCTTCAAGCCACCGAAAATACGGTTTGCATTCGGAAGTATGACCAAGTAATTCATAGGAGTTTACCCTTGCATGAACTGCCGGAGTTCTTGATGAATAACAACCTAATCGGTATAATGTAATAGAGATGGGCGTTTACCTTTTTGACCAGTACACTCTGCTCCATCTGGCTGTCGGAGTTCTTGCGTACTTTTGGAGTGTGCCGTTTGTGCTCGGTCTTCTTGTGCACATTGGTTTTGAACTTGTGGAGAATACGGGATGGGGTGTTGCCGCGATCAACCACTACATCATAGAACCCGGCTGGTTCCGGTGGCCAGGTGGCAAACATGCGCCTGACACGGGCATAAATCAGGTCGGTGACAATCTGGCGTTCGCAGGTGGCTGGGGTCTTGCGTGGTGGTTGGATGCGGTTGGTCAGGGGCGGGGGTGGTATCCTGCCGTCAAAAAATAAGGCGGTTCATTGTAGAAATGCCTTACATTGTGGTGCGTCGTGGTACTCGGTGTCGTGTTAAGAAAAGCGGGGCCGGTCGGCCACGTTGGTTCAGCCGGAAGGCGATTCCTTGTGCACGGGCTCGTGCGCAACAGCGGGCGCTGTATGCAGCTAACAGAAGACGCACACAAAAGATACGGCGCCCTTAACGCCACTGCCCGCCCTTGCGCTTGAAGACACGGGTGATTGAGGAGATCGGAATCTCATTCTCCTCACAGAGCCTCTCTATACGCTCACGGCCAGCGGGTTGACAGACCCAGTCGCCGTCACGGAACATATTCTTGATACCGTATTCTGCGACCTCATCCTTGATTGGGTCGCGCTTTGGGATAATATGGAAATCGGGATCCAGGTGTGCATAAGGGTCGCCGTATGTATAGCGACGTTCGTATTCGCCGCGTTCGGTGTAGGTCTTCGCGGCACCATCTGCATCCATGTACTCAATTACTGTCTCCAACCAGATATAATAGTCGCAGCCCATTATGTGGTCTTGAATTTGGATGGTTGCTTTAAACTATCAGCTACCTCCAGTAGCCGCCCAGTTGCTTGAAGACGCGGGTAATACTTGCGACCGGAATCCCTTCGCGCTCACAGATTGCCAACACACGTGCCTTGCCACTATCATTACATGTCCACGTGCCGTCCTCATACATTGGATGGATGCCGTAGCTGTCAATTGTTTGGCTCAACCCACATGTAGGCATATACTCATGCTCCACCTTATCGCACTCCTTATAGTGGTCGTCGCTGCCATCCGCCGCCTTATACAAAATAACTGTTTCCCGCCATGTAACGTAGTCTGCGCCCAGTTTATGGTTGTTTCTCATGATTGGGCTTTAGGTAACACGACCTGACGGCCTAAGAAGACTTTCAGCACGACCTATCGGTCTATGAAGACCTGACGGTAGAACCTCTTATGATGACCTTCAGCACGACCTTACGGTCTATGAAGACCATTGCGTATTGCACACCGCACAGCAGTACTGATACTTGAGATTCTTCGCATCCGTCTTGATGTAGAGAATGTCACGACTTGCCGGATCGGCCTGGGTGGGGCACGCCGTGTTCGGGCAGGGGATCGTGGTCAGATGGGGCAGCGTCGGATCCAGCTTTGTGTACTCATTCAGAGCCGAGCCCGTCTTGGTGCCCGTGTTTGTGAAGGTGGTCTCCAGTACCAGGGCCTCATCTGCCGACTTCGGTGCCAGCAGACTGTTGTAGCCGCAGTGACGGCAGAGAAGAGAGACATTGCGGCCTTCGGCGTCCTCCTGGAGGAACAGATAGTATGAACAAACGGGACAGAATCGCATCGTACCTACTTCTTGGGGGTGCTTTGAGGGCGTCATTTTTACTGCAAGTCGTCATACATCCAGGATGGATACGGGCTTGGGGGTGGGTCGGTGGGTTCGGGTGGATCCGGTGAAAGCCACCAGAAGAAAGCAAGGGCCAACAGAATCAAAAGAGGGATGGTTAGTGATCGCTGCTGCTGGCGCTGTGCAATGAGAACAGCGGGGCGTTGCACGCCTTCCTGTAGTTGCGCGGTCAGTGTGGTGCGACAAATGATACATCTGACATCATCGCCGGTGGATGCCCACGTGAGCCAACAGTTGCGATGTAGTGGAGGTCGGCAATCGCAGAGCATCGGTTGGAGCCACGGGATTTCTACGGGCTGAAGGCAGATAAGGCACTCGGTCATCGCTGTTACGCCTTATCGGGGACCGACATTCCAGTCACGAGACCTGTCTCTGGATCACGATGAACGATGGGGTTCCACTCAATGAGGCCTGTGGCCCAGCCGGGATGTGCCTGGAGATCGGTGAGGACGTGGGGCTTGCCGGGTTCCTTGCGACCGAAGTAGGAGTGACCGATGACTGGACCGGTGAAGTCGTGACCCAGTGTGCAGGCCATGATATCGTTAATCAGGAGCACGTGGCCAGTGTCCAGAACGAAGTTGTAGACGGTGGTGGGCGTGCTGATATGCTGGATATGGCCGATTTCTGCGGGGAAACGCCAGGCGCGATCCACGAACACGGGGTGCCATGCAGTGAATCCACCGGGGCCGCCCAGTGAGACATAGTCCACGGCGGGGAGAGTTGTCTTGACGACGCAGCGGATACGATAGCCGGCGATGTCGCGATCTCCCGCCACGATTTCGTCGCAGCGCTTGTAGCCACCGTTTGCCATCTTGACGCGGCTATCAGCAAGGAAGCAGCCACCGCTGGCGTTGTTGACAGCGGACATGGAGATGGGTGCCGACCCGTACGATGCATAGGAGGCTTTGGGAGGCGGGAGATCATTAAAGAGAGTCTCGCCGCGTTTGATAAGGGACTTGGTGTAGTCAGAGCCGAAGAGCTTGGAGGCTTCATCCTTGAAGTTGATAGCCCATTGGTTACGGAGACCACTGAGATAGCAGGGGAGATAGTGGCGCCCCCAGCGTTCAAAGGCAGCGGGTGTCTGAACGGCCTTGGAGATCTGGCCCTTGTTCGCATCAGGGTGACACATATCCGTGAGGAGAGCGATGACGCGCGGATCGGTGGAGACCCAGTGGCTTGGATCATTGCCGGACATAGAAAGGGGTTTACCGGCTTCGCCGTCGGCTAGGAGCTGCTCAATCAGAGTGATCAGGTGACGGCGTACACGGAGGAAGTCGTTGTGTTCGGTAGTAGTTGCTTCTGTTGCTGTTGTTGTTGCTGATCCAACAGCGAATGTCGGCGCTTGGTCGTCAGGCACCTGGATGAGGAAATCGCGGCTCTGGCCCACCTGTAGGAAGTCAATCGGCTCATAGATGCCTGCCTCTGGTACCTGGAGCTGGAGCCCCGTGTACACAGTGCTCATCAGGTTGGCCATCATATGAATGAACACCGTGCCGACCATGCTGCCATCTGGGATGTAGTTCACAGTTCCGCGACCGATGGTGGCCAGCTGCTTGAGAAGCGGCATGTCCAGAGCCTTGCCGAATCCGTAGCCGACCGTATGGATGGTGACATGTGTGGCTGTGTTCGCATCCAACCAGGCCTGCGCAGTATCAGGAATACCACGGGGAGGATTGTAGGAGGGGTCGGATTCACCATCGGTCTGAAGAATGATCACCACATTCTTGTTGACCGTATCCGCAGAGGCTGCTAGGGCCAGTGCCTTCTGGAGCCCAGTCCAGATGTTCGTACCACCACGGGGTTTAATTTGGTGGAGAACAGCCTTAGCAACTGTGCGACCAGTAGCCGTCATCTGGGTTGGAGGAAGTGCGATGTCGGCTGTATTGTCAAACAGAATGACTGCCAGTTCGTCCTGAGGGCGGAGGAGCTCAATCTGGGTGGCGACGGAGTGTCGGACCAGATCAGCGCGACTGAAGAGCGCTGCTTCGCCTGCAGTGGCCTCTGCTGCACGGCCACCCATAGAGCCACTGATGTCCAACACATCAATGAAGAGTGTAGGCTTTGTGTACTTTTTGCCATCGGGGACAGAGACTGACACATGGTACTCGTTTGCCGCTTCTGAGATTCTGGTAGCCTTAATGCTGATGGGAGGAGACTCGTGTTTGAGGGCCGGTGTTGGTGTTGCTGATGGTGTGGTGGTTGTTTGTGAAGAACTTGCTTCCTCAATCATCGCCTTGAGGGCGTAATTGGGCACCAGAGAGGTGGAGGACATGGGCTGACGAGTCATCGGGCTCGTGGTCTTTCCCATTGCAAACCAGGCTTCAATGGCAGCACGTTCGTACGTAATGCCATCGGAACCAATGACGGGATCCGTCATAACGGATTGGGTGATAGGGCAGAGGAAGTTCTGGTTCATCATTGCGGTCGCTGTTGATGTCATCGTACTGGAGGGGCAGGGTGGCCGGGTGAATGGTCAACTTTACGTAACAGCCAAAACAGGCATTTCCCAGATGGTGTTTGCTAGTTCTCTACTAAATTGCCTCATACATGGACTTGAACGCGGTGAGAGTGCTCTCTTCACGATATGTGTTCGTGAAATACCGTACGGCAATGCCCAGCTGCCCCCCACGATAGCAGATTGTTAGACGTGGATGATCGCCTTCATTAACACCCCAACCAGCTTCGTTGACAATGTGTTCATCAAAGTCACACACCTTCCATCCGCGAAGATAGCCCTTGTACTTCCCATCAGCAAGGCCTTTATTTGCGGATTTGACAAACGGGTTGCGGAATGTCATTGTCGCCCACTCAGGGCGAGAGTGTAGATGAGCACCCTTAAAGGCGGTGAACGCGTCATCACTGGCATTGGCAATTGGATGGAATTCCGCTTTATAGATAGGCTCACGGGATGCGGATCCGCGGACACGCGATGCAAGTGTCTTCTCTGCCAGGCACCCCAATTCATCCAGCACAGCATCTGCGGCCTTCTCGGTAAGGGGGTTTGGATAGGAAGGGTGGGTAACATTCGTCTCTGTATGCACAATCCGGTAGAGAGGCGGTTGGGAACCAGTTACCTTGCGCTTCTTCCACTCAGAATGCAGATATTGAGCATATGTGATGCGTTCGGCAGAGAGCTCAAAGCTCTGCTTATTCCCATACACAAGGATAGGCTGGAAGCCCCCATATGTTTGCTCATAATGATTGACGCGCTGCTGTGCCTGCATCACTGTACTGAAGGTGATCGTATTACGATAGTCGTGCAATGCAAACACGCGATCATGACATGCCCATTCGGTGGACCGGGTACTGGTCTGATCTAAGATCACGATATGCAGATCTTCTGTGTTGATATTTCGCCAGAACATACGGTTAGACCAGTCAATAGTACCGCATATGAAGCGAGGTGACAGTTCCATCGGTGCGTCACCCACAGGGAATTCGCTCTTGTCCATATGGAAGACAATGTTTGGGGCAAGAAGGGTGGGGATATTCACAATATGCTGCAGGAATTGATAGAAGGCCTTTTTCGCTTTGCTGCGCCTACCTTCACCTAACTCCTCATGAGAGAGACGTAGAATAATGATGTTACGACGAGGATTAGTTGCATGGGCTGCCTTTAGTTTGGCGATGATCTCCGCACCCTGCGCACTCAAGGCAAAGTTTCCTGTTTCTGGATTGCGCTCAATGAAGGGGCGGGCATCGTGTATGAGCCCTTCATCCAAGAATCGTGCCGGCCCACAGTACCCAGGAGGCGGGGAATACTTGAGCAGAACCCCTTCCTGTAGTAAGGCTTCAATCATGCCATCATTACTGAGATCTCTGGAAAACTTGGCTTCCTCAATGCTGGCACTATAGAGGATAACTGTCCAATTTGGATCATCACGAATAAGATCCCAAACCTGTTTCAGCTTCTGATCTTCACCAGATCCGAAGTCGCACTCATCCAGATGAGCTACACACGATCTGCCGGCCTGCTTGGCTTCATCATAGTAGGCCTTAAAACGCTTGAATGTCGCTTCAGTAGTGATTGGAAACACACCAATATTATGCGATGCCAGCTCGGCACGCTGGCTCTTATCCGCTATGCGATAGAACGCACTGAGAAACACGTGATTTCTGGTGGTTGGTACCACTGCATCGCGCATTGCAATGTACTCCACCATCTCACGTTTACCGGATTTCACGGGGGCCTGAACAAGAATGCGCCGTGTAACAAGCCCTTCAAGGAACGCCAACAGGTTATGACGAATCCAGTCTGTCATATATGAACGTTCGCGCTCAAAGTCCGCAACGGACCATGGTTTTGGTTTGGATAGTGACATCTTCGTACCACCCGTTGTACGTATTATTGTGCGCTGTCACTTTTTACTGCGGCGCCGATTAAGGTTTCCCAATATCCGATCTTCAGCTTCTCTAGATTCCATTCAGCAGAACTAATACGCTGATACTCCTGTGCCAGGAATTCCGGCGTCACCTGATCCCAAGTATCAATCCAGCAGATTGGTAGATCTGCAAACTCATTGACCGCGATGTTCCTTTTCACAATTGGGATAGAGCCCATGTAGAGTGCCTCCCATAGTCGGTGTGTATCCACGCCATTGCCGCGTGGGCATAATGTAAATGTGTGATTGCGCAGAGATCGCAAGAATCGTTCTGAGCCATGATGTGTCAAGCTGGCTTCTGCAATTGTCACCCATGATTTACCCGCAAACATAGTATAGACCGGCCCCCGTTCCTGGGGAAAGGTATTACGGCTAAAATTCATATACACCAGATTTATATCTTTCTTCGGTTCCTGTGCAATTCTGAACATGATATCCGTATTACCGATGATTCTGTGTACATGTGAGTCGTCGCAATCATTTGTACGACCTAGTGGAAGGGATATTATATTTGCAGCAGGGGTCTCCTTATTAAGCGCGAACCAGGTTTTGCAGTGGTCTTTGTACCTGTCATAGATATCGGGCGTAATCCCGTAATCAGAATGCCCTGTGACCCAGACTGGCGCGGGAGAATATGTGTGATATTTGCCGCGCCATACAATTGGCGAATCATGTTTCAAAACATCTGTCTTAATATAGCACACAGATGACCCGTATTTTTCCGCAATGGCCTTGTATTTATCCGTTGTAAGGATATCTGCCGCAGACCAGAGTGACGTCGGGTTTGCAGCATAGGTGGCAAAAGTGCTCATTTCTGAGTTATTCAAATGAATACTTTAGGCGGCTATCAGAGGTTGGCGCTGACAAAATCGCGGAGTACCAGCGTGTGCATGTGGAGCACATTCAGATCGTGGATGCGATTATGGTCCTCATATTCGGACATCACATGTTTGATGGAGTCCAAAAGACGGGTGATGCCGCGCTTGTACTCCGCTATCTTGCTGGTCTGCCCCTTGGCTTTGGCGAGCACCATCCAGCCGAGCTTCTCAAACATAGCCTGATACCAGCCATAAAGGCCTCGCATGGTGGCGGCGTGCTCGGGTAGCCGAGGTGCTTTACGTGTATGACGGGCCATTCCTAGTGTTGGCTGATGTTATTATGGTGATAGAAAGAGCCCCGCCAACCAAGTGCAGGATGGATCTAGACCCAGATAGAACCCCAGTTCTGTTGCTCGCTCTAGCATAGAATGCGTGAATCGCCCAGGTACGCGTGTAGGATCGGCTGCATACTGACTATTCATCTTGTGTGCACGTTCAAGCATATCAGCGCAGGTAATATCCGCACGTTCGTGCAGTTTATAGTGTTTGATAGCAGCTGACAGATTCTCAATGCTGAGATACGGGCGATTACATCCGTTTCGAATAAGCACAACCGACGTTGCTTTCTTGGATTCACTGACAAATTCCTTGCGCAGGGCGTCAACAAATGCGTGTAACCGTGCCACGGGACTCGTCTTATACTCTATGGACTTTACGCGGTTGATCTGCTCAAAGAGGCGCACAGCTGCATCATGATCTGCGATCCAATAGCGGCGAACAAGTATGGGGAAATCTGTGGGTGACTCCGTTGCAAAGTGTTCGCGGAGAACGGCCTGTCTGTGTTGCCCATCAATCAGACGGCGAATTGGTTTCTCGGTGCCTTCCTCCTTATATTCTACAACAGCAAAGGGGCCTTGTATGTCTTCTGCCTTTGCTGTGGTAGTGCGAATTGCGACCACATGTTCTTGATCTAGTACACGATTGCCTTCCCATACCTCAATGGAAGATAGCCACCGTGCACTGACTGAATAGAGTTTGCTTCCATCATGGAATGTAAATAGAATCTGGGATGGAATACTCATTCACGACTTCTGTATAAGCTTGTACAAGAAAGCGGCCGTCATTCACCTTTACATCACACGGCGGATTTTACGTGTTTTGCGAAGCTTGCGGCCCCCGCCACCTTGTGAAGGTATTAAGGCCTCGTCTAAATTTCGATCAACCATCCAGAATCTATTTTTGAAGTATGTAAACAGTCTCCAATCAATTTGGAATGAACTCCACATACATGACTGTAATATGTTTGTAAAGTAGTTGGATTTCAAGAAAGCTACTAATCGGTCTGCTTCTGCTTTAGAATTAATGCGCAGGGCCATCGCATGTTGTGTCATACCATATTCACCTTCCATATCTATAATAGGTTCATTGATACCACTGTCACCAAATATAACCTTTGGGATCCCAAAGAATGCCTTTGTTGAATCATTTGTATACAAGATGCGTGGGCCAGTTTTTGGAGTAGAATGTATAAGTGGATATTTAAACTCTGCAGTTTTTGTCATGCTCACCCAGGATTTATCTGTACCATATGCTGAACGTTCATATAGAATACAGTCGTTTAGTGCGCATTTATCTTCACCTGCTGCAAGTAGATTAAATATGTTAGCGATATTGTAGTTCGGTAAGAATTCTACATTCCTCAAGTCAACCGTAATTATGTTTCCTAACTCATCTTTAATTGTTGTGGATTTGTTTGCAGCGTGCTTAACTAAATAGTAGTAATCATATCTGGTTGACGCCTTGAATATCTTCTGTCCATCACTGCTATTATGTATAGAGAGATATACCATCTGATTATCGTGCGTCATAAGTTTAAACATGCCTTCGTTCTTACTTACCTTTTTACCCTCTGAATAAGAGGGTTTCCGCCACGATGGTGGATGAACAAATACCAAGTGTCCATTTGGTTTCAATAGGTCAATTGAGTGACGAACAAACTTCATATACAGTTCATCGCCACCCCCACGCTTTCCACCAGCTTCCTGAAATGCCTGGAAAGGAGGGTTACCTATCACAATATCAAACGCATCTACGTTGAAATATCTATATATTTCTGAAGGGGTCTTGGATAGTGTATCAACTGTCCATATATTCGGCTCACATCCGTCACATAGTTTATTGAAAATATTTCGCGCAATGCGTGAATTGCTGCTTTGTAGTTCTGCCATATACAGCATGTTTTCTATAATATGCTTCTTTCGTGCCTTTTCATTTGGAATAACATCTTTCAACCCTTCATATAACTTGTAAAACACCACAACAGGAAAATTACCTATCCCATTTGCTGGATCCAGCCACTTAAGGTCAGGGTTCTTCCATATAGATGCTGGCAAATGTGAAAGCATTTCTTCAACCAGTTCAATTGGTGTGAATACTTCACCGAAATCCTTCTTCTGTCTTTGCCGCGGTGTTAGTCTATTATGAATCATCTTAAGAATAGCATTCTTACGTATGCTCGGTTCATCAATCTGCGATTTTGTATCTCCATACATGCGCATAAGCCCTCTACTATGCTTAGACAATTCACGTACAGTTAGAACAAATACTTCAACAATCCGGGGGTCGGCGCGTGTTATGACTCCTCGTGATACCATTAGATCATTGACATTATGTTGTAGGGCGGCATCACTCACGTATTGTTCCACTGCCTGGTCTAGTGTACCAGCAGTTGTTGTTATTGCTAGGTACTTCACGAAGTCCTTTACGCTCTCTACAAAGTTCTCTATAATAATCTCTTCTGGTGGAGGACCACCGCCACCGGCAGCAGTCGCTGTCTCTTCTGGTGTAGTCCGTATGACAAGCTGGCCACTTTTCAACGATGCTTTTGCACCATCGCGCAGTTCCAACTTGAATCCGCCACCAGCAACACGACGGTCGGAGAAATACTCTGTTACAACTCGCAGCAACCTATCATCCGTTACAAAGGTCTTAATATTTTGCCCTGCAGTGCGGTCTATACCGCCGAAATCTTCTTGGATGCGATAGGCAGGATCCTTCTCTGCATCCTCAAATAGCTGCCGGAGTCGCCCTTGAAATGTTTGCGGGCGTGATTCCGCACCTTTGGAAAGACTGACATCGAAGTAATCGGCATCCCATGAATATGTATCGTAGAGAATATCCAGGATTGATGATTGTGTCATGGACTCTCCACTTGCTGCGCGAGTATAGCCGTAGACGGCTGCCAAACTTCGAACTGGATTCAGATCAACCACAAATGCGGCCCTCTTATCAATGCTCGGTGTAAGTGCCCTGTACATTTTTTGTACAATATCATCGGGTGACTTTGAATCATTAAATAGAAATACGACATCGGTACACGGAAGACTTACACCCATACTCAGTTTCTGTCCTGCTAGCACTATGAGACCCTTGGGTTGCTGTCCATCTGCGGGACAATGTAATCTCCGCTCTAATGCCAGAATTTCTGCTTTTGGGTCTGCGCTCAGAACACGAATTGCATTTGAAGCCGGAGCATCTCCGCCTTCCACTGATACAGGTGAATCCACGACACATGCAACTTCATACCGTGCAGCCCACCATGGGTGTGCCATTAGAAGTGATGCCCATGCACACAAGGTAAAATATATATTGGAACCGTCGCCACCTACTGGCATGAACATTAGTAAAGTAGGGGATTCATCTATACGGAAGCGACTCTTGGCATCTGCGCTCATTGCACCGATACGTCCTAAGATGGATGGTTCCAGAGGCACACCGGCCGCCTTTGCAAGGGGTTCACCACCTTCCTCATCATCTGCAAACCCAACAGCTGCCGGTGTTAATAGACTGACAATATTCCGCGGATTTACTAGATTTGCAAATGCCTTGTATGCATCGGCTCGTATGCGCCCATCTGTGGTGCGTATGTCAGCAAGAGTAGCAGTGTCACGTATTGCAAACAGTGACTTCATATTAAATCCGGCATCTGGGCGGTACACATTCTGCACGCCGAAGCGTTCTAACGCTTCATCCTGAAAATCGGCAGATATAAAATAGAGATCTGGGAAATTTAGATATGGTGTGCCCATCGCGACAAGAGTTTCCCCATTTGCGATTCGGCGATCTATAATCCCCTGAACTAGTTCTTTGCTGCGGAAACGCGTCTCAAGATTTGCAATCGCAGCATCTTTTTCCGATTCTGTAGCAAGCCCACGTGTCTTAAGTACATCAGTATAGTCCCATATGAATGTATTGTCCATTAATATTTTGTAGTCAAATAGGATATTATAGTATGTTGCTGTGAGAAATATGAAGGGAATATTTACCTCCTGATATGCTTCAAATATAAGGTCGATCTCCTCACGTGTTTTCACACCTGTCCCCGTTTTATGTGCCTCATCAAAGAAGATAAGGCCCAACGAACTCGCATCCTTCAACAGCGTATTTAGGTAGGTGCGCTTGCGCCCTTCGGGGCCAGCCTTTGCTGTAAGTATCTGCGTTGAACAGAAGAAAAAAGAATATGGCTTAGTTTTCTTCAGAATTGGTGTATCGCGAACATTTATGAACTCGAACTCCGCAAAATCACGAAACCGTGCAATCAAGTCGCGGCCTACCTGACTCAATGTCTCTGTTGGGGCAGCAGTGAGCCATAGAATATTTAGTGAACGCGATTCGGTACGCCTTATATATTCGCGAATGATTCCACCAGCAATATAAGTCTTTCCGCCGCGGGGAAGAACACCAACAAGATAGCGATTATCTCTATTTGTAGACAGGGCGTTACAGACCGCTTCTGTGATAATCTCTTGATGCAGCTGTAGGTTCAGCACAGGCTTTGCACCAGCTTGAAAGTATTGTTCCTCTAAGACTGTGGCCGGTGTAACCGCGCGTCGCTCAGCCTCTTCGAAAATCTGGCGGCGAATATCCTGTAAGAATGGCTTTACATCCTCCTCCCATCCGAAAAATGTGCGACCTATGTGGCGAATATACTGCCGATATGCGCGTTGATGTGCACGTTCAAATTCGCGTTTACTCTTCAGAAATACGATAATATCATACGGGCGCTGCTCTGGTGTAAGAATTGCATCGGCTGTAGCCTTCAATTTCTCTAAGTCATAATGTTCCGCACTGCGCTCTTTTCTGTACCACTTCACACTCATGAGGTATGTCTGTACGTCGCGTTCTACTGGACCTGTTGCACATGCAGATTCACAGTATGCGGATGCTAAAGGTGTGCTCCCAGCAGCAGTTCGCACAAGTGTGATGTCGCTGACACCGGATTTAGATGTAGCTTTACAGGTCATATTCATGAACGCGGTATGTGGGTTCGCAAATACGGGAGCTGCTACTTCCTCTATTTTCTGTTTGAAGCTGAAATTGCCACCCTGTTGCGGATTAACTCCTGGTACACCACCAAAGAATACAAAGAGTCGTGAGAGCACTTCGTACATATCGGACCCCTGTTGCCCACCTGTACCCAGTCTGAACGATACAAAGTCATCTAACGTGATTGATTTATCCAGGAAAGGACCAAAAAGGAAGTCGTAATTAGTGGTTGTATTTGTAAGGCCATATAGTCCGGTCGGTATGACATCATTTGTCCTGCGCAGTTCATTCACGCGCAATTCGAGTGCACGGAAATCTACTAAGGGTTCACGTGTACACGGGTCATAGAGGGTACCACACGGATTATCGCTGTGTCTCTCTCCTATTAGGACGGGGGCCCGTTCTGATGGATCTGGTATCGGGGTCGTTTGGTCACGAATAAGTGATATTAACAGATTTATATCTTCTGTTATTGCCGGGATGCTACCAACACGTGTAAGTTTCGCCTCTAGTGCCTGTACATCTGCATTTGCCAAAATAGGATTAGCGGTATATTGATTTGCAATCAATTTATCACGGTATTCATGTAGTACCTTCCATTGTATATTGGCCAGTTTTCTCTGAATATTCGATGACATATGCTCTGAAATGGACAGACATTCTACCTATTGAATTAGGCCGAACAGAGAAGACACTCTTGAGGCTCCTTGTCTTTTGCAGCTTGGGATTGCTGCTGCTTCATGACCGTGGGGTCCACCGTGAACTTGATAGCCTGCACTGCGGACTTGGTGCGGAGGTAGTAGATGCCCGTCTTGAGGCCCTTCTTCCAGGCATAGAAGTGCATGGATGAGAGCTTAGCAATTGTGGGATCATGAACGAACAGATTCAGACTCTGCGATTGACAGATGAATGCACCGCGGTCTGCCGCCATGTCAATGAGCGTCTTCTGCTTGATCTCCCACACCGTCTTGTAGCGATCCTTGATGGGCTGGGGAATTTCCAGGATTCCTTGTACCGAGCCATTGGCGGCGATGATGCGCTCCTTGAGTTCGGGGCTCCAGAGGCCAGCATCCATCAGATCGTTGACGAGATGCTTGTTCACCACGGTAAACTCACCCGCCAGAGTGCGGCGGACATAGATGTTAGAGGTAAAGGGCTCCATGGCCTCATTGTACCCCAGAATCTGGCTAGTGGAAGCAGTGGGCATCAGCGCTGTCAGAAGACTGTTGCGGATTCCGTCGCGTTCTACCTTATCGCTTAGGGCGGTCCAATCCAGATAGCCCGCACTTGCTGTGGGAGGAGAAGACCAGAGATCAGGCTGCAGGAGGCCCATGGAGGCAGGGCTGCCATCAAATGTCTCGTATGGGCCAGCCTGGAGTGCCTCAATATGCGACTGTTCAATAGCAGCATAGTAGATGTTCTCAAAGATCTCACGGTTCACTGCAGCGGCTTCAGGTGTCTCCCATGCAAGGCCGAGCTGGGCAAACACATCCGCTAGACCCTGGACGCCGAGCCCAATGGGGCGATGACGCATGTTGGATCGGCGGGTCTCAGGTGTTGGATAGAAGTTCACGTCAATGACGCGATTCAGATTGCGTACGGCAACGGCGGTTACCATGCGGAGCTTATCGTAATTGAAGACGGGGCCATTGGGTGTTTGCTCCACGAAGTAGGGAAGAGCCAGGGAGGCCAGATTGCAGACGGCCGTCTCGTTGTCGTCGCTGTATTCCACGATTTCTGCACATTGGCCCGTTAGAATACCGTTAAATACACCTGCATGGTTCTCCTCCTCTGTGAAGCAGTATGTGTCATCCACGCGGCCATTATCAATTATGGATACAACACGCGGATTATGATATATTGTGTCTTCTGAAGTAGCTTCCTCCCAATCACTCCATGTGTAGAGTTGTTGCCCTGGTTTTAGTTCAGATGCATCAATTCTAGGAGCTTCATTGATAGGCTTCTCGCTCCTAAGAATGAACTTATGATAAGGGGTGCAGGTGATTGTGCGCGTATCAGTCCAGGTAGCAGTTTCCTCACTATCTGTCATATACTCATACCCAGCAAACTTATAGCAGTTGTCCTTCACAACTACCGTAACTAGTTTCTGTCCTGTACCGGTCTTGCGAATAACCGTGGGTGACCATTTATCACCATTCCACACATTTACCTCTTTGTCTACTAGAGTGCAGATGGGAAACTCTCCCTTATCTGTGCGAATTAGTGTCTCGGGAGCAACACAGAGGTTGGACGACTTGATCGTGCCCAGATTCTTCTGGTTAGACTTGAGATTGGCCGCGTCCTTGTACAGAAGATAGGGGGTACCCGTCTCAATCTGACTGACAAGAATCTCTGACCAGAGCTTCTGTGCTGGCACTGTGCGTTTGGCCCGGCCTTCGGATTCGTACTTGGTATAGAGAGCCTCAAACTCTGGGCCGACTGCATCAGCGAGTCCAGGTGCCTCATGTGGGCAGAAGAGACTCCAGTCGCCACCGGCCTCTACGCGCTTCATGAAGAGATCCGGGACCCACATAGCATAGAAGAGATCACGTGCGCGCTCTTCCTCTGGACCCGTGTTCGCCTTCATCTTGAGGAACGCCTGAACATCCGCGTGCCAGGGCTCCAGGTAAATCGCGAAGGAGCCATTCCGACGCCCGCCTTGGTTGATATAACGTGCAGTGTTATTGAAGACACGAAGCATAGGCATAATACCATCAGAGGTACCGTTGGTGCCAGCGATGCGGGTGCCAGCCGCGCGGATATTGTGCACGTGGAGACCAATGCCACCGGCGTACTTGGAGATGTTGGCGCACTGCTTCAGCGTGTCAAAGATGCCTTCAACCGAATCATCCTTCATCGCGATGAGGAAGCATGAGGAAAGCTGAGGACGGGGTGTGCCAGCATTGAAGAGTGTGGGGGTGGCATGCGTGAACGCCTTGGCCGACATGAGCTCATAGGTCTCCTGGATCCTTGGCAGCGCATCATGGAACTGGTAGTGAATCCCGATGGCTACACGGAGCCACATATACTGGGGCGTCTCCAGGATGCGCTTGTCAGCATCGCGCAAGAGATAGGCGCGTTCCAGTGTCTTAAACCCGAAGTAGTCCAGGAGGAAATCATTGGCGGGGTTGACCATTTGGTCCAGAGCATCCTTGTTGGCCTGAATGAAGGCGGTTACATCCGGATGAAGAGAGGCTGTAAGGCAGGCAGCCGCATCGCTGAATCGCTTGGGTGCGTTCTTCTGACAGTTGCTGATGATGATCTGTGCGGCCAGCGTGCCCCAGTCGGGGTTCGTGGTCATGTAGGAGACCGCCAGGCGTGCAGCGAGCTCGTCCAGCTCCGATGTATGTACGCCGTCGTGGATCTCGGCGAGGACGAGCTGGGCCAGGCGCGTGTAGTTCACGGAAAGACCGCGGGCAGCGCGGCGAATGCGCTCCAGAACCTTGTCAAAGCTTACTGGCTCTTTGGTGCCGTTGCGTTTGATGACGTGCATGGGTGCATCTTCTGCTGGACTGCTGCTGCTGAGTGAAGAGAAAGAGTTAGATGTCTGCATCGTTCTGTCTGTCGTACGGGTGGGCCCCTTTAGGCTGGCTGTTGCGTCAACTTTATAAAATATCTGTATAGAATATATAGATGTCCTTTTTCTTCATATCCACTGACTACTATAAAACACGGTTGGAAATTGTAGTTCGCGGTGGTTCTTTAGGTAACATTACACCCGCACCCCCATCCTTGAATGTAAGTATTTGGAATGTAGAACTTAGTGGTGGATCTAAAATAAAGGGGTCTACACAAATTGCATCAGCAATCACCGAATATGTTACAGGTTACAATGATCCAGATCTAAAAATTATAAAAATAACAGGCCTTACCCCTGATACCGAATACTGGATTGAAGGTGCATATCAGTCAGAGACTAAAACTATGATTGCCAGAACGAAGAAATATGCTTTCCAAGGGCTAAATCGTTCAGCTACTGGCAATACTCTTGTATTAACATTGGTGAACGATACTAGTGCGTCAGTGTACCCTGTGATAGCAAGCTATGCGTTGAACACACTCAATGGCACGGGGATTGCATTTAATAATACTGATATTCCCGCATATAATCAAGCACAAGGGACATTAACATTTACAATATCTAATGCAAACTTAGGTGATATATTTTATATTGATGTCAGGAGCAGTGAATATGAAGACTTTAGAGTATTTGGAATAACACTAGGCAATACTGTCATTCCACCCCCTTTCTCTGTAACATTATCCGATACCAATGATACTTCTGTAGTTGCAACTATTACAAAATTATGGAATACCAGTTTAGTAGTGGAAAATATTACAGTTGTATCAGGCCCATCTGGTACATATAACCCTTACACACAGGCTATTACTTTTGACAATCTTACTCCAGCTCAATTATACACAGCAGTGCTTACATCGGGTGTGCAATATGCCCCTAATGTAGTGTTTACGTTTAGTACACTAGGATATGTTTCTCCCGTCTGCTTCCTCGGCGATGCACCTGTGCTGACGCCCCGTGGTTACCGCCCCATTCGCGAATTCCGCGTTGGTGATCTGGTAACAACGGCCGAAGGGCGTGAGGTGGCTGTGAAGCGTGTCTTCCAGC
>JACCDX010291892.1_pt1 | contig 20088 bp, 22 predicted proteins | sample 7449681 | NCBI WGS metagenome assembly JACCDX01 (sample SAMN15323450, study PRJNA562643) | freshwater metagenome | isolation source: river surface water | place: USA:Blue River Watershed | collected 2017-08-18
ACCCTAACCACTTAAACGTGATTAAAAAAGAAATAGCAGTTCAATTTAAATTTCCTGAAATAAACTTTGGCGAAGATACCGACTGGGCAACTCAAATAAATAAAAGCGGTTTATTGAAAAAAGAAGCTTATATTGATGAGGTTTTATATTACTATAATTACATTTCAAATAAATGAATTTAGCAGCAGTAATGGTTGAGACAAGGGATTATCCTGACATCAACGAAATAATTAAAAGGCATTTAGATAAATTACCAAAATATACCAAACTTTATTTTTTTGGCAGTAAGCAAAATAATGAAAGAATTAGTTACCCACATAAATTCAAAGAAGTTGAAATTAAAACAGGTTTAGAATATTGCTATTTAGTGACTAAAGTTGCATTTTGGAATGAAATACAAGAAGAAAATATTTTAATATTTCAAAGGGATTCGGGAATAATTGGTGGTAATATTGAAGATTTTTACGAATATGATTACATTGGTAGTCCATTAAAAGGCGAACCACTATTCGTTTACAATGGAGGTTTATCATTTAGGCATAAATCAGTAATGATTGATATTTGCAAAAATTGGGAATACAAAAACCCTGAAGAAGGACATGAAGACGGATTCTTTTCGCATAGAGTTCAGGAACATTATAAAAAAACACCTCGTGAAGTTGCTGAAAAATTTTCAGTTGAAAATATATTTAGGTTAGGAACTTTTGGATACCACCAAATAGAAACAAGTTTAACACCTCAGCAAGTAGAACAAATAAAAAATCAAAAATATGAATGAGCTAACTGAAATATTAAACAAATATAAAATCAATGGTTTTGAAAATGAAGGAGGAACTGATAAAGCCACTGATCATTCTTATGATACTTTTTATTGCAAAGAGTTAGAACGATTTAAAAATGAAACAGGAACTTTACTAGAGATAGGATCATTTAATGGTGGTAGCGGTTTAATGTGGCATGAATACTTAAAAGGATTTCATATAGTAATGACCGACATTGAAAACAACATCGCAAATAAAGTAAAAGAAAAACTTAATAGAAGTGAATTTATTTTAATGGATGGGTATCAAAAAGAAAGTATAAAAATTTTAAAAAATAAATATCCTGAAGGGTTTGATATAATAATAGAAGATGGTCCACATAATTTAGAAACTCAAATGTTTGCTTTAAAAGAATACTCCAAACTATTAAAAAAAGGCGGTGTATTAATTATTGAAGACATACAAAGTGAAAGTGACTTAAACGAACTATTAAAAATTAAATTAAGAGGTAAAACAAGCGAAGTAGTTGATTTAAGGAACATTAAAAATAGATATGATGACTTAATGATAGTAGTAAGAAAATGATACAATTACTAGCGACAACGTACATAATAGCAAAGTTTATTCCTAAACCTATTTGGTTACATCGTAAACCTTTTACCTGTCCGCTTTGCTTAACTTATTGGACATTCTTAATTCACGAAATATTTTATTTTACAAGTATTTACAATTTTATTACTATTCCTTTTACCTTTGCACTATTAGCAGCATTAGCAGAACAAATAAACGACAAGTATTTATTATGATACCTCAAAAAATATCAGAGCAACTGTTAAACTGGGAATCAATGGGTAAGAACTATTCACCTACTTTTAACTGGACAGAATTAAATGATATAGCTGTTAACTTAGGAAACAAACCTTTTAATTTAGGATGCTCAGAATGCAGAAGACAACTACTCGAATTTTTACTAGCAATAATAAAAGATGGAATCAGTAAACAACCCTAAACACTACGGAGGTAAACAAAACACCTACGAAGCTATAAAAGTAATTGAAGCATGGGAACTAAACTTTCATTTAGGCAATGTAGTTAAATACATAAGCAGAGCAGGTAAGAAAGACAAAACTAAACTAAAAGAAGACCTCGAAAAAGCTAAATGGTATTTAGATAGGTTTATCGGTACTTTATAAAAGAAAATGGCTCAAGAAATAGATAATAAAGGACAAAATCGTACAATCGCTCTTAAAAAAGCAATGATTGAAGCATTAGAGAGACATTTGGCTATTATTACACCTGCTTGTAAAGAATTAGGTATAAGTAGAGATACTCACTATCGTTGGCTCAAAGAAGATAAAGAATATAAAAGAGCAGTTAAAGAATTAGAAACAGTTGCTTTAGACTTTGCAGAATCAGCTTTGCACCAACAAATAAAAAAAGGTAATCCACTATCAACTATGTTTTATTTAAAATGTAGAGGTAAAAAACGTGGCTACATCGAGCAACAAGAAGTTAAGTTAACAGGCAACATGAAATTTAAAGCGGACTTTGGCGAAGGCAATTCTATACAACCCCCATACGAATCAGAAGAAAATTCATAATGCAATAAACAACGGAACTGAAAAATACTATGTGATAAACATAGGAAGACAGTTCGGTAAAACTTTATTAGCATTGAATCAAATGTTATTTTGGGCTTTAAATAATAAAGGCTCAAAAATAGCATGGGTAAGTCCTGTATATAAACAATCAAAGAAAGTATTTGAGGAAACATTTAAAGCATTTGCTAAACGCCCGGAGATTTATCGAAAGGTTAACCAGTCTGAATTAATAATCGAATACATTACAGGCTCAACAATTCAATTCTTTTCAGCTGAGCGATACGATAATATTAGAGGCTTCACATTTGATTATTTAGTTTGCGATGAGTTTGCTTTTATGGATGAGAAAGCATGGACCGAGGTTCTTCGTGCTACGGTCCTAGTAAAAGGTAAAAAGGTGCTTTTGATATCAACACCAAAAGGTAAAAATCACTTTTATAAGATGCACCAACTTGAAGGCATTAACGACCAATACAAAGCCTTTACAATGACTTCATACGATAACCCAATGATTAACCCATCGGAGATAGATGATGCAAGGTTAACGCTACCTGAAATGATATTCAGGCAAGAATACTTAGCCGAGTTTGTTGATGGGTCTGCAATGTTATTCAATAACCGTTTGTTGTCAGATAACAAACATTACGGAAGATCATTTGCGGGTATTGACTTAGGACGGGCGGATGATTACTCGGTGCTATCTATATTCAACGAAAAAGGCGAACAATTCTATATTGAACGTTGGAGGCATAGTGACTGGTCCACAATAGTGAAAAACATAGCAAACGGATTAATGGCAAACAATGTGCAAACTGCATTGGTTGAGGTAAACTCAATAGGGGATGTGATATTCGAAATGCTGCAAAAAGAATGTCAAAGCTATTGCGCTATCGAGCCATTTGTTACAACTAATCAAAGCAAAAAGGAAATCGTTGAAAGTTTAATCGTGGCAAACCAAAATAAAGAAGTAAAATTCTTAAATGTGGAATGGTTAGACAAAGAGCTTGAAATGTTCACCTATGAATACAATCCAAAAAGTAGAGTGATTAAATATGCGGCTACTATTGGGTTTCATGATGATGGGGTAATGGCTTCATGTTTAAGTTTTCACGCATACAATAAATATAAATCAGGTAGATATACTATATTATAATCGGTACTTAAAATAAAATGAAAATAGTTTTACCAAATAGTTGGAACGGAGTAACAATAGATCAATTCCCTTTAATATACGACATATTGAAGGATAAGGACATACAATCAATTGACAAAGAGATAAGAATAATCAGTATACTTTCAAACGTGCCTGTAAGCGAATTAGAACGTTTACAGATTGATTCATTGAAAGAGCTTATTAACTCAGTAAACTTTGTTTTTAAAATGGATTTTCCAAAGGCGGTTGAAAAATTTACGCATGAAGGTTATGAGTGGTTTGTCAATTACGACATCACTAAACTAAGCGCTGGTGACTTTATAAGCATAAGTAAGTTAGCAACTGATGAAGACTCAGTTATGAGTAACCTTGCTGAAATAACAGCTGTATTCGTAAAGCCTTACAAGAGAAAGTGGTTTAAGTATGAAGAAGTAAGAATAGACTATCATGAGCGAATGCAGTTAATTAAAACCTTACCAATAGGTGTTATTTATCCCGTTGCGCTTTTTTTTTGCAAGGTTATGGAGGCTTTACATCCAGTTATTCAGGACTATTTGGAAAACGAATTAATAAAAGCGAACAAGATGGCGAACAAGTTGATAAAACAGAGCAAGATAAACATTTAGAGTATTGGGGATGGTATGTAACATTGGACTCTTTAAGCAATAAAGACCGAACTAAATGGGACTACTATCTAAACATGAATGTGGTTGCTTTTTTGAATTATTTAAGTTTTGTAAAAGATCGTAACAAATGGCAAAGTTAGATGAACAGGCATCAAAGAAACTAGACGAATTCTTTAAAGATGTTGAAGATAAAGCAAACGTTATATTTAACCAGCCAAAAGATGTATTGGATGAGGTAGTGCAAAACTTCATCTTTAAGATTAAAAGCAATTTAAAAGAAAATGATTTAGAGGCTAGTGGAAGATTATCCGCATCTATTCAAGCTTTGCCTTATGTTATTAGTACGGGATCTGTAAAGGTTAAAATAGAACTTGAAGACTATTGGAAGGATGTGGACGAAGGAACTAAACCGATAGGATTCACGAAAGAGAATAGAAGAAAGCTACAACCATTAATTAGAAAGTGGATTTCTGAAAAGCCTAGTTTACAACAAATGGCGGGAACTAAAAAAGCTCAGAGGTCATTATCTTACGCAATAGCAACAAACATCTTAAAAAAAGGTACAATAAAGAGGTTCGGATATAAAGGGAGTAAATTCCTTACATCTGAGTTACCAATGTTCAAAGAAAATATAACAAAAGCGATTAACTATGGCATTAACAATTTATAATAGCCCTTATTCTTATTCACCTGCGTTTAATCAAATGATTTTCACGCTAAGTAGTACTAACTATACTCAACAAAATTTCCGCTATATAGCGGATGTATACGTTAATGGTAGCGCATCATACACAAGGCTTGAATGTGTAGCAAATCCAAATAATAACTATGGTGTTTTTGATGTTAGCGGAATAATTCAAAACTTTTTAAGTATTGATCCGCAAGACAACACAACTACTTTTAAGCAGTGTGAAAACTCAATAGTTAGCTATGTTGTAAGGTTTGGTGAACAATATGGGGCTAGTAGTGGGATAACTAATTACCCTAACTTAACTAACAGCTCAGGTTATAGCTACAATGGTGTATTTGATCCTTTAAACTTTTTAGATTATGCAGTTAATAGTTATGTTGACTTTGATGTAAATAGTAAATTCTTAACGGATACTCCAAGGTTAGTAACAAGAATAGGCGAAAAGCTATCTATTGGTTTTATGACTCAATTTACATTTAACTTGTTATTGAGGATTAAAGTTTATAATAGTTCAGGAACTTTACAAAAAACAGTTTATATAAACGATCCTTACTATTCACTAACAAAAGATAGGAGCCAAAATATAGATGTTAGTTATGACTGGTTAAATACATTAGTTACAGGCGATTTAGCAAGTGGCACAGCTCCAATTTTTAACGCTTCATCAAATTACTATACAGTACAACTAGTATATCAAGAAGAGCCTAATGTTTACCAAGTAAGAAGCGAAGAGCGCACAATTTACATAGAAGATTATTGCAGTAAATATGATCCAATACGTTTTAAGTTTTTAAACAATTACGGAAAATACGATTACTTCACATTTACAGGCGCAAAGACTAAAAACACTGACATTAAAAAGAATATTTATAAATCAAACCCTAATCAGTGGGCAACTACTAATTACAACTATTCCACAACATCTAGAGGAGCTACTCAATACGAAACAATTCTAAACGATACAGTAACTATTCAAAGCGACTGGATTACTGAAGATGAAAGCGCATGGTTAGAGCAATTAATGACAAGCCCAGATGTTTACATTTATAGCGGTAGTGATTTGGTTGCCGTAAACATAACAAATACAAGCTATGCCACTAAATACGAAGCTAGTGAGCAACTATTTAATTTATCAATCAGTTTCCAATATTCACAAAATAGAAAAAGGCAAAGAAGATGATCTTAACTAAAATATACATAAACAACGAGCAAATAGATTTAAAAGATGATGTTTCAATACCTCTTAACTTTAATATTGCTGACATTAGAGAGCCTGAGAAACGTGGAACTACATGGAGCAAAACAGTTGTATTACCGGGCACATCTTTTAATAATGCTTTGTTTTCAAACATTTGGAACGTCAATGCTGCAATTAATAGCTCAGGTACTAATAACTTTAATCCAAATTTTAATCCAAACTTAAAAGCTGAAGCCGAAATAACATATAATGAGGCTAGACAATTTAAAGGCATTTGCCAGTTGTTAAATGTAAACGTTACGGATAAATACGAGATCGAATATGAGGTAGCTTTTTTTGGTGAGTTGCAAAATGTATTTCAATTCTTTAATAATAAGTATTTAAGAAATATTGATTTAAGTGAATTTAATCATCCTTATACATTAAATGAGCAGTATTTAAGTTGGTATCGATCTATTGGAGAAGGTTATGTTTATCCAATGATAGATTATGGTAATTCAATTAATAGTGAATTTAGAGTACAAAATATGTATCCTGCAATTTACATTAAGACTATTATTGATAAAATGTTTAGTGAAGCAGGGTTTACTTATGAATCAAATTTCTTTAATAGTGATTTATTTAAAAGATTAATAATGCCTTACAATGGCAAAAGTGATTTAAAGTTAAATACAACACAAGTTAGAGATAGAAGTTTCAGAGCAAGTAAAACAGATACACAGACTTTTATTTTAAATGGACAACCTTTTACTGATTCATCAGGCATAACAAATGGATATAATACTTTAATTAATTACCCTAATGATACAACACCTCCAAATTTTGATGATGGTAATCATTGGTATGATTATTATGGAAGCACTAATTTAAATACTTTTATCGTTCCACGTTCTGGTAATTATACATTTAAAACTTATATAAAATTAAATGTTAAACACTATCCAAGTCAAGCAACTGTAAGTTTAGCTGGAGATTTTGTTAATATAGGAAGTATACTTATAAGAAAAAACCCAAGAACAGGTTATCCATCAGGAGATTTTATAGCACAAATACCTGTAAAAATGAAACCTTATCCTGATATATCAGACATACCTGATAATTTTATGGTTACTGCAACAACAGGAATAGTTAATACTATTACAAGTGGCACAACAACTTCTACTTTTGACGGTGAGTTATCAAATACTGTTTTTTTAGCTGAAAATGATATAGTTCAAGTATTATATTTAAGAAGTGCAGGAACACAAAGATATCCGCCATCAATATATAAAGTAGGGACTGCTTTTGAAACAGTTGGAGTTAATTCTTATTGTGAAGTAAATATTTTAAACGGAACTTATGTAACTGCATTTCCTGCTGATAATAACATTCAAGAATATGATGAAGTTGATTTAAATTACAATTTACCTGACAATGTCAAGCAAAGTGATTTTTTCAACTCGATAGTTAAAATGTTTAATCTATTTGTTGAGGTTGATAAATCCAATCCTAATAAACTTTACATTGAACCAAGAACTACTTTTTATTCAAGTGGAGTAGTTAGAGATTGGAGTGATAAATTAGATTACTCAAAAGAAACAAAGATTATACCGATGGGTGAGTTAAATAATAAAACTTATTTATTTACTTACAAAGAAGATTCAGATTTCTTTAATAATCAATATCGGTCAAAGTATGGAGAAATTTATGGAGAGAAAAGATACGACATACAAAATGACTTTTTAAAAGGTGAAGTAAAAACAGAATTAATATTCAGTCCTACTCCATTAGTAGATACAATTGGACATGATAGGGTATTATCTAAAATTTATACAGTTGACAATAATGGGCAAATAAAACCTACAGGCTCTAATATGAGAATATTGTACTATGGAGGTTTAAAACAAACAAGTTATCCTTGGTCTCATATTGCAACAAGTGGCACAACTGTAAGAAATGATTATCCATACGCAGGACATTTAGATGATGTTCAAGAACCAAAATTAGATTTAAATTTTGGCATACCTAGACAAGTTTATTACACACCTTCAAGTTATACATCAAATAACCTTTACAATAAATATTGGAAAGATTACATTGAACAAATAGCAGACAAGGATAGTAAACTATTTACAGGTTATTTTTTAATTAATGAGTTTGATATTCAAAGTTTAGATTTCAGAGATACATTCTTTTTTGAGAATGAGTACTGGAGATTAAATAAGATAATTGATTACGATAGAATAAATAACCAACCTACTAAATGCGAGTTTATTAAATTAAAGACTTTGCCACCTTACGAAAATGACAATGGCTTTGATAATTCAGGCGGCATTGAAGATAACGGTACAATAATAGCTCCAACTGGAAGGATAACAGGAGGTTATAATAATAATTTTTATCCTGAAGGCGCAATAGTAAGCGGTCGAAATAATGTAATTCAAAGTGGTGACGGAATAATTGTAACAGGCAATGATAACTATATTGGCATAGGCTCAAAAAATGTAACGATAACAAGTTCAAGTGGTGTTAGTGTTTTAGCAGGTGTTTCAAATGTTAGCATAACAAATAGTTCAGGGGTTACAGTAACGGAAAGCAACACAACTTATGACAATAATATTAAAACTTACAATAATGTAAGTTATAAAAGAATAGTAATGTTGTTAAACCAAACAGGTGTTAACCCTCCAATTGCAACGATACTTGAAAATACTTTTGATGTTGAACCAGTGTTTAGTTACAATGCCTTAGGAAACTACGTATTAACAATGACAGGACAATTTACAGCTAGTAAAACATTAGCATTTATTAATCAAACATATTATAATCCTATAGGTAATTCTTTGTTGTTTGTGGCATCAAGATTAAGCGATGATGATATAGGCTTACAGGCTTATGATCCATCTACATTGACTTATTACGATGGATTATATAATGATACAGCTTTAGAAATACGAGTTTACTCATAATTGGTACTTAAAGGTATGGCAAAAGACATAATTGAAATAGAAGCTAAGGTAAAGGTTGACAGTAACGAGTCTGTAAAGTCACTTTCTGATTTAAAGAAAGAATTTAAAGACATTCAAAGTGAGTTAACAGGACTACAACCGGGCACTGAAAAGTATGTACAAACATTACAACGGTTAGGTGCTGTAAAGGATGAGATCGGTGACTTAAGATCAGAGATACAAGCCTTTGCGGGTGCAGACGCTAAGATAGGAGCTGTTACAAATGTAGTTGGAGGTTTAGCATCGGGGTTTGCCGCAGCACAGGGCGCAGCTGCATTGTTTGGAAGTGAAAGCGAAGACTTACAAAAGTCATTAGTAAAAGTTCAATCGGCAATGGCATTTGCTGAAGGAATAAAAGGACTGGCGGGGTTAAGTGATGGGTTTAAAGTATTAGGGAATGTTATAAAGGCTAATCCTTTAATGCTTATTACAACTATAGTATTAGGCATTGGAACGGCTTTATTTGCTTTAAAGGATAAGATAGCGGTAGTAGGAAAAGCCTTTGATTTCTTTGGAGGTGTTATTAATGACGTTATTGAAAGCGTTAAATCTTTTACTGACTGGATAGGCATTTCTAGTTTCAAAGCTGATGAAGCGAATGAGAAACTAATCGCAAATGCTGAAAAGGCAAAGGCTGCAATTACAGAAAGGTATGATGCAGAAATAAGAGCGGCAAAAAGAGCGGGTAAGGAAACTGAAGAAATAGAAGAAAGTAAAATCAGAAACCTTTATTTACAAAATAACAAACAGATAGTTGCTTTACGAGATCTAGGTAATAAAAGGACTGACGAACAAAACAAACAATTCATTGAGCTAGTAAATCAAAATAAAGAATACTATCAGGACTTATTAGATTTAGAAGATGCGCAAAATGATAGGATAGCCGAAAAACAAAGACAAGCAAATGAAAAGGCAAGAGAAGCCGCAAGGAAAAAAGCTGAAGAAGATAGGAGGCTAAAAGAAGAAGAAGATAAATGGAATAGAGAATTTTTAAAAGAGGTTCTGAATAGAGAATCCGAAATGGATAAAGAGTTTTATAAAGAACAATTTGAAAAAGAAAAAGAACAATTAAAAGCTGAAGATGAAAGAATAGAAGCTGAGATACAAGCCGACATAAAAAAGTTTGAAGAAGATAAAAAGAGAAGATTACAAGCGATTGAAGATTATAAAAAAGGCGAACAGCAAAAAGTTGAATTAACAAAACAAGGATTAAACGCAATAATTTCGTTAACAGATGCTTTTGCGGGAAAAGATGAAGCTAGTCAAAGAAAAGCATTTAATATTAAAAAAGCCGCAAGTTTAGCACTAGCAACTATTGAAACATACCAAGCCGCTCAAAGTGCTTATGCTAGTCAAATGTCAATACCAACACCCGATGCACCAATAAGAGCAGCGGTTGCAGCTGGTTTAGCTGTAGTGCAAGGTTTAGCGAGAGTAGCTGTAATTTCAAGAACAAAATTTGAAAGTGGTGGAGGTGCTGCAAGTAGTAGTACTGGTGGTGCTGCAAATTTAGGCACATTTACTCAAGGATCAACTGGACAGCCCCCGCAAGGCTTAACAACACAAAACAATGTTACACAACTTAATCCTGATGGGACGGTTGCGGGAAGTCAAACACAATCACAAACAGTTAAGGCTTACGTTGTAGAAAGCGAAAGTAGAGCGGTAACAGAAAGAGTAAATAAATTAAGTAATCAAAGTAAAATCGGATAATATGGAAAATTTACCTATTTATAAATTAGTAATAGACGACAACGATGAGTTAGGCGTTGAGTACGTGGCTTTAGTTGACTCACCAGCCATAGAGAGAAACTGGATGGCTTTTAAAGATCAACATTTTGAAAGTTATAGCGACTACCCAAAAGCTGCAAGTGAAAACGCTAAGATAGCTTTAAGATGGGCAGAGGAAAACGGATGGGGTGATTGTGGTACGCCTGTTGGAAAAGTAAGGGCTAATCAGTTAGCAAATGGAGAATCTATAAGTCGTGAAACGATAGCCAGAATGGCGGCATTTGAAAGGCATAGACAAAACTCGCAAAAAGAGTTAGGCGATGGATGCGGAAGGCTTATGTGGTTAGCTTGGGGAGGTGACGAAGGCATTGAATGGGCTCAAAGAAAATTAGAGCAAATTGACAAACAAGAAATGGTTATTAACCCACGTTCAGGGGAAAGTAAAGATGAGTTTATAAGTAGGTGTATTAGAACGGAAGTAGGTTCAGGAAAGGATCAAGAACAAGCAGCCGCCATTTGTTATTCTAAATGGGATAACAAAGAGATGTCATCACAATTTAAGTTTATTGCAGACAAAGCAAAAAGACTTATATCTGGTGCACTCATGATTTCTGATTTGCCGATTTTCAGATCAGATGAAAGCGGCGACTATTATGTAATATTTGATAAAACACAAATTGAAAAGATAGTTCAACGATTTTTCAAAAAAGGCTATACACACAACGTTAATATGATGCATGATTCAGAAAGGCAAGTTAACGGAGTTTACATGATCGAGTCTTTTATAATCGATAAAACAAGAGGTATTAAAACACCTGAAGGTTACCAAACATTGCCAGAGGGCTCATGGTTTGGAACTTTCAAAGTAGACAATAACGAAGTTTGGAATGACTTTATAAGAACGGGAGTGTTTAAAGGGTTTAGCGTTGAAGGTGCATTTGCTTCTAGAAAGCTAACGGATGCGCCACAAAGCGAGATCGAAAAGGTAGCTGATAGAATACAGGCATTAAGAAAAAAAGTGTCTGAGATTGCATCTAAATAAATTCAGGGTACTTAATAAAAAAAAGATGATGGAAAACAAAAAGCAAACATTTAAAGAAGTGTTTTCAGATATGAAAGACTTGTTTAAAGATATTTTCAAAGATGAAATTGCAGAACAAAAATTTGCTGACTACAAAGCGAAAGATGGTTCTATTATTCGCACAGATACTGAAGAGGTTGCTGTAGGTTCTAAACTTCAAATCATTACCCCAGAAGGCGTTATGGATGTACCCGCTGAGGTTACTGAAGTAGTAATTATGGTTAATGATTTACCTACTAAACTTTATGTTGAAAATGGAATCGTTAAGGGGATTGAGCCAGTAGAAGTAGAAGAAGAACCAGTAATGGAAGAAATGGCAAACGAAAGCAACGAAAAATTTGAAGCTAAATTTACTGAGTTATCAGATCGCATTTCAAAATTAGAAGAAGCTTTAGGTATTGCAAATCAATCTTTAGAAGCTGCAACCTCGACAATAAATAAGCAAAACGAATTAAATAGAAGTTTATTTTCTCTTATTGAAAAAATTGCAGACGCTCCTAGTGTAGCTCCAAAATCAGAATCAAAAGAAAACTTTAAAAAACAAAACAGCTTAACAAGCTTAGAAGAGTTCAGAAAAAAAGCATTTAATTATTAATCAATAAAACAAAAACAAAACATGGCATTTTCATTTGACGCAATGACCGCTTATGTAGAAGAAAACAGAGCGGATCTAATCACCAAAGCAATCTTAGGTGGTGTAACATTAGGAAAAGGAGTTGATATTCGTACAGGAATTAAATCTTCAGAAAAAATCCCTGTGATTGAATCAACTGTACCTTTTCAAGCTGAAGCTTGTTCATTCACTTCAAGCGGTACAACAACTTTTTCACAGATCAACATTGCAACTGTTGGAATTAACTTTGCAGAGCAATTCTGTTTAAAAGACTTAAACACTTACTTTACTCAAAAGTATTTACCAGCTGGAGCAAACAATGATTCATTAACTATTGCACAAACTATCATTGATAGAAAATTAGCGCAAGTAGCTCGTAACGTTGAAAACATGATTTGGGCGGGTAAAACAACTTATACCAACTCAACAGTATTAAAACAAATGAATGGTTGGCTTGCTACTATCGATACAGCGGGCACAGCAGTTGCAGCAACTCCATCTACTTTAAACGCAACTAACGTTTTAACTATCTTTGATGATGTTTACGCAAAAGTACCAGCAGCAGCACTAGTAAATGAGCCCGTAGTTGCTTTTTGTGGCTTAGATACATTCAGAACTTTAGCAGCTAAAATTACTTCAACTTACGGAATTTATGGTTCTCAATATAACACAGATAACGTGTGGAATAATTGGGAAATGATGTACCCGGGAACTAATATGAAGGTTATTGCCGTTCCGGGCTTGAGTGATGCCACCGTCGATACGGGTTCAATTCCAAGTGCAGTAAGAAATCGTATTATAGCAACTTACGCTAGCAACTTAGTATTTGGAACTGATCTGCAATCTGATTTGGAAAACATTGAAGCATGGTATTCTAAAGACGACAGGGTTTGGAGACTCTTTGGTGCATTTAGAGCTGGAGTGTCAGTGAAGTTCATTGATCACGTAGTTCAATATACAAACGTTTAATATTAACTAAGGGAGTGTAAAAACTCCCTTTTAAAATTTATAAATAATGGCTTGTAACATAATTGAGTCAATAGTTTTAGACTGTCGCCAAGGTAGCGGCGGGATAAAGAAAATATATTTAACCGAGTTCGCAAACGTAGCTTCAATTACCTCATCTAGTGGAACTGTTACAGCAATTACAATGGCTGCGGGTAAAAAGTTTTGGAGCGTAGAATTAGAACTTGAAGACGGTCAATTTACAGAAGATGCAACTATTTCGATTGAAAACGGAACAACTTTTTACGCACAAACAGTAACGTTTAGCGTATATAAGATGACCGCAAAAAATAGAAACATCGTTCGTTTATTAACCCAAAACAGGTTAATGGTTATCGTTCAAGATGCTGATGATATTTATCATTTAGCAGGTGAAACAAGAGCCATGCACTTAACATCGTCAGCATCCACAACAGGAAAAGCAAGTGGCGACAAGAATGGTTACAACATCACATTAACAGGAAAAGAGCCATTACCTGCAAACAAAGTAAGCTCTGGCATTATTGCTGGTCTTTTATAAGTCTATTTTTTATTTGTTAGTAGAAGGGGAGCAGTAGTTCCCCTTTTATTTTTTGTAATACTTTTATAAATGGGTACTTTATTATTATGCAAATAATTCAAAAAGGACAGAATAATTTTATCATATTTACCTTAACTGAAAAGGTAACATTGGCGAATCCTTACTATTTATTTAGCTTTAAGCATCAAGTAGAATTAAATCCGATAAACTTTATTGCAGCTGATATTTCAGGGTTCCCAACACGTTACAATAAATTTTTGATAACAGAAACCACAGGAACTGTTAACTTAACAAGTGGTGTAGTATCTTTGTCTGAAACAGGGTTTTACGAATATGCTATTTACGAACAAACAAGCTCAACTAATTTAAATATAGAAAACACAACATCACTATTAGAAATAGGAATGATTAAAGTCGAAGGCACAAAGCCCGTTTATAATGAATATGATGCAGAGCCAAAACAATACAAAACTTATGGAGAATAAACTATATGAAGTAATAAACTTAAAGCTGCAAAGCCATAAAACACCAACTTTTAAAGAAGAAAAAAGCAAAGACTGGATAATTTATGGAGCTGAAAAGGAAGGTGGTTATTACAATAATTATCCTGCCTATTTACTTTATTTATTCAATCGTAGCTCAAAACATAATGCCTTTATTAATGGTAAGGTGCTATACATTTGCGGTGCGGGAGTTGGCTTTGATACTGATGGGTTAAGTTTGCATGATGTTGCTTTAGCAAATGACTTCATTAATAAAGAGAACGCAAACTTTGATACATTAAAAGACATTGTTAGAAAATGCGTTTTAGATAAAAAATTATTCGGAGGTTACTATTTAGAGGTAATTTGGAACAAAGCGGGAACATCATTTGATTTATTGCATTTTCCTTACAACAATTTAAGAAAGGCAAAAGATGCCGATGGTTACTGGTATTCAAAAGATTGGAGCAAACAAAAACAAAGTCCTGAAGAAACTGATCTTGAGTATATTCCTTTATTTGATACTGAAAAACCAAATGGTAGACAGATATTTGTTTCAAAAGAATATAGACCCGATTTAGAGGCTTATCCGTTACCTGATTACGTTGCTAGCGCTGTATATGCTGAAGTAGATGTTGAACTGTCTAATTATCGTTTAAATGCGATTAAAAGTGGTTTTAATTCAGGTACTATATTAAACTTCGCCAATGGTAGACCAACGGACGAAGAAAAGGAAATAATTGAAGCTAAATTAAAAGAAAAATTTACAGGCACTGACAGAGCTAATAGCTTATTGATTAATTTTTCAATGAGTAAAGACTCAGCGCCAACAATAGAACATTTAACCCCTCAGAATGTAGATGAACAATTGAATGGGCTAAATGATCAAGTTATTCAAGAGCTTATTATCGGTCACCATATCCCTAATCCTATGTTGGTAGGTATTAAAACGCCCGGTGAGTTAGGCACTAAAGATCAATTAAACGATGCTTATGAGCTTTACAAGAATACTTATATAATACCAAATCAAAGAGAGATTGAAAAAGATTTTAACTACTTGCTTAAACTAAAAGGATTTTCAAATCGTATCTATTTAAAAGAGCTTGACCCACTAGAAGAACAGTTACCTATTGAAGAAAAAATAAAGGTAATGACTCCAAACGAAGTGAGAGAGATGTACGGTTTACCTCCATTAGAAGAAAAGCCTAAACAAATAGTGAGTAGCGCAATACATCGTTTTGATGAACATAAATGCGAATGCTTTTCAAATGATAGTGAGTTAGATAGTATCATACAAGTATTTAGCGATAATGGTGAGAACTTTGATGAATACGAAATTCTAGACAAACGTTTTATGTATGGTGAGCTAGATGAAAAAAAAGTATTTATGAGTGAAATCAAAAATTATAATTTTGACATCTTAGACTTTGAAGTAAAAGCAATTTACAGAAACGTTTTAGCTTTACTCGAAAAAGATCCTTTATTACCAAACGAAGAAATCGCAAAGGCTTTAAAAGTTAACAGAAAAAAAATAGATGCTGTAATGGAAAGGCTTATTGAAGATGGGGCTATTGAAGTAAGCGAGAAAACAAGCGGAGATCAAAAGACAGAGGTAAGAAAGCCAAGTAAAGAAGCTAAAAGTGTACTAGATGAACAGGGAAGTAATGTTGAATCTTTACGTATTATGTACACTTATGAAAAAAGACCAGAGTTAAAAGATGAACTTTTAAAAACAAGTAGAGAGTTTTGTGTTAAGCTAATTAATCAAAACAAAATATTTACTAGACCACAAATAGAAAATATTAGTAAAATAGTTGGTTATGATGTTTGGCGTTATCGAGGAGGTTGGTGGACAAGAAAAGGTGGAGACGTTACAACTCCTTACTGTCGGCACATTTGGGTTCAAAATCTAGTTAGAAAAAAAAATAAATAATCATGGCAACTATATTATTCTTAACAGCTACATACGTAAAAGATTATACATTTATTGATCCAAACGTAGATGAAAAATACATTCGTATAGCGATTGAAGAAGCTCAAAAAATACACATACGTAATTACATTGGTTCGGGGATCTATGACGAAATAATCAATCAAATTGATACTAATACATTGACGGCATTAAATCAAACATTGCTTAATAGTTATATTATCCCCTCCTTGAAATGGTGGGCTATGGTTGAGGCTGCTCCTTTCTTAACTTATAAAGTAACTAACAAGAATATTGTAAGAAAAAACAGTGATAATAGTTCAGGTGTTGACTTTAACGAGTTAGATCAATTTATGAATCTAGTTACTGATAAGGCACAATACCACACACAAAGAATGATTGATTATTTATTTCAGAATGCAGCTAGTTATCCTTTGTACGATAACCCGGGTAGCGGATTCGATACTATTTATCCACGTGGTTATTCTTATGATTGCGGAGTTTACTTAGGAAAAATACCTAGATATTACAGCTATGAAGAAAAATTTGAAAAAAGAAGAAGGTAAAAAAAAAGGCTACAAACTATTTAATAAAATAGAAGTACTTAAAATTTATTTGAATGGTAACACTAAACCAAGTAATAAAAAATCTAAATAACATTGCAAACGCTCATTATCAAATAAGCTCTTTTGGTAATGGTTCTATACAAGAATTTGCAACAAGTGGCACAACTAATTATCCCGCAATGTGGGTTGATTATGAGCCTTCTCAAATTCAGGGCAACGCTTACCTTCATGCGCTCCGTATTTATGTAGCAGATAGACTAATAAAGGGTAAAAAAAACGAATTAGAATTATTTAGTGACATTCAGCAAATATGTTTAGACATTATCGCTCAGGTAAGTTCACCAATTTATGGATGGAAACTTTTAAGTGATAATATTACTTTAAACCCATTTATTGAACCAAGGTTTGATGACGAAGACGCTGGTTATTATTTTGACATTAGCTTGCGAGTGCCTTTCACTTATGATACATGTCAAATCCCATTTAATCAAAGTATTGTTAATGTTGGGACATCTAATTTAGTAAATATAATTAATCAGAATGGTGATGTAATAACTACTTTAAAAGGTGGAGAAACTTATACGGTAATTCAGGTTAGCGCAATAGATGGGGGACTATCAAACACAACTTATACAAATAGCATTATTCAAGCATGAGTACAATAACAGCACAGATACAATTAAGACGAGATACATCAGCAAATTGGACAGCTAACAATCCTGTTTTATTAGCAGGTGAAATGGCTTTGAGTACTGATGTACTTTATACAGGCACAGACCAGCCACGTTATAAAATAGGAAACGGAGTTGATACATGGTTAAACTTAGATTATGTGCCTGAAGGTGGTGGATCTTCATATCCTGAAAACTTATTTTTAACTGTAGTAAATAAAACAGGTGATAACTTACTGGCTTCAAGTTACAAAGTATTAAAAGTTCAAACAGCCCAAGGGCAAAGGCTTGCGGTTGATTATGCCTTAGCCAATAATGACGCTAATAGTGCCGATACTATCGGAATAGCGTATGAAAACATTGATAATAATCAAACTGGGCGAATAGTTGTAATCGGTGAAATAATAAATATAAATACAACTGGTAGTTTACAAGGTGAAACGTGGACAGATGGGGACATACTTTACTTAAGCCCAACAGTTGAAGGAGGAATAACAAATGTAAGACCAACGGCGCCAAATCATGGAGTAATTATCGGTTACGTAGTTTATTCACATGTTAACAATGGAAAAATTTATTGTAAGATAAACAATGGTTATGAAATCGGTGAGCTCCATGATGTTTACGCTCCTAGTCCAACACACAACCAAGGTATATTTTGGAGTTCAGGAACTACAAGGTATGAAAACAAGAGCGTATCAAGTGCTTTAGGTTATACACCTGAAAACACTTCAAACAAAAGCATTGACGGTACTTTTGCAGCAAACTCAGATACATTATATCCAAGTCAAAAAGCAGTTAAAACGTATGCAGATAGCTTAGTTACAGGGTTACTAGATGATAGAGGAAATTACAATGCTTCGAGCAATTTATTTCCTTCTACAGGCGGTAGTGGCGTTGGTGGAACTATATTAAAAGGCGACATTTGGTTTATTTCAACTGGTGGTATATTAGGTGGAACACCCGTTGTTGTTGGTTCTTCTGTACGTGCATTGGTTGATTCACCCGGTCAAACATCGAGTAACTGGTCAATCTTAAATGTTGGTGTTGGTTATACGCCTGAAAACAGCGCAAATAAAGGTATTGCGAATGGTTATGCGAGTTTAGATAGTACGGGAAAAGTACCTTCATCACAACTACCAACTATTTCAAATTTGTTTTATCAAACAGTAGGTCATGCAAGTACAGCTCAAGGAACTGCGCTCTATTTTTACGGAGCAATAATAAGCTATACAGCATTTACATCAAATACAGTAGCTCCATTAACAATATACAAAACGGGTGTTATAAATGAAGCCTTTATTACGATTAGAAAAATAAATGCATCATCTGGAATAGTTCAAATAAAATACTCATTAAATGGGGCTGCATTCGTAACGCTTACAACTATTGATTTAGCGGTAAACGCTACAACTGCAATAAATACAAGCGTTTCAGGACTTTCAATAGCTGTAAATAAAGGTGATACTATATCTTTTCAAAACAACAACACATTTACAACGATTCAAACATTTGGGACATTAATAGATATATTCATTCAATAAAAAATAAGGTACTTTAAAAAATAAAAGACATGGCAAACGCATTAAGACTAACAAGCAACGGAGGTTGCGAATATATTGATAACACAGTTGCGAGAACAGGCAAAAAATATTATTGCTTTATTGTTCAAGCTGATACAGTTGTAGCTACATTAACAGGTGGCTTTGCACCTGACACAACAACTAATTATTTAACATCAATTGGTTTAAGTGGAAAGACATTAAAACAAGGAGCTATTATTTATGCGCCTGGTGACGCTGTATTTACTAATCTAACTTTAACTAGTGGATCAATAATAGCTTATTCAGAATGATAGGAACTAATTTAGCCATAACACCAAAGAGCTATTTTAGGGGTCTTTCATTAGATCCAGACGCTCAAATATATATTAGTGCCGCTAACATCACTGATACTACGCAACAAAGCGCAGTAAATCAGCTTGTTTTAGATTTTAAATCAATAGGTGTATGGACGAAAGAAAAAGCACTATACCCTGTATTGGGTGGTTCGGCTTCATCTCATGCGGTTAACTTAAAACAGCCTGGTACATTTAATTTATCGTTTGCAACGGGTTGGACTCATTCACCGACAGGGATGACTCCATTAAATGCTTTTGCAGATACTAGCTTAACACCTTCAACGTCTTTAACTTTAAATAGTCAGCATATTAGCTATTATTCAAGAACCAATAGTAATGGTACTGAAGTTGAAATGGGCTGTAATAATTCAGGAGTTGCACCAAACACATTATTAGAAATAAGAACAACTGGAGTTACTTACACGAGCATGGCTGGTAATGCTTATATTTCATATACAGATAGTAATTCATTTGGAATGTATATAGGCAATCGAACAGCTTCAAATATTATTAAATTACACAAAAATAATTCAATAGTTGCCACGGGAACAACAGCTTCGACAAGTAATCCA